>Ga0307514_10006224_pt1 | contig 10454 bp, 9 predicted proteins | sample 16_EM_MG_FD_203088 | JGI IMG/M metagenome (GOLD analysis project Ga0307514, IMG submission 203088) | Populus trichocarpa ectomycorrhiza microbial communities from riparian zone in the Pacific Northwest, United States - 16_EM | ecosystem: Host-associated > Plants > Roots > Unclassified | place... | reverse complement strand
GATTTTGTCGAGGTCACACTTTGTCACGCCGGACTTAGCGAAATTTCGTGAAATCGACACATGACGATCACTCTGCTTCCTCAAGCCACCCTATACTATCGCCTTCGCCCTCATCAGAGCTATCCTCCGACTCGGAGTCTTCATTAAGTATCACCTCATCAACTACCACCTCATCCATGTCAAATGCGACATCCTCTTCAGACAACCTTGGCAACGTACCGTGACGTCTGACATCACTCCCATCCCACACGTTCAACTTCAACCTCCGAGTTTGAGGGCGCGCTCAACCCTACAGTCCCTACCGCCAATGACTCCGCCTGCCCAATGCCCTCAGCCGCAAACGGCTCATCCAAGTCCTTTAGCCTACAACCCATATGCTGCGCTGGCAACACCTCCACTGGCACCTCACATCTATCAATTCCCTCAAACCCCCTACTCACATATTCCATATCCATACCCCTACTATTACCCAACTCCTTCTTCATCCCAGCAAAATTCACACTACAATCCTTACCAGTATCCTAGACATCCCTCCTAGTTACTTATGTGTAGTTCAGTCATGCAATTTTAGTCTCCGTTTTTTTATTTTTTGAGTGCTATGTTATTCGGCTCAATCTCTCAAATTTATTCATCTGAAATAGGTGTCTAAAAAAATTTTTTTTGGAGGTGTGGCCACGAAATTTTTTAAGTCTTGTGTCACAAAACGGACCTCGACAAAAACGGCTCCGTTCTGCCCAGTCCTTCTGTGGTGATCTCTATTTTCGCAGTCCGCCTGATGTTTGCACCGACAACAAAACACAAACAGATCACCACAGAAGGTACTGGTAGCGAGTCTAATTCCCTCCTTATATCTCAGTGTCCAAAGTTTGAAATTCACCACCCATATTGTAGCATCTACTGACCTCAACCTCAACTAAAAATCAGGGAAAAAGCGGAATAGTATTTTTAGTACTTTTAACCTTTCAGATCGTCAAGTTAAAGGTGTTTAAAGGTGTTTTTGGGCTTAGAAAGTCTTATCGAAACACTGGTACCCGTGGTAAAACACCCCGTGAGTGATAGTAAATAACCGATGGTTGTCGCCTCTTTCGCGGTCGAGAGTCATTTAGGTCCGGGGTGTTTAGAATGGATATTAGCATCAGAACCGAGTTTATCTGACATGATTGTGAAGGGCCCGATGCAACACTATAGGGAGCTTGGGTAGGTGTAAGAGCAGTCGGATATGCTATCACTATCATCCATCGCAATATATGGCACAGTCTACATCAGAAAGTGGGAGGTGCGGCATAGAGGGGAGGTGCTGCTGCTGGCCAACGAGAAGATTTGCAGCGGTATTAGTAGTAGGGATTCACACTGTGTCACACATTGGCACTCGGAGGGTTCCCTGCGTGCTCATTGAAGAAAATGATACCTCATCCTCTCCTCTTTTTGACTATTAGTTCACTATCCACCGTGTTAGGTATATTGAGTGTGGAGCAAGGGGACCAATCAATGAACCGCGATGTGATAAACAAGGTCACGTGAACGTTGCGTCAACTCGTAAGTTGAAGTCGAGTTCGACTCGACTCGACTTATCAGATCGAGTTGGCGAGCTTGGCACGCAAGTCGAGTTTGCAACGAGTTCAACTCGACTTGCCAGCAACACTAGCCTTCTGTACCCGGTGACGACTCAAAAAAACCGAATGATACAGGACTTGGTTTACATAACTAGTCCTCATGATAACACAGCACGACCGAATAGTGGAGCTCTTCCATCTCATGCACTTTGAAAAAAGAAATCTCGATCCTCCATATTAGGAGTCAGAGCACTGGCGCACGCCTTGCATCTTCAGTGCCACGCCTTACTCCTCAGTAGTTTAGAGCAGAATTTGAGTTATCGACGGTCTAGCTTCCAGTAAAGGTCCTCCTAGCCATATTACATATCCAGCGACAGTAGCAGAGAGCAAAAAAATGGATCAAGGCGCAGTTGATCAAGGGAGGATATGTCCGTTTGTTGGATCGAAACAGCGATTTCCTCTCGCAGGATGAATGTTCAATTGAAAGAGAGGTGCAGCTTTGGTTTGTACCATTGCTTCACTTGGGGGTCTTTGAACATCTTGACAAGCACAATAGACTCTGCAAGACAGCCGCATACGACGAGAATGACATTTCCGTTCAACAAAGAGAATTTCGGCTGTACTCCTGTTCGAACATTGAACGACGATCATCATCCTCTCCTGGTCCACAGCAAGATACTTAATGATTACGATGAACGATAGTAGTCAACATTCTCCACCCACCGCTGCGACTGGTTTGCCAAACAGATTTCGAGATTTGGAGGAGGAATGGCTTATCCAACCTCCGCGCACCGCGTCACCATCTGAGGGGTGAAATTTTGAAAGCTCCAAGTGTTGTTCCCTGAATGGACGCCCCAATAATCACTCTACATAATCAGCAAAAAGAGACAACGTGAACAGATTCTGAGGGAGAGTCCCAGCATGTGTGATCGAAATCCTGTGTCGTCTCTAGTAGCGTATTTTCGTACAAACAGGATGACTATGAGGGGTTTTGCATTGCGGAGACTTTGTAAGAGTCCGTCCAGGCGCATATGAAGAAAAAACGTAAGCCGAGTCACCAAGCCACATCCTCTTTCTGATACACGGCAAGTAGCACTTGAAGAAAGTCAGTATTCACCCTGGAGTCGTCGTTTCATCCACAACAAATGGAAATTACCTCTTTGCGAAGATATCGATGAGCCTCCCTGGTAATCCGCTGCAACGACCAATCCAAGAATTCTACCCCGAGTCCAATATTTACGGTAACGTAGATCTCGGCCCTCTGAAGGTGGTCAATGCTGCGGATATGAAACTGTGGATGGACAGTGAAACCTGGCACGCCAATGGGTACGGTCAATTTGAATAAACTAAAGAAAGCTATGGGTGAGTATTCAATTATTATGTTGTTGGCATTTTTCTTAGTTCTGTTTAGAACTTCATGGGCTGGAAACCGACAATACCAGTCCAACCGAAATTGCAAGCGCCCGTGGTTCTCTCCAGTCCTCAGAATTCTGGCAGGAACGTAGGATCTGGCGCCTAGAGCACCCTCCATACCACGCGCGCGGTATACATATCTCCTGTACATTTAACTTTGAATTATTGCTTAGTTAACAAAGTCAGTTCTCGTTCACACCGGTGCCATTTTATTTACCCTTGATGGGCTTCGAAGGATCGAAAAACAATGGTGCGGACCGGTATACCGCCACAGATAGAGGATTGGTGAGAAACCCTCACCACAAGGTATGCATGCGTTCAGCTCGATTGTGGGACCACCTGACTGAGAATACAGTTCTACAACCTCAGATTCGTCAAGTTACGAAAATCATCAGTACGTTCTACTAACAGTTTCAAAGACGCGCTGATGTATTTCATATCTAAGGATGTCCCAACCACCGAACGTTGGAACGACATTAACTGGGGGAATCCAAGATATTGCGGCGCTCTTACCTCTTCTTGGGACCGACCAATGCGAGAAGCACGTTGGATCTGCTCTCGAGGGGGGTTACCTCTACGCCGCAGCTACACCTCTCTCAATTTTCGGGAGTCTTGGTATCGTCAAAATCGGCTTGTCTGTTCTCGTGTCTAGTATATCCATTCCGAAGCCTTCGTTCTCTTTCAAGTTCACTCCATATCCCAAGCTCTCCATGTCCTTTCATGGCCATCGTTGGTTGGGCGCCCGAATACTTGATAATGCTGGTTTCAAACCCGTTGGGACCGTCGCTCCTCTGATCGCGATGGACGGGACACATTATGTGGCCGAAATGTGCCTCATGGAGATTTTGAAGGAGAAACACATTGAGGACCCTGAACGTGTCTCTGTCGAATGGAAATCCACAGAGTGGAACGTCATGCTCGTCCTATGCATAATGGTTGCCACTGTCTGCAGTGTTATCCCTTACGCTGCCCTCGTTTCACCGCGTTTTCGACCTTCAGTGGTGCATTCACCTTGGATCTTCCCTCTTCTTCGGACAGTCGGCGGTAGCCTTGCAACCGTTTGCTGTCAATTCCTCATTCAATCACGCGTCATCTCCTTAATGAAGAGTCGCATTGTTTTCATGATCATGAACCGCGTCCTTCTCGATGATCTCAAATCAAAGAGCAACAAATCTGATCAGGATATTCGCAGCCAGAATGCTTTTCGATGGGGCAAGAATGATCCATCCGAGGAGTGTCTTTGGAACCTCGAGCAATATCTACGCTCTCAATGTTCTAATACCCAGCGAAGCACCGAGGAAAATCACGATCGACCTCGTGACATTTCTATCCCAATGGGCACATTCGAGTTTACTAAGCCACAAGACGTCCTCAACAAATTACACGATGTGCGCAACGAACATATCCACACTTCCTCCTTCAACCGCGCCTTCATCTTCACCTCGTGGATAATTCTTTCGCTCTCTCTTCCTGCTACTGTGGCCGGATATATTGGATGTTTCACATTGGTTAGCGGGAGCCGCGGGAATGGTCCTTTGATCTGGCTGTTGCTGGAAGCTGGACTGTCGATAATTCGAATTCTGGTTTGGGCGTGGAATCCAAGTTTCGACGAAAGGGCGGGTATCACTGTGGGACTAACGCTGGTGGATGATCAGCCGCTAGTCACTACCGAGAAGGATATTGAGGTCATCAAAGGGACAGGCGAGAATGCTCTTTCGTTAGTCCCAGAGCGTCAATTCCTCGAGTGGATTACTTCCTACACAGGCCCTTTGGAGCAGTTTCGAAGCTCTGAGAATCTCACGTTGTATTTTACGCTCACTGGGCAACACTGGCGGGCTGAAGGGAAACATCTCTACCTGACAGTCTTTGAAATCAATAAACGCAATGCAGTCACACTGCACTGGGATTCGGAAGGACTTAAGTGTATTGACACTATCGTAACCTACAATAAATATGCGAGCGAAATGGAAGCTACGTTGCAATCCGCAATTGGCGAGGAACACCCGTGGAGGAAAAAAGATGCCATTCTATTCAATACTCTATCTCAGTACTACTTTTCCATATTAGATGCGCTCAACCACTCCCATCTCCAATCTACAACTCTCGACAACCCCCAAAACAACTGGCTTTATGTGATGTTCAGAATACCTATGGATTTATTTCGAATACCAGCAAATAACAATACCCAAAACAACCCTCGATCAGTGAAAAAGGCATTCATTCCACGGAAATGGAACCTCCTTCCTAAACATATCCAATCCCATGATGAAAGTCCTACCATCCGAGAACCTCTTTCTCTGACAGAGCATGACAAGTTATATTTGCAACGGGGATATGAGCACCATCTGAAAACGGGGCTGGTTGAAAAGTGGAGTGGATGGATTGTTAACAACATGGATGAAATAAGGGTGGATGCACCAAGTGACTGTTATCATGCTTTAACAGATCGGACCAGTGAAAAAGCGAAGTGGGAACTTACCGAGCTGGATATGCAGCTAGGCTTTGAGTGGGCGAGACGAGAATGGTCACTCGTTGTGTCATCGTCTGAGTTGGAAGGTACTCTCCATCAAAGAAATAAAGAAAGCATCAACCAAATTGTGAAGGAACGGGAGAATGGGCCATTGGAGGAGTGGATGCAATCTGAATTTGTTGTTGGACGGCAGAAGCGATTGGAGAAGGAAAGGAAGCAAGCAAAGGAGAGGATGGAGAAAGCGATGAAGGATAGTGCTGAACGTGCAGAAGCAGAGGGATGGGCATGGAGAGATCAGTCAGAATTCAGTTCTGAGAGGATGTGGGAAGCTGGACAGAAGTTTATTGATGAACAATGGGAAGCAGTCATCGAAAGCAGAGAAATCGCGTCGTCATCAGATCTTGACAGAATGGTTGAAAGAGATTTACAAATTTGGTGGGATGAAGCCCGATGCATCTTTGTGGAGCAAGTTGGGGGCAGATTCCAGCATTGGCAGCATCAACGCAGACACGAAAAAGATGAAATGGATGCCATTATCAAGCGCATTCGCAACACAAATTCCAACCATTTGGATTATGCTTACAGATATCCAGAGTGGAATGTGCAGGTCTCATATAAGTTTGTGGAACTCCTGCACTCACAATCTGTAGCAAAGTTCTTATCTGCAGCTGTGTACAATGTTGAAGGTTGCGATGACAACAACATCTATGATGTCATCCAGAAGAAAACGACTCGCTCTGTGATCAACGTACCTTCACGCATGGTCAATTCCATCTCCGAAAATGATCACCTTCTCTACCTCAGCTCTAAGGGTGGACAGGAGCCTCCATTCATCAAACAGAATCGTGATCGATGGTGGGACGAACAAACAAGCAATTCTTCAATGTTTTATTTCTCTCCAGAAGGGGTGCACCCAAGCTACGTCTACACTGGCATTGGTATGAGTGGTACAATTGCCCATATATTCTTATTCCTCGAAACCCGAACTCACCTCCAACTGTGCTTGTTGCATGGTCGATATGGTCAAGTATCTGTCTCTATTCAGGAGAAGAACGAAGAGCTTCACTTCATCTCCATTGATGAAATTCCAACACAACTTCAGTTGCAAGCCTTTGATTTTTGGTTTGAACCAGGGAGGCATGAGCTGGAGTTGGTCATTCATCTGGACGGGGGCTCGGGTATTTATTACCTCCGGGACATCCTAACTGCTCCGCTCACACATTCCTCAGAGGACTCTTAATTGCATGATAATTGACGGACTTTTCTTTTGTACAATACAAGTATTATTGTATCTATCTATATCTGAGTTGAGATTATCACCTTTCAATTTTTCGGCATCTCCCTTTAGATCATTGCCACATCAATAATATAAACGCTACATATGCTTTCTCAAGCACGCAGCATGTAGGCTACTGGAGGTGAGGAAATATGGCTGTGTGGAGACATTTCACAGCGAATCACACACGAGTATTTCGTCTCCGTTCCACGAAATGACTGCGCAAGGGTAATATAAAATTCAAGTCTGTTGGGCTTACAACCCCTAGAACTAGAATGGCTAACCACATCCGTGACTCGAGTTCAACAGCTCGCATAGACGACGTCGTGATAGCGTGAGTTTATCCACCATAGACATGGACATAAACTTATTTATTTTTAACAGCATGATGGGTGGCACAGGGACGGGAAAATCATCCGTGAGACCAATAATGGGGCAAAAGGTCACTTACAATACCATTGTTTTTGGCAGTTCACCAAGCTTCTTTCGGGCAATACGAGCGTCAGAGTTGGACACGGCATCGACTCTGAAACTGAAGACGTGCAAGTCGTTCGCTTTCTTGACCACACGAGCGGCCGTAATGTCGTACTTGTCGATACACCTGGGTTCGATGATTCACGGTCGAGCGTCAGCGACACAGACACTCTGAGAAAGATCACTGAATTCCTACTCCACGAGTAGGTGTATTATGTCCAAACTTTACTTATTCTCTAATCATCTGACAAAAAGGTACGATGCGCACCGCAAGCTGAGCGGTCTCATTTTCGTCCAACGGATATCCGATCCCAGGTTCGGCGGTCAGTCCAATCGCAACCTCAGAATGTTTCGAAACCTCTGTGGCACGGAAACATACAAGAACGTCGTGGTCGTCACCACATTCTGGGACAACGTCAGTCTAGAGCCACAAGCGGCGGCGAAACGAGAAGAAGAATTGAAATCCACTGCCTTCAAAGCCCTTGTTGACGGAGGCGCTCGCTTCATGCGTCACGACCGCACCCCTCAAAGCGCCCAAAAAGTACTCCAACATATTCTCACATTGCTGCCCGCAACCGTACTACAAATCCAAAAAGAAATCCGACTGGACGGTAGGTCCCTCGAGAACACCTCCGCTGGGTCGGTCTATCGAAAAGAGATGAAGAAGATACTTGCCAAGCATACTAGAGAAGTGGAAGAATTGAAATTGGAGTTGGCAGCGGTTTCTGAAAGCAACCTGATTCTGAAACAAGAGCTGGAGGAGGAGCGAGCTAGGTTGCAGCGAGAATTGGCGCGGTGGGAGACAGAGATGTTGACACTGAAGAATGGCCTAGATGGGGTGAAGAAGTCCCAGGAGCGGTTGGAAGCAAATGTAGCAACGAAGAACGTGCGCATCAACCGTCCGTCCCCATCTCCAGCCAAAGTGCAGCCACAAGACGGAGCGCGACATGTGCAGGAGCCAAAGAAGGTCGAAGAAACTGATCATGAGGAAAAATCGATAAACAGTTCCTTTTGGAATTGGCTGGGATACCTATTCCAGTAATTATTTTTTTGGTCGGCAAGGACAGGTTCGCCGGAAACAGGTCAACGAGATAGAATGTCTATGAACGACATTTACATAAACCATATTCCATATGTTCTCAAATTTATCAGCATCAGGCAAATCCATAGTCCAAAGTCGTGACTCGATAACAGTACATTTTTTTTACAGGAATCAAACAGATAGCGTCCTACGCTTAAACCCTCCTCAATGCCAAACCCAAGGTGACCCACAACTAGACGAGACCAAGGTATTATTCATTCCATGGGCTTGACCCCCTTTAAACACCCAATACCTCTCCCGCCATCTTCTCCAACAGAGTGATATCCTCAGCCCTCACCCCAGCGAGTCCCCTCATCCACGCCCTCCCCTTATCCACCACCAACTGCCAAACGCTCCTCTCCCCCGCCAACTGCGTCTCAAATAGCTTGATAGCCAACACCGTAGCCCACAGCTGCTTTCCATGTTCCAGACTCAACCCAGGCACAAACACTGACGTGAACCTCGCTTCCAGATCCGAGATGGAAACACCAAGTAGGGCGGCAAGTGCCGAGTTGAGGACAAAGCAGCCTTCGAATGTCTGTAGATCGATCAGGGTCTTGGTTCTCGACGACAATGGTTGAATTCCCGTATCAGCAGAAAGGCGTTGCGGGGGAGGAGCACTGGATGGCGAATACGATATGCCAATATCAGGAGTGCTAATGTTAGGAGTGCTGAGCTTCTTATTTGAACCTCTACCGAAACGCTAGGCAGAGAAGGTAAAACATCAATAATTGTTTATTAGAAAAATATTCACCTCTCGAGTACGTCTAAAAAAAGATTCATAGGCACCACCTGGAGTAGCTCCCGCAGGAGGAACAGAGGAAAAATTTAGATTGGAATCAAGTCGATCAGGGCTGTAGAATGTGGCAGAGCCAGCAGAGGGTGGGTTCGACGCCGATGCCGACGACCCTATCTGCTGCATTAAGCACAGCTCGGCCGGTTTGCCATCGCTTTCTCTCTCAGGTCCTTTCCCAGTTGGATTATTGCCAATTAGTGGAAGAGGGTTCGAGGAGCCGTATGCCGGTGAAAGTCGAAGTGACCTTCGGCGCAGAGTGTCTTCTGGCAGTGGCGTAACAGAGCTACGCTCGGCGAGATAACTATGTGGCCCCTTTGGCGGCAGAGAGTCAGAATAACCAGACATTCCACTCTTGGGTGCTGCCGCGGATTCGCCTTTCTGTAGAGTACCAGAGTGATTGTAAGAATAAGACTGATGATTTGTGGTTGGGTATGGCATTGGAGGCGGCGACGGAGCCGTCATCATCTTCCCAGTTGGATTACTGCCAATTAGTGGGAGAGAGTCGTACGTCGGTGGAAGTGGAAGTGACTTTTGGGGTAGACTCGTAACAGTGTCTGGCAGTGGCGTAACAGAGCCACGCTTGGCGAGATAACTATGTGACCCCATTGACGGCAGGTAGTCAGAATAATCAGACTTTCCACTCTTGGGTGCTGATGCGTATTTGCCTTTCTGTAGAGTACCAGAGTGTTTGGAAGAATAAGAATGCTTTCTGGTTGGGTATGGAATAGGAGGCGGCGGCGGAGTCCTCATCATCATGACCGGAACTGAAAATCCTCCTGGAAGAGGAGCTGAATGAGAACTCTTAGATCGTCATTTCAAATTGGAAATAGACAAACACTTACCAGCTGGAGCCCCACTTTGTGAACGACTGTACATCCCATTGCCACCACCATCATAGCTAGCACGCCCAGCTTCAGCGACAGTATCCCAATCATCATCATCATCCAGCCCACTTGTTGACTCGTTCACTACCCTCTGGTCCTGCCTCTCCTCGTCCGCCTCAACCACCACAACCTCCTCCTCCTTCCGCTCAACAGCCACAAAACTCGTCCACTGACTCGCCATACCATACTTCAAACCCACCCTCACACCCTCCTTCTTCACCCACTCCGCAAGCAACCCCGGCTGCCTCTCCTTATCAACCGCGCCATGCAGATAGCTTGTCCCGTCCTTCAGCTCCTGTAAAACCTTCCTCGCAGCAAGCTGATGAATCGTCTCCCCCTGCCCAGGCAGCCTCTGCACCGCAATCTCCAGTTCCAGCTCATCACCTTCTGGCGTGGTTCCGCGGAGCCACACGCGCGAAGGAGGTCGCGCATCGGAAGAGAGTAGTGCGTATGCATTCGATCGAGAGAAAGGGAAGAGCGGCTGGATCTTGTACGGTGCTTGAATTA
>Ga0307514_10006223_pt1 | contig 10454 bp, 2 predicted proteins | sample 16_EM_MG_FD_203088 | JGI IMG/M metagenome (GOLD analysis project Ga0307514, IMG submission 203088) | Populus trichocarpa ectomycorrhiza microbial communities from riparian zone in the Pacific Northwest, United States - 16_EM | ecosystem: Host-associated > Plants > Roots > Unclassified | place... | reverse complement strand
CCCCAGTGTAGTGTGCGTTAATGAGGTTTACGCCGTACATGTAGGCGTGGTCAATCCACTCTGGGGGTATACGATTGTCAAGCAAGACGTTGATCACGTCTTGCTGTGTTAAGTTATGATATCGCATCGGGTCGATGCGTGCACGATTCAATTGATATATCGGCCCTTGTTGGGGGCCGAACGGGATTGGGCTCTGTCGATTGTATTCGACGATGGCTTCGCGATAGCGACGTGGTAACGCAAACACGCTCGCTAATATTCGTCGGAACGTGGGGGATGATTCTCTCCCAGCGGGAGATAGTGCCCTCGTGAGCACGTACCCAAACACTGATCGACGATGTACTCGGAGGGCATAGTCAATGACTATGCCGGCTACTGGGTTCACGCCACCTGGTCTGCCGTGTAGCAGCAAATGGAGTCCGTAGGCGTCAATATTGAGCGCCTCGGATGGTGGTGGTAGTTGTGCGCTCATTCCCCTGTGCTCAGCTGTGAGCTGGGGGTCTCGGGTGATACAGGGGTTCAACATAAATTCTTCCGCTCCCTGTGGCGGCTGGTTGGGGTTGAACACCCCGGGTGCCAGAATCTCCTCCATGGCCCTATCCCTATACTCAGGGATGACCCGTTGGGCCACCTGGTACAATTCTCGCAGCAACAAATATGCTTCCGCGCGTTCGCGGATCGATGTCCCCTTCTTCCCGTACCCAGCACTCCCGACTACCGTACGTAGTCTTCTTACTTCGGCTGGGTCGAGGGGTATTCCCCTCGTTGCTCGAGCGTATATCTGACCCCTTGGTGGGTAGAAAATTCTTCTGCTCTGTATCTCGATTCGAGATGCTTCGGTTGCCGTTCGTCCCACATACACGGTATTGGTTTCCCGAGACACATACGTGTGTCGGGACAGCATGTTACGGAGGTGGTTATCACGTTCCACCTCCTCTCTTCCGTCTCCTATTCTGGCTCCCCAGAATTGGGGGATCCGTCTGTCCTCTATGGTCCTGTGGACCACTCGTTGCGGTCCATCATCCTCGTCGTCCGAATGGTCTGACTCGTCAAAGTCGTATTCTGGATCGTAGATCCTGCCCTCAATAGGGCTCATTCTTCTTGGCTCCGTGGCGGGCGCCTGTGTTATGGTTGGTTCGGGTACCAATGGTCCCGGTGGTCTAACCTCTACGGCTTCGTCGTACTCTCGTCCATTAATAACCACGACTCGTGGTTGTTGTCGTGGTTGCTGATGTTGTTGTTGGTGCGGTCGTTGCACATGTACCGGTCTAGGTGGGGGTTGGTGTCGAGGTGTGACGTCTTGGCGTCGTACGTTTCGTAGCGGATCATTGATCCTCATTTGACTTGTATGTGCCCTTAGTTCGAGGGTGGTGGACGCAGTGGATTGCGTTGATACAATGGACGGTGCCTGTGGCACCTGTTCGACTCCTGGACGTTTGAGTGGTGGGCGTTCCACTTCATCCGAGTCTGCGCGTTTCCTTGTCTTCGTTTCCTTTCGAAGGTCGTTGACCTTTCTCTGGAGGTGTTTCACCTCGTTGTTCTTCTGTTGTAGGCTGAACATTAAGTCTTCGATTATCGTCCGTGCTTCCATTGGAAGCTCCTCGTCGGCGTCCAGTGCTGTGTCAATTCCTAATTCTCGTAGCTGGTCTACGATCATTGATCGCTTCCTCTCCTTCTCCGGATAGTCCGGCCTGTCGTTGGATCGACGATGACCTGTTCGTGCTCCGCTCCTAAGTTCCTCTCGTGTGAGGTTGCCGACAGTGTTTTGAAATATGGTCGACGTCCATTGTATCGGTTGATCGTCTCTTCTGATATTCGATTGCGTGCTTGGTGGTAACCGGTAGGTTACGGGTCTCTGAAGGTCGGGCGGTTCCTCCCTCGTCGTTGCCCAGTTGTCGTCGGTTCCCCAAAGCGATTCGCTTCTGGGGCGCTCAGTGGGATTCCCACTCTGCCATTCCCTTCGTTCCACGTCTTGCATGTCCACGTCGTCGTCTCGTTCCCGAGGTTCGCCACGTCCTGGTGGCCTACGATCAGGCCATTGGCCTCGTCGTGGGTTTTGTCGACGGTCCATACGAGTATCGTGGAGTTGGGGTAGCGGTAGGTGGTCAACCGAGGGTTGCCTTTGTTTGTCCTGATGGTCGTTATCGTCCTATCAACGAACGTCATGTTACTCCCAGATTTGGGATTATCATGTGTTCTTTTTTCGGTAATCTGATATAACTCGTGACTCCTTGCAATTCCAAATATCGGTCAAGTGCCGCAAGTTTATTACAGTTGACATGGGACTCCCATGTCGTGTCCCCCAGGCTCCATCGGACCTGGTACTCGACCTGCTTAGGTCCTTTCCATCTGTGTCCGATTATTTCGTCCACGAACCATTCTTGCCCCTCGGGGGCTCCAAAATCATACGGTTCTGGGTGTGCCCGATTCGGGAACATCACGTCGTTTGAGGGATGGTATGGTCGTAGTAGTGACACGTGGAACGTGGGCAGGATGTTGCGTTCCTTCAGCGCTGCTGGTAGGTCGAGGGAGTAGGTGGATGTTTCAGGTCGTGATTTCACGACTTTGTATGGCCCTATATACTTGGGGCACAGTTTGCGGGCACGATTCTTTGGTATGTTCAGGTTTTTTGTGGATAGGAATACCATATCGCCAATGGCGATCTCTGGTTCGTCTCTAAGGCGCTTATTCGCCGTTTCTGTTTGGAACACTCTTGCCTCTATTATTGCGTCGTGTGCTTCGGCCAAGTTCTGTAATGCGGTGGTCGCAAACGCGTTGATTCCTTGAGCTACGGCTTCGTCGCTCTTTATTTCCTTGATCATGGATGGCATGTATCCTCCGTTTAGTTCGAATGGCGCGTATCGCGTCGTTTCAGATATGCTTGCATTGATGGCAAACTCAGTCATGTCGACTTTGTCGACCCAATTCTTTTGGTCGGGTTGTACTACAGTCCGGAATATTTGTCCAACATTTCTGTTCGCTCGTTCCGTTTGACCATCGGTCTGCGGGTGGAACGAGGTCGACATCAATAATTTGGCTCCCATTATCTTGTGCAGTGATCGCCACCACCTCGAGGTGAACTTCGAGTCTCGGTCGCTGACTATGGAGGCTGGTAGCCCATGTAGTCGCACTACCTCACGCAAATACTTCCATGACAGCTCTGCCGCCGTTATCTTGGTGTGTACTGGTACCAAGTGTACCATACTCGTCATTCGGCAAATAATTACCCATAGGTAGTTGTAGCCTTTTGACTCTGGGAAGGGTCCCACAAAATCCATACCGATGGACTCCCATGGTCTAGTTGGTATCGGTAGGTGGTGTAACTTTCCTGCCGGTTTTTGTGTGGAGCCTTTGGCTCTCTGGCATGATTCGCACGTCCTGCAGAATTCTCGTACATCCTTGACCATCTTTGGCCACCAGTACCACCTGCGTATGTATTCGCCTGTGCGTTGGTCGCCGTAATGTCCTACGATTTCGTGGGCTTGCGTTATGATCTGTGATATTATGGTCCGTTCCCTTGGAATGCCAATCACTTCCCGTTTTGCCATATTCCTTGTCCATATCAACTCGTCTTTCACCGTGAATTCACGGTGGTTGCCGGGGTTTTCAAGGATTATTTTGAACAAGTTGTCCTTTGGGTATCCGTCTTTAATGGTTTGGATCAGTTTCTGATCTTGTGGTGTACCCAGCTCTCGTAGGGAGCGTCTTGGTCCTTCCATGTTTTTTCCAAGGCTATCTCCTAGCGTTATGTCCTCCTCGTTCACCTCGCCTTTCCCTGGCTCCAATGGAGCATCCGGTTGGTTGTCATTGGTCCGCTCCATTTCTGCCGCTTCAGCTTCGTAATGTTCTCGGGCTTCCTGTAGCCTACGGCTGCGTCGTGTTTCTATGGCGTGCATAGCGCGAATTTCGATCACTCTTTCTTTGATCTCTTGCCTTCTTGCGTTTGGGAGATCTTCCCCATCTGGGTCGATCCTCCTATCGGCCTGTACGTATTCATGAAATTCATGAATGTCAGCATTCGTATCGCTCTCATAGTAGCGTGATAAGCAGTCGGCTACTTTATTAAATTCCCCTTTGATGTATGTGATGTCGAAGTCGAATTTCGACATGTAATCCATCCATCTGCGCTGTCTATTAGACAGGTTGCATTGGGTCTTAAAGAATTCGAGGGCTTTGTGGTCCGTTATTACGTGTACCTTTCGCCCAATCAGTTTATCCTCCCATTTTATCAAAGCTTCGAGTATGGCCAGTGTTTCCAGCTCGTGCACTGCGTAGTGTTGTTGAGCGTTGGTAAACTTCTTGGATGTGAACCCAGCGGGTACACATTGGGTCCAAGTTGGCCCTTGCCCGTACATTGCTCCGATGCCAGTCTTGGATGCGTCGCATATGACCCAAATAGGGTCCTTCGATTTGCCGTCTATCGGCCGTAGGATTGGCGTTTTATAGCATATCCGTTTTATCATATCAAAACATCTTTGGTGTAGCGGCTTCCATAGGAAGGGCGCTCCGTTCATCGTCATTCCCTGCAGGGGTGCCATGTATGTTGATAGGTTTGGTAGGAAATTTCCTACGTAGTTGACCAATCCAGCGAATCGTTGGACGTCATTATAGTTCCTTGGTGTCCTCCATTGACGGATCCTGTCCAGCTTGTCAACATCTGGGTGGATGCCCTTGTCATCGATTATATGCCCTAGGCATTCAACCGTTTTAGCGTATAAGTTGCATTTTTCCCATTTGAGATAAAGCTCGTTCTTTCTCAGTCTATCGAACACTGTTCGGAGATGTTTTTCATGCTCCTCATAGGAGTTTGAGAATATGAATATGTCGTCTAAATAGACGTGTACGAATACTCCTATGACATCTCGAAATATCGATGTCATGAGTCGTTGGAACGTCGCAGGGGCATTACAGTCTCCCTGTTGCACCACATTACTGGCGTATGTTCCAGCTATTGTCGCAAAAACGGTTTTGTCTACGTCCTCTGGTCTTACTCGGACCTGTTCGTAAGCATCCGCCAGATCTATCTTTGATCTGATTGGCGCTCTTGCCACGTCTTCTCGTATCACTTCCTGATCTGGGAGCGGTGTCACGTCCTTGACGGTGTTATCATTTCTTTGTCGTGCGTCGATTACGGTTCGTAATCGTCCGTCCTTCTTATGTATGCACATCAGTGGTGCAGCTTGAGTTGCGGTTCGTGGCTCCCACCATCCGGCGTCGATGTACCGGTTAAGTTTCTTGTGGAATTCCTCCCTTAGTGCTGTCGGGCATCTCGGCAAGTGATACTTGTATCTCATCGCAGGATCGATGAGGTTTATCTCGTGATTTACCTCCCTTATTGGTGGTAATTGTTCCCTGGTTCCTTGGAGAATTTCCTGGTATTCGTCGTACCATTTTTGCCTCAGACGCGGCAAGTCTCTTTCGGATATTTCCATCCTGTTTGTCTTTTTACCCGTTGTACCGGGTTTGGTTGTGGCCAATGGCCTTTCGTATTTCCTCTTTAGTACTTCCAAAGATGCCATAGACTCGTCTACCGTTGGTAGTCTGAGCTTGGGTTCTTTGGTTTGTATCTTTTGTCCTTCGTCTCGAAGGTAGGCCAGTAAGTCAGTCGGTTCCGATATCTCCTCCGGATTCACCTTTCTGTAATCTTCAGTTGGTGTATATCGACGCCAACATTGGGCCCATCGCATGGCCATTAGTCGGTTCATTTCGTCTGGCAATCTCGGGTCATTGACCCATCGGTTCTCCAAAGGAGGTACTGGGCGGTCGACTAAATGTCGTTCTTTTGTTCTTTCTTGTCGACTTATATCTATTTTTTCGTTCTTTTCCCTTTGGGAATGGTTCATTAGTGTCCGTTCTTTATTCGGGCGCACTTTTTCCCCTTCTTGAGAGCGCTGTAGATATTCGCTCTCATTCATTAGTGTGTGTCGGCCATTGGCTGGCAATGTCTTCCTTTCTTTCATGGCTTTTTCATCTTCATCTTCTATTTCCTCTATGCCGATGGTATAAGGTGTCTTCTTCGTGTCCGAAGGCGCTTTCGTTGCCTTGTCTGTGCCATTGGCAGCAGCGTCGTCGACTTGTAGTCATTCTTGTTTTCTCGTCTTCTCCGTAGATCTATATCTATGGAGGCGTGGGTCCAGGTCTTTGGCTTGGACTTTTACCGCTGGTATTCTTTTGCCATTTACGACCACTTGGTCGTTTATGAAGTCTAATAGGACTTTGCCTTTTCTTAGCAATGGTGTGCCTATGATCATGTCATATCTGTCGAAGTTGGCCACATCTACGTATGAAACGAAGGCCGAACCGGCCATTTCTATCGATACGTTTGCACCGTATTTGATTACGGATCGACTTCCCACTGTTCCTAATTGTAGAACATGTGGGTCTTCCAGTGTATCCAATGGGATTTTCGCCACTTCTGCAAACGTCGGAGTTATTCCAGTCATGGTGCTTCCCGAATCCCATAGAGTCCAGGCGTCTAGCCCTCCGACTTTAACCCAGGTCGCTAGGCACTCCTTTTCCTCGGGTTTGACCACTGGTCTCACTCTTCGATTTCCTGTGGATCTGAACCGGAATTTCCGGTTGTCTTTGGCCTCTATTTTCCCCGGGTGTTCTTCCTTTGTTAACGGGGCTACTACAGTGGCCGTGACATGATCATTTTTGATCTCTTGTTCGTTACTTAACGGTTTTACCGTTATCATTGTCATGAAGTCGGATTGTGATCCGAATTCATACAGGTCATGTGCTGATACCTCGATTTCCGAGGCCTCTTCTTCCGCACGTTCACTCTCGTCCTTTTGGGTGCCTTTCCATTCGCGTTCCGTTGTGGGTTCTTCAGCCTCGTCCTCCACGTCAGCATCGCTGGCATCGTCGCCTCCTGCTGTTGAGCGTATCGCTCTCATGTGGACTTTCTTGTCTTTATGTGGTTCCGGGCATTTACTCGCAAAGTGTCCTTCCTTTCCGCAGTTATAGCAGTTCTTACTGCTAGTTTGCTCTGGTTGCCCCTCTCTTGTTGCTGGCCTGGTTATAGGCTTGTTATTTCCCGTTGGGATTCTCTCCTTATTACGCTTGTCTGTTCTGAAAGGCTTTGTGAATGCCTGTCGTGGCTGTTCGTCCCTTTGATAGTTGGTCTTGGCGTTGTATTGGGGTTTCGTCCTTTGGACGTTTTGCCTTGTGAAGGTGCTTGTACCATTGGTACTTGTTTTGTTGTGAAGCTGCCTGTAATAGGCGTCTGTTTTATCGCGTTGTTCGATCGACTTAGCCATTGCTACGAAGTCATCGAGCGAGTTGACTTCAGGCGATAACCCTATATCCTTAAACATCTTCGTTGTCATCGTCTGGGGTAATCCCCTTAGGAATTCTTCTAATATGGTGTACCCATCTGGGTACACCGCCATGTTTTGGGCGTGGTCCAGTAGTGTATCGTAGAAGCCTTGTACTCCAAGAGCTGGAGTATACTTGGTATTTCTGAACCCTTCTCTCGCATCTTGCATTGAGGTTGGGTGTATGAATCTTTCGTACATCCCCTTGATCACGTCGCAGAATGTCCAATACGGTATTGATCGGTTTGGACTCAACACATGTCGTGTAAACCATTCGAGGGCATCGCCCTCTATGTATTCTAGTAGGTGTACTACACGTATCCTGTCCGTTTCTGCACTTGGTCCTCCGAGTCGGAGGATTGCGTATCGGTATGCTATGGCCGATAGCCACTTTTCTAAGTCGTGAAACTTAGAAGTTCCACTGTATTTCTTAAGCCCTCCACTATCAGTTTTGATATTGGGCTTGAATCCATCTGGGTATTTCATTGGGCGGTCCAATGCTTCGCGGATTATATCCATCAACCGTTCTATCATCGCATCGCGATGATTTTCGTCCGCCTCTGCAACCCCAGGTGTTACGAATCGCGATGCTGGGATTGCTGGCATCGAAAACCCTCTCTGCGATCTTGCAGGTGGTATTGTGTGTCCCGCTGTATGATGTTGTGCGGTTGTACTGGGTGCCCTCTGGACGTTTGGGACTCGTTGCGTCGCTTGGTTGCCTGCCAATTGGGTGTTTGTTATCGGCGCTATAGGTGCACCCGTGGTGCGTGTGACCGTTTGTACCGCTGTGGCCATTCCTGGCGCAATTGCACTGTGTGTTGGGGCTCGTTGTCCCATGGTTATTCCTCCTATTAGTGGGTCTAACCTATTCGTTAGCTGCAATGCGGCTGTTCCTTGAGATGTTGTCGCCCGCTGTTGCGCACTTGCCGGTGTCGGCGTGTGTATGGATGATCCTCTACTTGATTCCTTCTTAATCCCTGGTCCCACGTATATATCACCCATTGGGTTGGCCCACATATCATATGGCGTATGATCCCTAAATCGTACGCCCTGATCTTCGATGTTCGAATGTCCCTTTTCTCTTATTTCCCCGTCTCTCGCTCTCTGGTTGTTGACACGAACGTGCCAATTCTGGGGCGGTAGAACGTGTGCGGGTATCGGTTCGCTGACCCCAGATGAACTTACCGATGATACCGACGATTCGTGGTCAGGCATCTCTACTGTCTCCCCTGCCTGGTCTGCGGGTGTCTCTGGAGCCATCCTTCTATATTGACCAGGGGTCTTTATTGATTCTTCTTGAACCATTGGTTCATACATGTCGTCTTCTTCCGCGTCTTCTGCATCTCTTAGCTCGTCGGCGAGGCGTCGACGCAAATCTATCGGTGATCCTTTGGATCCTCTTAGCTCTCCTACGTTTACCCCGTTGTGTGACAACGCCGTCGACGCTCGAGATTGCTTTGCCTGGACGCACCTCTGGTACTTGGCGGCTAGTGTCTCGATGACCGCTATTAGCGTGTCTGTGTAGTTGTCGTCTCCTACTTCTTTGCCTTTTCCTTCGTTCTCGTTATACTTGTTTATTATTTCTGTCGCGGCATCCATTATTTGACGTTGTCTGTGGATTTTATGGACTCCATAATTCCGCCACGTCATTACGAGCCGACCATCGATATCCTCTGCTTGATCGTCCTCGATCTCTGTCGCTACACTATCGTTGTCCCAGTCTTCAGGGATGCGTGTCTGTCGTCTGCTGGTTATACCAGTTGTTCTGCCTCTCCTACTTCCAATGGAAGTGCCGTCTCGTCGTTTTTGTTGTATCGTCTGGCCAGGTTGCTCTGGCGACGGTGCGTGGTGTTGAACCTCCGTTTCGTCCTCGATTGCGTCGGGTGTCGAAGGGGATTCCGTTTTTAGTGTTGCCATTGGTGTTGAATGAGAAGTCGCGGTTTCTTCGAAACTAGCTATATTCTTGAAGGTTTAAAAAAGTGTAAAGCTTTCGCTTTACGAGAGAGTCTTCACGCGAACACAATAAACCAGACCCGATATATAGGTAGTTTACTTGTGTACAAATGTGAGCTCTACTTCAAACGTAGAGCTATTGAAAAGCATATATACAGGCATCACGTGGTGATGCCAAATAGTCCAATACGAACGAGACATAGTCCGAAATCATATGCAACAAGATGGAGGAGGACTGTCTGTTACACACCCCCCCAACAAGACTGCAATGCAGTCTTCAAACTCCAATAGACAAAAAGAAAAAGATAAAAGTAAGAAAAAGAGAAAAGACGATGACCAGATATTAAAACATAAATTGTTCGAGTCGAACAATTGCGAAGATGGTCTTTATGATTAATGAGGCGATGCCTCGTTGGTGTACTACTCCCCTGCGACGATTGTGGCTGTTGACGACTCCCGTGATGCCCCCCCTGCCCCTTCAATCGATGGGATCGTGTCCGCGTTGGCGGTCGTATCCATGTCATGGTCTTCCAATGGCGGCGGGTTAGCGTCCGCCACTGGTTGGGTTAGGGTGAGCTCAGAATACTCAGGGAGATCCGATGGATGATCCCTGGCGTATTCTTGGGCGTCGTTCTCCGATCGATCCGTTAGGTAGTGGGGTAAGCCACTTTCGCCGACTCGTACCCATGCTGGAGCCTCGAATCCCCTTCGATAACTCGGGGCTTCACGATTCCTTTGTGGGGGTCTCAGCTCCTCGTTTTCCATTATCAAATGGAGGCGGGTAACATCGCCAGCAGAGGGATGTCGCCATCCATCCCATGCTTCGATGGGTGGTGGCACACCATACGCACGAATTCGTGCTAGTCGTTCATGATCTACCTCCTCCAGTAGTGCTCTGGCCATGGTACCCCCAGTGTAGTGTGCGTTAATGAGGTTTACGCCGTACATGTAGGCGTGGTCAATCCACTCTGGGGGTATACGATTGTCAAGCAAGACGTTGATCACGTCTTGCTGTGTTAAGTTATGATATCGCATGATTCGCATCGGGTCGATGCGTGCACGATTCAATTGATATATCGGCCCTTGTTGGGGGCCGAACGGGACTGGGCTCTGTCGATTGTATTCGACGATGGCTTCGCGATAGCGACGTGGTAACGCAAACACGCTCGCTAATATTCGTCG
>Ga0307514_10006222_pt1 | contig 10455 bp, 14 predicted proteins | sample 16_EM_MG_FD_203088 | JGI IMG/M metagenome (GOLD analysis project Ga0307514, IMG submission 203088) | Populus trichocarpa ectomycorrhiza microbial communities from riparian zone in the Pacific Northwest, United States - 16_EM | ecosystem: Host-associated > Plants > Roots > Unclassified | place... | reverse complement strand
CATGGTCAATAGTATTCTGGAAGAATTCAACTTCCATCCACGGTCAAAGAGCTGGTCATTGTCCCTCGCGGTCTCCACCCAAATTGACCGCTTCTTGACGACAACGCACCAGAGTCACGGATGGTATATCAATGGCACCTAAGGATGAGTTGGTTGGCGATTGGGCAGCCGTCCTGTGCGTTACAACTTCAATTCCATCGCAAATTTTGGACTAATTCGGCAGACAGGGAAGCCCCAGTATTGTCGTCGACTTTCCTTTTCGCTCTGTCCGTGGCTGATAGGGTCTGACACTTGTACATCTGGTGGAATCGGTAATTTCGATGAGAACGGAGTTGCTGCTAGAGGTCCGACAACAATAAAGGGACGGCGAGAGCGTTGGATAGACGCCGATCGCAGAAACCGTGGATGAAATGCAGGTCAAACGTGGAGGATCGACGGAGGTCTGATTATTGTGAATGGAGAGGTGTTTCGAGGGTGTGTTTACCTCATATGGCACAAAGGGAAGGGAATCTTGGCGAGAAGTGGGGAATGAGCAAAGATTCAGGGCGATCATCCGATCGCTCGCATCCTCGAACACCACAACCACGAATGCAATTCTCTTCACCAAATGGGCCTGTTTTCACGAGGCTTGTACATGTCAAAATGAACGCTCTGCCCTATTAGGCCCGGAACCTTTCTCATACCTCACGATTCTCTCCTATCTGCCGCGAGTTTCGACCATGTCCTCCTTCTGGAATCACCTCCTTCTAGCCCTACTTTACACAAGTCCTCTCTCTTCCTCGCGTCTCTGGCCACGCTCGGGAAGCAGTGGGTCAATAAATGTCTCCGGAATTGCGGGGGTTCCGCTGCAGATAAGAGCCCGGACAGACAACGGAAACCAGGTGGATTCGAGAAGTGGCACTTCCAACTCGCCATCGAGTGCCTCCCGGGGATGTCTCAACTCGCATTGTTTTTGCTCGGATGTGTGCTGTTGCTATACCTTTGGGTCATCAGCCGTACAGTCGCTGGCATTGTTGTCGTCGTAACGCTCTTCGGGTCTACCTCATAGTACGCCGCCCTCAGTGCCGCAGCAGCACTCTATTCCAACTGCCCCTACCACGACACCTCGTTCTACTCTCACCCGGACCATCATCGGATACCTAACGCATAATAAAGATTTGATCGTTCACCGCGATCACTCATCCCACCCCTCCCTCCATCGGGAAGCTCGCGTGAATTTTCTTTCCGGGTTTGCCGTGTGCTCGCAGCGCTTCAGCTGTCGTCGAGGAGACAGAGCACGTTCCCCTCACTGTTGTCGTGGCATCACCTACCTGGATCATCGAGGACATTGTGATCAATTGGGAGGTCCGCAAGGCGGATGCCCGTTGTTTCGCTGGCTGATCGATTCCACCACGAATACCGGCGTGATATTCTCCACCGCCCGGTTCGCTGTGAGAAATCCCCGAGGGTGTTCCAGCGGAACTGACCAGCACACCGGTTACGGAGACTTGCCGGTGCGGTTCTCAAAACCCACAGGGTTTCGATTTGGCGAGCGCGGGTTTTGAAACCTGCGGACCTGATCAGGGCCTTGTTAGGTTTACATCTTTGGTGAATCGACGACTTGGACTAGACCCAGTACGGAATGTGAACAACCAAGTATCAGATGCTTTTCATATCCTCTCGCGTCTGCGCCAAACTATGGACCGGTTTACACAGATCCTGCCGAGCCGAATATCCCGGTTTGTACTAGGATGACCTTTCCACCCAATGTTTGGTAGAATCCCATCATAATTTAGTACGTTGTCACCTCATCCCATCTTTACATAGCGGCGATGTCCACATGGGCCGCGTGCGTTTCGCATTCACGCTCCACATAGATGACCGTCACGTAAGTTGGACTAGGACGAGGGATCGAGCGCCCATCGAGGGTCGTGGTTTCAACTGATTGCGCAAGCACTTGTTGTTGTTGAAGTTGGTATAAATAAGCTTGATGAGTCCTTAGGTAGTCGAGGACGAATTCTCCTCACCCCATCACTCACTTCTACGATGAGTGATTCCGCCTCCGGGGAGGACTTCCTGGTTGGAATGTTCAAGACCCAGGCTATAGCTGAGTACGGTCTCATTTGCTCTCCACTCCTTCGACTCGTGACGAGATCCGACATTTTTTCCACAAAAACTTTCAATAGTATCAAGTTCAAGGTACGTCCGAACACTTCCTGTGATTGAACCCAACCGACAACGTTAGTGTTACTTGGCCGTGACATTGACACTGTTGTGCTATGACAACCTACTCACCCTGCAAGACGAAGTGAGCGCGCCCCTAGTAATTACTCTTGGCTATATCCTGACCCTGATGTAGGTCCGATACGTGTGGGGAGGGAAGAGATCGTGGAGTATGTCCGGCACAGTTCAATCCCCAACCTACTGAAGCTTTCCTGACAAGCTCAGCCTTCTATCTGTTTCTTATTGTAGGTCGAGCGAGCAGGGAAGGCGTAGTCTTGCTTTCTTACTTGTTTGCAGAACCGCTATGTACCCACGATATACCAAGTGTGGGCTATATCGAGTACGTCTCCCGGCCCACTACGACTAGCTCCCCGGCGCTAACCAGCTTCTCGCAGTAAGATATGTCGGTTTGCCTCCGCAATATGTGCGCGTTGATAAAAATGCTCCTCGTATCTGCATTGACATACCAAATAGGGGTGAGTCCAATATTTTGAGTCCTCGTGTTGCCAGCTAAGCTCTCCCAGCTGCTTCACGGACGCTATCATCCGAAGCGTCTTCATTGTCTTGTCTACACTAGTGGTCCAGGTTTTCATGATCGCTCGGTGAGCCCAATACCGCATGGTGTTTCTGAATGGCAAGTGAACTTGATAAAGATCGTATGCTTTGTCGGAAGGAAATCGCAAATTTCTGGCGATATTCACGATTTTAGCCGTTATCCAGTTTATCCTGGGGGGTGTAACCATAAGTTTTACAGCTATAGAGCCTACTCTGGGGCTGGGTTTTTTTGCACTGCCAAGCACGGAGTATAGTACGGGAATCCTTAGCGGCGAGAGTAATCCTCGAGGGCTGATATATCACCCCCCGTACAGCGCCCTACGCGTGCATAGGCATGACCGAGTCGGCCGCGGTCGCCGAGTGGTTTGTGCGCACTTACCACCTCCGGGTGGCCTACAGTTTCTTCTCCGTGGGCTACGGTAAAGACATACACCCCCTGGGCTTGCTGGGCGTTTCTAACCCGCCCCCCTACCACAGACATTATATTGTTCCTGGCTGTGGTAGCACTTTCCTACTCGGCATGTGGTCCAAGGTCATCCTGGCCGACCCTTCTGAGAACTATGCTCAATGATTCGGCTCTATACTTCCTGGCGGCTACTGCATCGTACTCCCTGGCGGCTCTGTTCACTCTGTGGACCATTCCTTGTGTGTGAGTACGCAGTGGCTATCTCACCTTCAGAATGCGCACTGATGCCTACTCTCTCGGTATTCCCGTCTTAGTAACGTGTGCGTGTTCGTGACCATGTAGTCCACATCATCTCATGCATTCTCCCCATTTACCAGGGTCGCGCCGATGATGATCTCACGACTTGCACTGAACCTACGGAAGGTGGGCGACCGAGAAACGAATATGTTGGAATGGATGTCACGTACCACTGTCTTGTTCGCGCCGAATCCCGAACTACCAGTTCGCACACAGACTCAAGTTACCAGTTCACGCTCAAGTGAGATGGGCTTTCCATCCGACATTCGGTAGAGTTGTATCATAATCCAATACTTCACCACCTCTGACCCACCTTTAGTGATTAGATGATCCCCTCGTTGCAGGTTTATCTCGTGCCAATTGACGTGCGGCGCGGGGACGGTAGGCTATAATCGCACGGGGATGAAACCTTTCCTGTGATTCGTATATTCTCTCGGCGTACGAGTAACGGTGTAGGATGTTTGGACTATGTCCGTGTATCGTATTTATTCAAAGCTACGAGGAACGCTTCCGGCGGTGGCTTACGAAAGCGTTCTGTTTCGGCGCGGGGACAACACCTAACATGTTACATCCGGAATGGCGAGAATTGCGTGTGAGCAGACCCTGAATCGCCCTTTGCCGACCAGAACATGTCCTCCATGAATGCGCAGTCGTTTCGAACCGGTTTAACCTGACTTTCAATCACACCGCCCATGAACTTATGGGCGGCATGAGGAGAGTGAATTGGACGAGAACCGCAAACGGAAATCCCGTCCTCCCAGTGCCGATAAGTAGCGGGAAGTTGCGGGAAGTGTACAGAAGTGCACTCCCAGGAGCCAGGTCCTCACTTCACGAGGGTTAATTGCCTCTAAGGGATCGTTGCTTTTGCTGATGCCTTCGGGTTTTTCGACTATTGCTTCGTGCAAGTTGTCGAAGTCTTGTTCTTTCGCCCCGCCTTCCCTCGGGTTCCTAAAATAGCTCCTCTCTTCAAGAGCCTTTCCCCCTTCATCTCTCCTCCATTCGCGCATGTCGTGTCATATCCGTTGCCAGCCTCACTGATCGTCGTTAGCAACCGGCACCCCGTATTTTATGTCTCCGGTTGTCTTCCTACAATCTCATGGTTTTGTTTGGAGATGCCAAGATTACCACGAAGTCTTTACCTCGATTATTCCTGTCAGATGGAGATATTTGTCGCTGCCCCCACCAAACCCCTCTACCCCGGAGACGGTACGAACAACCTCGCGCTTCGCCATTTCCTGTTTGGCTCCCCCGGCGGGGTTCCGCGTTTGGGCGACATTTGTGTACATATTTGCCTCTTGCATGTGGGCCAGCCCCATCCCAATCGCGATCGATCTCTTCATAAACCCTGGCGGAAAGCTTGTGCTCTTGATATCACGTATCATCCCTAGGGCAAGACGGAGGAAGCCGTCAGCCACTTAGAGGCTGCTTGAATCCTCATGCCCTTTTCTCAATCGCGTGCTGAACGCGAGCGTGTGAATCAGCATTCTGGCATCTTTCCTCAGATTTTTCAAACCTCAGGACGCAATACTGTTGACCGGTGGCCACTCAAACCACGCTTTCTCTTTTCACTTGCCTCTGTGTTTGTTCAGTTGGGTCATCGAAATGACCGGGCCAGCTCTCGCGTAGAATACTGCGCAACACGTGATGAGAAATTTACCACCCAGTCACCTGAGCGAAACCGTGGGCTCGTCCAAATTCGGTGACCCATGGATTAGCACTCCTTCCAGACTTGCTCCTGACGCTCGTCATCCCGCCTCAGTACATTCCTTCCCATCGCAGAGTCATGCAGTCTCACAAAAATACCGGAACGAACGCCAACCAAAACCACAACCGGAGGCGCAAACCACGGCGCCAGCCACAGAAGGAACCCGTCACGGTTAAGTCACCCGTGGTCAACGTTCAGACCGAGAGCTGGGGTTCTACCGCGGAACCGTGGCCCGGTACGATTGGTGAGTGATCTGCTGCAGGATTGTCCCCACGTGTTTTTACGTAGATTCGGTGATGTCAGATGAATCCGATGTTAGCAAGGAGATCATATCTGTGTGGCGCCAGAACGTTTTCGCTGCGGAGAACGGCGGGGAGTTGCAGAAGATGGAGGGCTTGTACAATCGTCTTGATAGAGAGCGGGAGAGGTGGAACGAGCGGTTGAATGACCCTCTCACATGGGGTTGGGGTGGAGAACCGGATGAGTTGAACGACTGGGCCAGGGACACGAAGGAGGTCACTGCCTCGCCTGGCTGGGAAGATTGGCAACCAGACGAGTTCAACAACTGGACTAACGACGCTGTTTACGAACATCCTTACTGGGGCGGCCGCCACCCGGCTAACAGCGACAAGACGCCGGAGGGAGCTTTCATCGCCCAAAGCTCCGAGAAAACTCCCCCTCCGCTTCCCAAGCTGGTTTCTAGCTACGCGGACAAATTGAAAGCGGACGGTCGTGAACGAAGTTATGCCTTCGCTCAGGTGAGCCCTGATGGACTTTCGATCAATCAGGCTGACAGTTACTGATTCCGGTCAAGTTATCGACTGAAGCCAAGGCTGAGAAGATCAGAGAGGTTGCGTACCAGCTGAAGGGATCTAAGAAGCACTAGGAGTCCATACCCGGATCTATTCTCAAATGCCCCCGCCGTTCACACATGCATATCTTCCCTCAATTGTACTTCTAACGCACACATGGCTACATTTCTTCAGTCAGGTATTTGTTCATAGTCGATGGTACAATGGTTGCTGTCTTGTATGAAGTAGTGGAATAGACGAATTGTCGTGGGGCATTATGCAGTATGTCGTATCCATTGACGAGGCTTCTGGAACTCTGAGCGTTCGAGGAAAGGGCGATGATGACATGGTATCCGGAGATTAAGAGGTGGATCATCATTATCATATGGACACCGGACGGTTCTCCGTCAACCCTGTGTATTCCCCGGGCCCGTACTCTACACTCACCCACAATTACTTCGAAGTCCTTTGCGCGCAAGGCAAGCTTCTACAATTGGGAACCCTCCCCATTTGTGCATTCAGCATTCACTACTGGCACAAGTTCCGGGTATCTTCTGGAAAGAGACGTGCTCCAACATAGAAAAGCGATTGTTCGCCAAAGGCCTCCCCTGGATCCGGATCAGAAACATCGAACGGTTCGGGTTCCTCAGGTGGAGTCCTTGGGCAGGGGACCCGGGTAGATACTTTTATCATGCTTGAGCTCGACACAAGTTTCCCCGCATATTGAGATGGTCCCAGCTTGGTCCCAGCACAATTGTAATAAAGAAGACAGAGAGGCATAAAATACGGGTGCCGGTTGCTAACGACGATTGGTGTGGCAACGGATATGACACGACATGGGTAAATGGAGGAGATAGATGAAGGGGGAAACGCTCCTGAAGAGGAGGAGGAAAGGAGAGAACCAAAGGGAAGGCGGGGCGAAGGAACAAGACCTTGGAAACTTGCGCGAGGCTAAGTAGTTGAAAAATAACACGATTTCCAGAGGTTTACACGATTGATTCCCGAATCAACCAGAATCAACAGAGTCATTCGTTTTCTCTTGTATGTGCCGGTGGAATTTTCTACACAACTCCACCCCGTCTGCAAGCCCGAGTTTCTCATAAAGGTCGGCGGTGCGCAGAGCCTCAGACTTGGCCTCTTCAAACCTACGCTGCTCGTTCAAAACCACAGCCTGCAGCTCCATCGCGAGAGCCAGGTTGCATGTGCTATTGCCCGCGTGCGACTTGACGCGTTCGAGGTTAGTGTATGCGTCGTCAAGTCTTCCTCCATATATGAATAGCCCTCCCAGGTCGTAATTAGCCCAAAACATCCCACTGTGCCAGTTGAAAGAGGATGCGACTGCGAGGGCTGCCTCGTAATGACGGAGAGCCTTCTCTATCTCTCCCTTGGCTTGATATATGCTGCCGATGACGCGATGCGATTCGCAGACCAGGGGTTGATTACCCTTCTCTTCGCCCTGGACGAGACCGATCGCGCGGGATGCGGCTCCTTCTGCGGTGTCGAGCTGTTTTTCCCACAATGACAGGGAAGCGAGGGATTTCAAACAGCGTGCCCGTTCCACCGTGTTATCGAGTTGTTCGTAAATTTTCAAAGCCTGTTCCACCGCTTTTTTCCCTTCCTCGGGGAGGCCGAGTAGCCGATTCACGTCAGATAGCGCCACCAATGCCATTGCGACGTCAACCCGATTGTCATACCGACCCTCCATTTCTATCCAAAGCTTTAAGGCGCAAGTCAGGAGTCGTCTGCATTCCAGCTGATTTCCAACCGAATCGAACAATCGTGAGAGCCCAAACAAGCACATTGGCTTGGCGTAGTCATGATCCGGAAGCCCTTCGATCTTTGGCTTCAGAACGACGAGTCGCCTTTTGTGTAAATAGAGATGCCTCATGAAACAGGCACAGGCAACCCAGACACTTGGCAAGTCCCCAGGGCCCCATCGATCGTTGTGAAGACATCGAGCAGGTGCTCGACGTTTACATCCTCCGATGTGATCCATTGCGATTCTTCCAAGTTGGGCTTGTTTGGATCGAAGTTGGTAGGAGTGGGGACGACTTCTGATCCTTGGGAGAAAGATAGTCTCGGAGCGGTACGAGCATCGTGATTAGTATATCCATTGCTCCGGGACGCGAGAGAAAGGGTGTCACGTCCGAAACATGTCTTCGACGCTGGGGGAGGAGATTCACCGGGTGTGCTGAATGCGGATGTGAGATGTCGGATCCGTTGGTAGTTGAAGATACTGACCTGATTTGAGCCTGGGAAATGGTGAGTGGTGGTTCGATGGTAGGTGGGACAAGAGTGTCACTCACTAAAAGGTTTCCACCATCATCACCATCCTGACCTCTCACCATGGTACGGCGAAGCTCGGCGACCATGGTGTGGGTATCGGAAACAATTACATGAGTATTGATCGCAAGTTCGGTCTGGGAATGTAGAATCAGCGATCGCCATACGGAGATGATGGAACGCACGTTGAAGACGTGAAGGATCCTGTTGAGGTCCGACCTCCATGCCATGATTTTTTCCTTGTCCTGTTTTGCGTGGAAATGCCGAGAAACCGCGTTTCGTTTGCTCTGCGTGAGGATCTTCTCATGGATCTCTGCTACGGCCCTGGGGTCAAGTCGAAGCATGAATCGATGAAAGACTCGAAGTACGCGTTGCTGGTGTAACTCACGTCGTCAACTGCTCGATTGCCTCGAGCACGGAGTTGTTAAGGTCGTCCGACCCCTTCCCGCTCAGCCCCCGGTCGAGGAGGGTGTAAACTTGGGCGCAGGCCAGCCCAAGTTCGACGTAATCCACCTGGTTGATCATCGCGTCCTAGGCGTACCTCAGTCTGAAATCGGTTAACGAAACAGCAGAATAAAACCCACTCTGATCATAGTGAGGACGACGCTAACGGAGCCAAAAACAGCCTTGGTTGGCGCAATACTCGAGACTTCCTTCGCGAGATTAAAGGATTCGACGACCACATTCAACGCTGAAATAGTGCCTTCTCGCTCCTTACGTACCTCCATGGTTGGAACCCGGGGTAGCTGGGAGAGAACCGGGGGGGGGTGAGAAAGGTCCCAAACCTGACAGGGACGGGCGTTCATTCTGGCATGTAGTACGGCTGCCAATTTGGTGAAGGAAATCGCATTCGCGGCTGTGGCATTCGAAGATGTGTGATCGCCCTGGATCTTCACTTTGGAGCCGTAGGTAGGCTGTACAAGGTAACGGAATCGTGTAAACTGTGGAAATGGGGTACATACGTAAAATTCGACCAAGGCGCAAAGGGCGTACAGCTCCTGGTTTGTAAAACGCCGAGGAGGCTGCGCACTGACTAACGGTGTGCTAAGTGCTCCTCGTGACCTCATTTTCAGAGTAAGCCCTCCACAGCCTCCGTTTGGTGCATCGCCAAAGCTCCAGCTATAAAACTGAGGGGAGCAACTTCGGACGCTTCCACACATCTCTCATCCGCTCAACCATGCAAACTGATCGATACCCTCTGCCTTTCGGTTGGATCAAAGAATTCGACCAAACTTCGGGACATCCATACTACGTACGTTGCTGCTCCATTATCCTCCCCATTGCTGGATGCTGATCTCCAAAAGGTTGACACCAAGGCCAATCCTCCTCGAAGCATCTGGAAGCATCCCTACGAGGACGGAGAGTACCTCAAGGCACACCCAGATGTCCGAGAGAAGATAACCGCCGGTAGCCCCGGGGGTTCCGAATCAAACCTCCCTCCGCCTTATCTCGACGAAAGCCAACGACGTCATTCATTCGGTGGAGCGTCCTCTTCCACACGACCTCAAGCCACTAGCACATCCTCAGCCAAATTGAGCAAACACAAGGATCGAAATTTCTTCGGAAAGCTCAAAGATAAAACTATTGGAACTAAAGAGGAGCGCGAGGCGGAGAAGAAGAGGCAGCGAGAAAAGGTATTTCACTGTGCTATCGGTCGATTGCGGTGGGAAACTGACTGTTTGCACAGGATCGTATTCGTATGGAAGCGGAGCAACAGCGTATGCACCAGATGATGCTGGCCCGACAACAGTACTATGCCAGCCAGCCCCAATACGTTCAGCATGGCTCCGCATATCCGCCCCGCCGGAGACAAGGCGGCGGTATGGGAGGCATGGGTATGGGTCTTCCGATCCTTGGTGGTCTCGCCGGTGGTCTGTTGTTGGGTGAAGCACTTGATGGCGGCTTTGGCGACGGAGGCTTCGGTGGTGGAGACTTTGGTGGTGGCGACTTTGGCGGTTTTTAAAAGTTCAAGATCTCTCTTCGGACGCATTTTCTGCGACCGGATTCTCTCTCTTTGTTTCTTGTCATCGCTATGTAGCATATGCCCCTACTGTACTGGATGTTTTTTTTGGATCTGGATACCCTACGTCGCAATATACGCACTCGCGCTGTACTTTGGTTTTTCATGACGCGTCGATCTTGACTGTCTCGCCTCATCTTCAGCTGACCCGGAGATGCCTCCGACGCTCCCGGTGTCTCTCAGCCCGCACATATGC
>Ga0307514_10006221_pt1 | contig 10455 bp, 6 predicted proteins | sample 16_EM_MG_FD_203088 | JGI IMG/M metagenome (GOLD analysis project Ga0307514, IMG submission 203088) | Populus trichocarpa ectomycorrhiza microbial communities from riparian zone in the Pacific Northwest, United States - 16_EM | ecosystem: Host-associated > Plants > Roots > Unclassified | place... | reverse complement strand
CCTTCCGAGTGCACTATTCCCTTCGACTTGGTGATCCCGCATACGCACAGCTGAGACTCTCGAAACCCTACCCTCTCGACCGCCTCTCTCCACCGTTTCCCACTAGCACCGGAGAGTTGGTAGCACAACTTTGGAACCCACACCGGTTTTAGCTCGTCAGGTTTCACCAGTCTTCAACCATAGCTCGCACTCGGTCTCAGACTTTCGCCCAAGCCCGTACTTCCGATTATCAACAAGGCCTCGTTCACGTTCTCGAAACCTTCGACAAACTCGATCTTATCACCCATCTCCTTTCCAAGAAGCGTCCAGTCAAGCCTGAACCAGTCGAGCCCGAGCCAGTCAAATCCGAACCGGTTGAACGGCCAAGCGTGGCGTCTCTCGACAACGACCTGTCTTTCGACAATCAGTCTCAACGGGACTGCCTCGGTTCGAATTCTTCTAGTCTCTCCTCCATCTCCGATATCGCCGCCCCTCTCGATCTAGACAACACCATGGTCAACGCTTTCTTTATGCCGGCGGCGTTCAGCCGCGATGCTCCTCGCTTCAGCTCTGATCCGGAACGTTTCGACACCTTCTTCGAGGAGATCGATTCTATGGGCACTCGTGCCAAACTTACTGTCAAGGAGAAAATCGAGTTTGCTATACGATACGCTCGTCCCGAGAGCTCGATTTGGCATAAGCTGCCTTCGGTAGCCACGCCCGGCGATAACATCACGTTCGACGATTTCAAGAGGGAAGTCTGGGAATCTTACCCTGGTTTGGCCGGCAATCTTCGATACACGCTTCGGGATCTCGAACGCCTAGTTAACAGGAATCGTCGTCTTCGCGATATGGATCGGGACGACCTCGACGAGTACTATCGGAAGTTCGTGCTCTATTCGGACTATCTCGTGGACGTGAAGCGCATGGTCCACCACGAGCGGAACCGTTGTTACATTCGCGGGTTCCCTAGCGATATCCAGGCATACATTCGGCACTATCTCTTCGTCAAAAATCCCGACGCAAGCCCCGCGGAAGACTTCACTCTCCAGGATATCAACAAGGCGGTAGTGCGCTTCCTCGACGACGATCACCCAGACCGCGACGAAAACCCGCTGCTTGGCAAGTCCCGTTCTCGCTCCCGATCTCCCTCATTGTTCAGGTCGACCGTCCGATCCTCCCGGGCACGTTCTCCGGACAGTCCTGAGCCACCACGCCGTACTCGTTCTCCTCTTTCTCGTCGATCCGGCGACAGATCTCCTAGCCGTGGACGTGGGTCTAGCCGCAAACGTTCGCCCTCGCCTCACAAGACCTCGGATAAGGAAACTCGGTTGATGGAGACGTTCAAGTCGATGATGGATTCCTATATGGCAGCGAACCCTCCCAGTTCCGACCGTGCCGTTGTCCCGTATCGGCAGCCTCCACCCCATCAGCAGTATCAGCAAGCTCGAGACCCCGCTCCGGGTGGAGCTTATCAAGGACCCCCCCGATGGGACCGCCCGAAGAATTCCGATAACTACCAACAGAACTGCATCTTCTGTAGCGGCCACGATCATTTCCTGAAGGAGTGCCAGGATGTCGCTCAGTACATGAAGAAAGGCAAAGTTATTAGGAACGACTACGGAAGGGTCTCGTTGCCAGACGGAAGAATGCCTCCTCGCCATATCCCGGGAAAGAATATTAAGGAACGCATTGACAACTACTACGATTCGGAAGGCATTCGCGACGAAGGAGGATCTCGCCGCGAAACAGTCTCCGCCCACTTCCTCGAAACCTCCGACGAGTATATCTTCTCCCTGGAAGTTGAGCCTACCACCGACGATCAGCAAGAACCTTCTTCCCAAGAGGACCCCTTGGACGAGCTCAAGTCGATCTACGCGAAGATGGAAGCCCTCGAAGCTCAAGTTCGCGCTGTTAAAGGCAAGGGCAAGGAAAAGTTTGACGGAGTAGAGGTTCCCGCTCGAAAGGTTGGACCTCCCGCCGCAAGGAAAGCCCCTTCCTACGACAAGCCTCCCGCAATCCTCTCCCGAAGCCCGCTTCCGAATGCGTCTGCGAACCCGAAGCCTGCTTCCGGTGAAGCTCCCAAGCCTTCCGAAAGAACTGCGCCGAGGCCAGGAGCCTCCAAGGTACCTCCTCGTCCCCAAGGTCCGATCCGCCCGGTAGCCTACCCAGCTAAGCCTCCTGTCGAGGAGCCGAAGTTTCGATACCAAGCACCAGTAGAGAAGGATGTCGATGCTTCCGAACTCATGGACCGCGTCCTGAACGCTCGTATCGAAGTAACCAACCGAGAACTTCTGGCTTTGGCTCCCGAACTTCGCAAGGGTTTCAAAGAAGCAACCACTGGTCGGAAGATCTCCGCGAACCTTTACGAGCAAGAAGAGCAAATCGACACCTACCTATCCTCGACCTTCGAAGACGAGAATTCTCTGCCAATCTCCTTCGACGTCAATCGATACGACCAGTCCTCTGTCGCGTCCCAGTCGCTTCCCCTCCGCATTGTCCACCTCACGTTCGCACACGGAATCGAGCCAGAGTGTATCTTGGATAGCGGTGCCCAGATCGTCGCCATGCGAAAAGACATCTGGGAGCAATTGGGAGTTCCTCTCGCGCCCCATAAGGCGATGTCGATGGAGTCCGCCAACGCGGAGACGAACATGACGATGGGATTGATAGAGAACCTCCCCGTCAAAATTGGATCCGTCACCCTCTTCTTGCAAGTCCACGTCATCGAGTCCGCTCCCTTCGAAGTCCTGCTTGGACGTCCGTTCTACGACGTAGCCAGCTGCGCCGACATCAGCAAATCCGGTGGCCATCACAAGCTCCATATCAACGACCCGAAGACCGGGGAGCCCCTCGTCATCCCTACCCAGCCACGACCACGCAAAGTCAAGCAGGAGGAGCGCGTAAATTTTCTAGAATAGGCGGTTCCGCACAGCCGAGAGCGCCAAGTCCTCCCGCGACCTCTCGTGAACAAGCTGCCGTTTCAGCAGAACCGCCGTGGTCATCTTCAATTTCAGTTTTCGGACTCCAGTTTCCTTCCTCTTCTTTTTCTAGCCCACACACTCGTTCCTCGTCTCGGACATTCTCTGTTTCTCCAGCTACGGACTCTACTATTTTCCCATCTTCTTCCATTCGTTCTTCCGATTCCAATTCTCCCTCTTCCGAATATGGACTTGTTTCCCCTTCCTCTTCTCTCGGATTGTATCGCCCCTTAGTACAGGAAAATCCAATCAGTGTTTCCTCGTATTCTGCGCCCGATTTCTCCCATAAAACTCTCTCTGTGTCGTCTTCAAGTTCCTCAACCTTCTCTCTTTGTTTATTTTCTTCAGATTCAGATTCTGGCCTCCCGGACGGTTCCTCAAGCCACGATCCTCCGAACCCTTCCGAAGACGACCAGGAGCCTTCCAAAGAATGTCAGGAGTCTTCCGAAACGCTTCCGGACATCCTGAGCTCCTTCTTCTTGTCTCTGCCTCGATCTATGTCTCGTCGCGAAGTTTCGGCAGCCTTCGTCAAGCTTCGGAATGCTATTCCTCCTTCCCCCCTCAATCCCTACACTCCGCTCCAGTTAGCAAGTCTTTGGCTCACCGAGCACTACACTCAGAATCCGTTTATCGATCTTGGAGACCTTTCCGAATCGGTGTTCGCCTACAAGAAGGTAGCCAACAAGACCAGGCCTGTCGCCACTACTCTTCCGGAACGCTTCCGAATCATTCGAAGAGAACATCCGTCCCCACTAGCAGATATGGCTCCGCTTCCGATTCGCCCACCCGAGTACACGCCTACTGGACGATTCACTGAAGAACGCCGTAAGCGGATGGACCTTGGACAAGGCTTCCTGCTTCCCGAAGAAGTTAAGCTCGCTGAATGGATCGTCTGCGCTCACGATACTGCCTTCGCCTGGACAGACGACGAAAGAGGTTGTTTCGACCCGAAATACTTCGACCCCATTGAAGTCGCTCACGTCGAACACGTCCCATGGGTTCTGCGACAAGGTCCCATCCCTCGAGGTATCCTGAACGAGGTTATCAAGATCATTCAGAGTAAGATCAGTTCGGGTGTCTACGAACCATCCTCCTCGTCCTACAATAGTCGATGGTTCTGCGTCATCAAGAAGGATGGAAAGTCTCTCCGTCTAGTCCACGCTCTCGAGCCTATGAACAGCGTCTCAGTCAAAAACGCCGCGGTTCCTCCCTATACGGATGTGGTAGCCGAAGATTTTGCGGGTCGTTCTATCTATACAACACTGGACCTCTACGTCTCGTTCGACCAGCGACAACTTCACCCGAACTCTCGAGACATGACGACGTTTACGACCCCGCTCGGTGCTCTTCGATTGACTGTTCTTCCGATGGGATGGACGAACTCCCCAGCCGTTCTTCAAGGCGACGTCACTCATATCTTGCGTTCCGAGATTCCTCATCACACTAGTCCTTTCGCCGACGACGTCCCTATCAAAGGCCCAAAGTCTCGCTATCAGCTGGAAGATGGATCCTTTGAAACCATCCCCGATAACCCTGGTATTCGTCGATTCGTGTGGGAGCATTTCGAAGCCGTTCATAGAATCATTCAACGAGTCAAGTCTTACGGCGCGACCTTCAGCGGCAAGAAAGCTTTCATCGGAGTCCCCCAAGCGGAGATCTTAGGATACATCTGTACCTTCGAAGGAAGAATTGCCGACCCCGCCAGAGTCCAGGCTATTCAGGATTGGCCCGTTCCAACAACCGTCTCCGAAGTTCGTGCATTCCTCGGTACCTGCGGAGTCCTTCGAATCTTCATCAAAGGATACACGCTCATCGCTCGGCCATTGATTCACCTCACTCGCAAGGACGTCCCCTTCGAAGTTGGTCAAGCTCAACTAGACTCTATCGCCAAGCTTAAGGAACTCGTCATCTCGTCCCCTGCCTTACGCCCTATCGACTATGAATCCGATCGCCCCGTTATCCTCGCGGTAGATTCTTGCGCCAACGGCGTCGGCTTTATCCTCTTACAGTTAGGAGAAGACAGCAAGCGTTATCCAAGTCGCTTCGGTTCGATCACCTTCAACGATCGCGAGTCTCGGTATTCTCAGGCGAAGCTGGAACTCTTCGGCCTCTTTCGCGCTCTCAAGCAGACTCAGCTTCATACTATCGGAGTCAAGAAGTTCGTAGTGGAGATGGACGCCAAGTTCGTCAAAGGCATGATAAACAACCCGACCCTCCACCCGAACGACGCGATCAACCGTTGGATATCTGCGATCCTCTTATTCGATTTCGAGCTTGTTCACGTTCCGGCAGATAAGCACACTGGCGCGGATGGTCTCTCACGTCGACCTCATGCTTCCGAAGATCCTCCCGGAGACGATCCCGAAGATCTTGAAGACTGGATTGAGTCCAACGCCGGTTTCTTCATCGAGATTAACACCCCCGGATTTTCGATCAGCCCCAGACCTGCTTCAGCCTTAGTCTACGGTTCCTCAGACGGATTCTTGGCTTCCGAACGTTTCAATCGACCTTCCGGGCCTTACGAAGAACCTTCCGATTCCCCCCCAGTGACGCCCACGTCTTCATCTCTATCCATCGCTTCCAAGTCTAACCCCGATACCATAACGATCCCACGGACGGCTAGAGCCCAAAGACGGGACGAGAAGCTAGATGTCATTCGGAGGTTCCTCAAGACTCTCGAACGACCACCCGATCTCTCTGATTCGGAGTATCGACAGTTCATTCGTCAGGCCAGGGATTACTTCTTGACTGGCGAATCGATGTTTCGGAAGAGTCGTTCTTCTACTCCTCAGCTCGTGCCCCTACCAGACGATCGCCTTCACCTTATCGAGTTCGCTCACGATAACCTCGGTCATAAAGGAGTTTTCGCCACCACTCGGAACCTACTCGTACGCTTCTGGTGGCCTTATCTGAATAACGACGTCCGATGGTTTGTACGAACGTGTCATCAGTGTCAAGTTCGACAGACGGAGTACTTCCATATCCCGCCTAGCGTTCCGCACGTCCCGTCGCTATTCCGAAAGGCCCATATCGACACCTTCTTGATGCCTAAGGTTGGATCTTACCGCTACGTTCTCCACGCACGCGACGCTCTCACCTCTTATCCGGAAGGACGTGCTACTACTTCGGACTCAGCCAAGGTCATCGCCGATTTCATCTTCCAGGACATCCTCTGTCGATGGGGAGCTCTCGAAGAACTCGTCACTGATAACGCCCCGTCATACATCGCTGCGCTCGATATCTTGTCTTCCCGCTATGGTATCCGACATATCCGAATCTCTGGTTACAATTCTCAGGCTAATGGCATCGTCGAGTCCAAGCACTTCAACGTCCGTGAAGCGATCATGAAAACCTGTAAGGGCGAGGAATCTAAGTGGCGACAAGTTTTGCCTCAAGTCTTTTGGGCCGAGCGGATTACCATTCGGAAGTCTATTGGCTATTCCCCGTACTATATGGCCCACGGCGTCCACCCTCTTCTCCCTTTCGATATCCTCGAAGCGACTTACCTGGCCCCTCGACAGGATTTCGGCATCACTACGGAGCAGCTTATCGCCACCCGAGCTCGACAGCTTGCCAAGAGACCGGAAGACCTCGAGCAGATGCAGAGCACCGTCACTAAGGCTCGTCGACAGAACATCCAGCGTTTCGAGCAGCAACATCATTCTCGGATCATCGACTTCGATTTCGACCCCGGCTCTCTAGTTCTAGTCCGAAACACGCGTGTCGAGGAATCTCTCAATCGGAAGACCAAACCCCGTTATCTCGGACCCATGGTAGTGATTCGGAAGACTATCGGAACGTCGTACGTCGTTGCGGAACTCGACGGCTCTGAGTCTCATCTTCGCGTCGCTGGATTCCGTCTAATCCCTTATTTGTCGCGGACGCGTACGGACGTCCCTTTGCCGGAAGAGCCTCCCGACCATGCAGACCCCACGGAGGAGGATCCCGAAGACGCGATGTTCCTCGATTCCCTTTCCCCCTTAGACCGCGAATATCGCGTGGTCTCCCCACCCTCCTTTTAATTTCGTTTCGGTCCTATTCGCTATCCACTTTGCTTTCGTCGTCACTCCTTCATCAAGTCCTTTCCTTATCACCATAATTCGTATTTTTCCCCGGACACTTCTCCCATTCTCTCGAACGGTTCCTATTTTTCCAGCCAAATTTTTTTTTCTCTTCCCCTTTTCTTTCGATTCAGTCTTTATTTTTCGCCCCGGTCGCTGGTGACCAGGGGTGGTCACTTTCTAGAAGTCCTAAGGAGGGCCTAGGCGTAGCACGCCCCCTTCCTCGATCGGAAATCAACATTTCAGTCCATCAGACACGGATTCAGAGTTCACGAACAAGACGCCTATTCGATTCGACATATCGAGGATTAAGAAACTAGTCTGGACAAAGAAGACGCTCCTTTCGACAACCACGATTCCTCTCGCTCTTTCGCCTCCCGTGTCTTCTAAGCCACATCCCGCCTGGATAGGATGTTCTCGAGCCGATAAAGAAGCTCCTTCAAAAGTCCTCGCCGCTCCTCAACCTGAGCCCAGATTACGTCGAGATCGTCCTGCTCCGATTTCAACATCGCTCCGAGACTAGCTTTTGCGGCCAAGAGTCCGAGTCGCGTCTGATAAGGATCGTTGATTCGAGCCTCGTGAGCACTGAAATCCTTGAAGAAGACTGAGACTAGGACATCCGGAAGTCCCAACGATTGAACGACCGGTTCGGCCTCCAGACGTTTCGATTCGGAAGGAACCTTCAGAAAGCCACCCGCGCCTCTGCCAGAGGCCTTCAACTTCGCGTTAGCATAGGAAGATTCGGAAGACCTCAAAACCCTCGTACCACGTAGCCTATTCCAGGTCTTGCAAACGCTACCTTCTCCAAGTCCTCCCGACCTGAGACCTTCATTCGTTTCGGCGACAGCAAGACAACATCCTCGTCTACGTCGATCCTCCGCTTACTCGTATTCGGAAGCGTCTTCCGAAGATCCCTATGAGCAACGGGAGTGCGTTCGCTGTCGGTGAAGTGATCGGAATCCCTCCGACGATGAGAGCGACGAGAAGAAGAAGAAGGGTAGTGTCGAGGTTCAGTCATAGTGAGAGAGATGTGAGAGAGATGGGGAGAGACCTCCTGTCGACTCCCTCGGACATTTATACCTCCCAGGACCGCTTCTATCCAACCAACCCGCACGCGGTCTCAACGTTCCCGGCCCGATCGACTCCGATAGTGGTTCACGATACGTTCGATTCCCAAACATCGATCCTGGTCAATACATTCGACGACGTCATCTATGAGTCAAGATGCGGTTCACAGAAAGAAGTGTTCTAGGAGTTCAAAAATCCACCATCGAGTTCTCTACTCCCTCGCCAACGAATCACCAATCTTCCCGAGCAGCACCTTCGCGACGGCCTGCCACTCCTCGACCTCAGTTTGCATTATCAGCAGATCCGAAGCCGCTCGAACGTCCGCCAAACGAAGCTCCTTTCGAAGTTCGCGAAGTTCGCTCGCCCCCGCTTGAGAAACCCTCTGTTCGAGCAGTTTGAGATCAGGAAGAGTTAGCAAAAGACTTCGAGAAGTAGGATCGGAAGCAGCTTCCGAAGAAGATTCCACGACCAACGACGGTCCCGCGATAGGCTCTGGTTCGGACAATTTCAGTGTTACCCTCTGACGGGCCCGAGGCTTCTTGGGTACCTCGTCTTCGCTAGTCACCATCGAAGCGACTGGAGTCCTTTTCGCCTTCTTAGGAGGACCTATCTTGACGCCGCTAAGATCCTCGTCGGGGCCCTTCGATGCCTCCTCTTGTCGACGACGATGGACCCCCTCTCGTCGAGACCTCGCGTTATCCGCTCTACGTATTACCGCCGTCGGGTTTACTAGCAGCTTCGGCCATCCCGTGATCCCCCAGTTCGATTGTCGGAAGGAGCAGCGTTGGTGTCCGATGATACACCCATCGCAGTGGAAGGACACCTGCTTGTTTAGGATGTACCACTTGGCCTTACACGGAGTCGGCTTCGGTCGCGTCGCGCACCACCGACAAGACTATCCGAAGAATTAGAAAGTGGTCTCTTGAGAAAAAGCGAAGCACCCCCTTGCCTTGTTCCACAGCCTCGGGACGAGCTGCTGATCGACGAAGGATTCCTCGAAGAACTCGTATCCCGACAGGTCGATCTCCTTATCGAAATCCACGTGCGCCATCTCGTCGGACTCGAGACCAGGGATATGGAGAAGAGAATATTCAACCTTGACCCGTTTCGGGGCCGGTTGAGCCATAGACTTCGCTCGTCTTTTTGGAAGTCCTTTCGACGCGCTCTCCTTCTAGAAGAAGTGTCAAGCTCATTTTCAGAAGATTCAGGCCGCGAGAAGCTTACCTCTAGAGAAGTGTCGCTCTCGACGGAGGACGATCGTACACTTTCGCTGCCAGCGACGTCTCGAGACACTACGCCCTCATTATCCTTGTCTTCGCTATCGGAAGCTTCCTCCTCGTCCTCAACAGCAGCCTCCTCCTCGTCTTCGACAGCATCTTCCTCCTCATCGGAAGCCTCTGCCTCGTTATCGGAAGTCGGACGAACCTCAGGGACCAAGATCGTGTCGTCGTCAGGAAGGAAGATTGGCGTTTCGTTCTCGGAGCTATCGGACTCGTCGGAACTCAATTCGCCGCCTGGAGCATCAAAGACCCCCCTGCCCTGCTTGGACGACTCGTTGGGCCGGAAGACAGGAAGATTGAGAGGCGCGTTCGAAATAAAGTCATCAGAATCCTCCTCCATCGGATCCGACGGAACTGCAGACGGCTGAGCGGAGTTCCCGGTGAATTCCTTAAGAATCGGAAGGACCTTCTCGTCAATTATTCCGACTTCCAGGAGCTCTTGCATAAAGCTAAGGATGGCCGGAAAGATTGGCTGATTTAGGTGTTTCGTTTGCGCGTAGTGTCGACTCTAGGGAAACCAAAGATCAGCGAGAAGGCGACGACCCAGGGATCCTCACTCACCACGAATGCCAGGACCGTGCGCTTATAGTCTTCCCCAGTGAACTTAGGAAAGCTCAGGAGGCAGCGGAGTCGCCAGCAAGCCAACACCGTCTCCCACAGCGATTCGGCGACGTCCGGGAATTTGTCCAGGATCGGTTGTAAGAATCCCCGAGTCCATCGTTCGAAAAGGACCCCGGTCGGTTGGGCGTCCATCGCGACGAGTTGTCGATAGTAGGGAGGAAGAGTCACCTCAACCCCTTCCCAGGTCGTCGTCCACGATACCGAGAAGTCCGCTGGCTCCATCGCGCGAGGAAGAGAGAGAGAGAGTTACCGGAAGAACGATCGCGATCAGATCTTTTCTATCGGAAGCTGTCCTTATGTCATCCGAGGACGGCTGACTTCTAGAAGTCCTAAGGAGGTGTGCCGCGCGTATCGTCTTGACCTTCCGATTCGGAAGAACTCGCTGCCACGCCTTCCGACTCGTTTCCCCACCTTCGGAAGCCTGCTTTCCCTCCCCGCCGCATTTTCGACCTCAGATCTTGTCTA
>Ga0307514_10006220_pt1 | contig 10459 bp, 11 predicted proteins | sample 16_EM_MG_FD_203088 | JGI IMG/M metagenome (GOLD analysis project Ga0307514, IMG submission 203088) | Populus trichocarpa ectomycorrhiza microbial communities from riparian zone in the Pacific Northwest, United States - 16_EM | ecosystem: Host-associated > Plants > Roots > Unclassified | place... | reverse complement strand
TTGTTTGGTCACCTGTCACTGCTTGTTACTCGTTACGCCGGGAGCCATCAATACTATTCGGCGGTCGCTTGACAGTTTGACACATCGGCTGAGCCAAAAATGGGCAGTCCAGGTTCTGTTGCCATACTTTCGGCATGTTGGTTATCAAACTTCCTTCATCAGGAAAACCCCTCATTACTTAAATAACTTAAATCCACTTTTCTCAGTGAATTTTAGTGACAGACTGTCACACTTCACGTCCCAGTCCCCGAACAACCATTTATCATTTCGAGTTGTGTCTGCAATGCAACACGCGGTCACGAATCCTTCAGCACAGGAAGATGTAGCATCGATTCTTGAAATGAAACGAGCATGGAATCTAGCAACACCAGTATCGCGTTTGCATCCAGAAATTGTCTCGACCATCTTTTGCCTGGTACGAGATGCCTTCGCCAATTTTTCCATACTACCCATGCCAACATATCTCGGTATTGGTCACTCTACAGACACACCCTGGGTTGCGCTCACACACGTTTGTCATGGGTGGAGGGAAATAGCGATCAACACGCCGTCGCTGTGGTCGTACATTGTTTGCACATCCACCAACTACAAGTGGGCCGAGGAAGCACTCCGCCGCTCGAAACGATGTTTGCTGTCCATTATTTTACTTTTGCCGGCGACGGTTAAGACTCTTGCTGTTTTCGGGGTCGTCCGTAAATTGAAGGCACAATTGGACCGATGTCATATTCTGCTCCTTGTAGTACCTTATTTTGTCGCACGCGCGTTCCTCAAGTCCGACGCCCCACATCTTGAACAACTATCCATCGGTGTCATTCCCTTTCCCGAAGATATTTCTAGATATGGACCACTCAGTCTTCCCGAGAATGCCCAGCAGATGAATTCCTTGCGACGCCTCAGTCTCAATCCCTGCCAGATCGATTGGATCACACCGCTCTGTGATCGTCTCACTCATCTTGAGATCGCTTCAATATCCGCAGCAGGGCTGACATGTAAAAGTCTAGTTGCTACCATTTCCAAAATGACAGCTTTGGAATCGCTCAGTTTTAGACAATTCAACATGGAGAACGTCACAGTCGACCTTTCCGCGACCACGAGAATTGAGCTCCCGCACTTGAGGTTTTTGTTCGCCGACTGTGAATTGGGCAACATGGCTTATTTCCTCCATAGCGTCATACTTCCTCCTTTCTGTCGATTAAGATTATGGGTTTTTGACGACGTGTATGGAGGCCCCCACTTATATTCTGTCCTTCTCTGGCTCTCAACCCGTTTTGGCTCTTCGACACATACGCCCAAAGACAACTTCCCAAGTCTGAGGTCCATTTCCTTGTTCGGACGTCAGTTCGTGTTCAGACGTCAGTTCGTGATCGAAGGATTTTCCGAGATTCTATCGCATGAGGAGATCAAGAATACCATACCATTACTTGAATTCCTAGTTCTCTTACCAGGTCGAGAACCCGATGCTAGAGCTGTCGTAGACTCTCTCCTCGTTTCCTTCCCTCTGAGTCATGCCAATTTCTTGGAGGTATTGCCTCATTCAGATATTGAAATACCAGAATCCACTTGGAAGAAAGTATTCGGTTCCCACCCATTCGTAGAGTCCATCTATCTCGATACCAATTCCCGAACCCTCCTCGGTGCACTCATCCCTATCGACGATGATTCATCGACAGATCGTATCGGTGCTACCAGCGATGGTGATACAGAAAACGCCGGAACTGCTGGGGATTCAAGAACTGCCGATGGTTTAGAAACTGTCCCATTTGCAGCACTCTCCACCATCATTCTGGGAAGCAAATTTGTCGATTATTTCTTTCTTATAGGCGTCCTTCGTGATCGGTCAGAACACGGTGTACGACTTCAACAGTTACTCTTTTGGGAGAAGCGTGGTTTACCGCCCGCTTCCGTCCTATCACAACTAGAAAAGATTGTTTCGTATGTGGGAAGACAAACTTCGAGGGGCTCTACTTCTGTTCGCCCTATACAAAGCCTACGCGACGGTGCCGACAACAACGAGGCGTGAATGGTTTTGGTTTCGTATATTACTGTTGATGTTACCGTTGATGCGTACGTTGTAAGTTCCATCTCATGAACGTTTTTCATTGTAAATTCTTTGGAAGATGTCAAACCCCCGGCTCAGGCTTGTCTTGAGCATATCAGAGTGAGCATTTCGGCGTAGGATCGGCTATTACATATAGTATTATGTTCCGAACGACTCGGACGCGCGCTGGCAACCATGGTCCGTGTCCTCTCCTTGTGAACTAAGTTTTTGCAACCAAGACAAACTCGACGCTGTCTTCATGCAGAACCCTACCATGCCCAACATCGGATCTGCTGCAGAGCCTATTACATCAACAAAAAAGTTTTCAGCAGATTTGCGCATTGCAAATTCCATACCCAGAGAAGAAGAATGTTGTCCACAGTCAGACACAGGCCTGAGTGTGTTCAATTCCATGTGGATGTAACTTCTTATTTGACAATGATGTCAATTAGCGACTACTTTCAAATGGATCAGAGGGGAACTTATCAAAGAGAGTACATATGCGAAAATTTACATTGGTCTCGATGTAACTGCTGGACAGATGGTGGCGATCAAGCAAGTCGGTTTGACGCACCTGGATGACCACTGTAAGCGCGCGTACGTTCATGCACTGAGGAGTGCGATGGAGACTTCAAGAGATTTGGATCATCCCAATATTCTTCAATATCTTGGAGATACGGAGAGTTTAAGGACTTTCAGCATGTTGGTGATCAGTTCCCTTGGACACTTCCTTTGATAATTGATTGCAAATTCTTTAGTTGTATGGAGTACGTCCCTGGTGCATCGATTGGAAGGCTTGTTCGCGAATATGGAAAGTTTGATGACGGGTTGACAAGGTCGTTTGCTGGCCAGATCCTCAAAGGGCTTGTGTATCTTCACTCGAGGGGTATCGTCCACGGGGTGCGTTTTCAATAGAAAATTTCTTTTGTGATGCCACAAATGTATGGCTTCAGAATCTGAAATCCGAGAACATCCTCGTGGATATTGGGGGCGAGTGTAAAATCTCCGATTTTTTTCTTCCAAAACCAATCGAAAACCTGTCCCCGGACAGGTTGATTGTACGGAACAGCATCTTTTGGGCTGCTCCAGAAATGTTCAACGAAAACGCGCCGAACGATCAGAGTAGCAAAATGGATGTTTGGAGTGTCGGGTGTATCGTACAGGAGATGTGGACAGGGTTGCGGTCTTGGAACGGACAAGACGTTCTCGTTGTCTTGGGTCTGCTCTTCCATGGAAAGCAGCCACCGCCCTTGCTGGGAGGTGTAGTCTTGACTGCGGAAACAAATGACTTTAGGAGAAGATGCTTCGCTATGTGAGTTTCTTAAATAGACGACCCTTTTTTTCGTTGACCGGTGACCCTTCAGCAACCCTGAAGAAAGGCCAAGCGCTAGTGAGCTGCAAAAGCATCCATACATGGTACTTCCGCTCAACTTTGAGTCCAGAGGATTTGCCACGTGAAGAGGTGTGCACTCCTATGCTTCCATCTATTTCATTTCATGTGCTGTCATTATTTCACATAATATCAACTTTTGAAACGGACCCTTTTACACAATTTGCACGGAAAACGCTACCGTGCAATTCATCTTTTCCAGTTTCCGGTTTTCATTACCATCAAGTCGCAGTACATATTACAGCCATGATGATTTGTCACCTGTACAGACGCTGTATACAATCAAGTCCAACATTCCATGAGCACCATTGCAGACCGTTGACAAAAAGCGGTGCCCAAGGTCTTACTTCATACACACACGATGAGCCCAGTCAGACAAACTGTCCCAAGCCATTCTCAGGCTCCCAGCGGAAATTATCTTGTTATGCTCCATGACCACGTTGATTTGTCAAGTTTTAAAGAAACATTACCGGCAGACATTCAAAGCAAGATCAAAAGCGAGTGGTCGGTTGTCAACGCCAAGGGTATTGCAGGTAAGTCCCCTTCATGGCCTCACTCAGCTTAGTCTCTCATTTGTCCAGGTCCTTTTGACGAGACTGCTCGCGATATCCTCTCCCAACATGCCGACGTGAAGAGCATCCACAAATCGGGTAGGTTGACAACGGCGGACAGCGGTACCGCCTCTGGTAAAAGATCTGAGGTGAGAAATTTTCACAGTTACACTGATCCGTATCTCACATAACCTCACGGAAGAACAAAATTACGGGCGCCAAGGTACTTCATGACGATGCGCACTTTGAGTCAGCATGTCATTGAAAGTTCCAATTCTAGGAAACATGACCCACTCCTTCACAATGCCACAATTCCCTATTTTTTTTAAATAACGTACGTGGGTGCCATGGATTTCTTTAACCAGTGGCCACAATAATTTTATCCTAAACACCTCGTTATGATTAATATGTGGTATGACACAATCGGAGGTATATGTACGATACATTGAAGGGACGACAGGTCCGAAAAAAACAAAGTGGTGACGATGCGCATGTATTCAACATACAGCTTCAAGGTGTCTGAACTCAAATGGTATCACGCTAGGACCTTGAATCCAAAAACATTCGTATTTGATCCAGTCGTGTCGTCAGTTTACAGATTTCACAAATCACGGCAATCCTTTTCAATCAGCTGCAGCCGCCACAGCCGCAGCATCACTCTCCGCCGCAATCGCAATCGCAGCAGCCGTCTCAGCAGCCAATGCAGCCGCACGCAGCCACAACTGAAGCTCTAGCGGCAGTCGCAGTCGCAGTCGCAGTCGCAGTCGCTGCCGTGGCAGCAGGTGGTGGGTGGTAAACCATACGCGTTGTGGTCCCGGCATAATCATCTGCATCGTCCGTATCATCGGCTACATCGTCCCATGACAATCAGGGATTCCGACAGCAGAGAGCACAAAGTTTTACGTACCGGCCAAATTGACAGCGCCACCGCGGGACAGATTCACGAGACTTGCCCTCATTTCCAGGACATCCATGATATCCTTGAGTCTAAACAAGTTGGCGACGACACCAGAAACATGGGGGCAGGCCTGATCCAGAATAGAACCCGTCAACCATCATTTGCTAATTGGCTAGAAATTTACACATGCCATAGATGTGCCGCTCATGACGGTGTACTAAAAACGAACGTTTCACTGTTGAACGATGGGCAAAAAAGGGGGAAACAGACCTCATCAAGCGTATTGGTCCTGACGCTGGTGACGCAATCTCCGGGAGCAAACAAGTCAACTACCGCACCGTAGTTAAAGAAGTCTGCTCTTCTATTCGCGATGGTGCAGGCACCAACAGTAATAGCCCCAGGACTACGAGCGGGAGAGAAATCCCCAGCATCCAAAGTTTGGTTCCCAGCAGCAACCACAACATGGATGCCTACGTTGGTTAACTGTATAGGCAATGTAATTTGGGTTGGCAACGCAAAGATACAGTGACTCACTTGTTGAATCATATGGTCAACTACAGGGTTGATCTGTAGTTGACCATATGATTCAACAAGTAACTCACAGAGATGGATACAACAGAGCGACGTGCGGCCGGGTTAAGGACATTTCCAAAGATCCACTCCAGCCCATTTATCCTAGTTCGAGATTGTGAGCTGACAAAGTTAACTTGGCGTTGAATGCATTACATGTATAGCTCATCTCCACCTTTGGTTTCCACGAAATAAAAAGCATGCAGGTAATTTGGCCGTAAACTTCAAGTTGGTACTGTGACCTACCCATGTTCGTCAATGACCTTGACAGCGATAATGTTGGCCCGCTGTGGTTAGATGTGAGATACGGATAATTTGAAGGGCTTCTGTGGATATATTTACCTTGGCGAAACCGAACCTTTTGCCAGCGGCAGCAATGTATTGCATTACTCGACAATGCGATGAAACGGAACTTACGCGCAGTGAGTTCCATGTCCATTCAAATCCCTATTATCACTGTCCTCGAGTCTCAGTGAATAACATTGGGTCAAATCATTGGGACTTACCGGGGGTCCTCGGTCTCAACAAAGTTGGCGGCAGCGGGCCATGAAGCACGGCCCTCAAAATCCTCCTGTGAAACTGGTAAGAGAAGTTTATTTCGAACGCAAATATGCTGGACATACGTGTGCAATGTGCACGCCTGGTTGATAATAATCAGCCAAGGCGGATGCAGGTAATAGAGAGCAACGCACCCGAATCTAGTGTAACGAGTCAGCGAACCATTGTCACCACTCTGCACAAGTTTACATACCAAGGATGTAGATGTCCACGGGTTGTCCAGCAGCATCGTCATACGTGTAGGTGTAATTCAAGGCATTTGGCTCCCTATATGCGCATGCAACGAGGAAGCTAACCAGTCTGGGACGAAAAGCAGGATAGACGAACTCGAGATCATCCCACTGCCGCGCTATATTTGCAACATCGCTACTGACTCGTTGGAGTCCCCAAGGCGCATCGTACCTGTAGGCGAAACATTCAAGTTATATGCGGGAGGCTCATCACAGATAAACGATGACAGACTGTAGGTGCCGGACCGCCGTTGTTATTAAGCCCTCTTTGTGAATGAGGTTCACGTCGAGGTATTGAGAGAGGATGCTGCGGTCGGTCGCGTCGAAGGGACCTGGACAAGTGAGCAAGAAAACGCAATGGACGGTCATAAATAGAACGTACCGGCAACGGAGGTGGAATGCAGTGAATGTTTAAAACTTAACAGATCGGCCTCATCCTTGAGCATGACTTAACTGCCGCTCAGTTGACGGCCCAGAGTGCCTTTTCGCTGGGGGTTCATTATTGTACCGTCGATAGAAAGGATCCCAACCCCAAGAAACGAAGACAAACCAGGTGACACAAATGTCAAGCAAACGAAGAACAAGGAGGCACCCGTGAACAGAGTTCGCGGTAAGACGTCCCTCAACATCTTATCAGCTTTTGCCAACATTTCCTTTACAGCCCCAAAGATGCCAACGAATAAACGTCACTGTCCGCCCACGTTAGATTGGTCGACAGTGTCATATAAAAAACAACCAGGTGACGAGAAGAGTATGAACAGTAAGTCCGGAGCCGGGCCGCTCTTGAACTTGCACACAAGGACCGCAACCTACTGCTCGAAGAGGTCAAGGGATGGGCGGAAAGATCGAGACTCCGGGATTTCATTTAGGCACGGAAACGTTTAACGTTAAATACCCTAACAAGTGCATTGCGGTAGACTGCGGTAGATCAGGTACGCGACGGGTTGTTTGTAGTCAAGGCTGTAGACGGCCATCATACACAGCGGATGCCGGAGTTCACCTCTATTCCATCCTCCTCACCAATTGCCATGGTCAAGGATTCGTCCCACTCGTCGCCTCTTTTCCCTAGCTCAAAGCGTTTTCGGCTACCCCGTGTTGATATTTCGCGTACGGTTGAAAAGAAATTAGGGCCAATCATTCGTGTCGATCCTGATTCTCCAGTGGGACACGACAACTCCACCTTGGAGGAGACGCTCCAACTGTCAGATTCTGATACTTCAGACTCTGAATTAACCGGCGGAGGTTCAGGCAAACATACCGTCAACGCTACCTCCCCAAACGATCTTCTGTCCGATGACTTATCAAAAGATCTCGCCGCTCTCCAACAATTAAGGCAGAATGTTAAGAAGAATCTTCAGTTACGTCCAATCCGCTCCAGAAGCAACCTTCCAAAGGTCAATCTGCATATGGGTGATGACATTGAGGCGGTCATCCCCAAATCACTCTTAATTAAGGATGACATACAGGATATGAATCCGCCCTCAAGTGCCCTCAGCCCGACCTCGGCTACGTCTTCCTACTTCACTCCGATAGACCACACGCCCTTTTCTGCTATGTTTTCTGCCAATAGCATCAAAGTAGATGACCTTTCTATTTACACGGCGAACAACTCGGCATCACCAATCTCACCTCGGGCTCTATACGAACGACTCCTGGCTCCCCAACGGCCGCTCGTAATCGATACTCGTCCGCTAGCGTTGCATCAATCATTCCACCTGAGACATAGCATAAATATTGCCATACCTTCTCTGATTCTCAAGCGGTGTAGGAAGCCAGGGGGAGGACTTCAAACACTTGATGCTCTGCGGCCATTCACTACGACCGAGCAAGCCACGAGTAGATGGGACTCTTTAATGTGCCCTGGTGGTCCCTGGGATGGTGATGTTGTTGTATACGATGATGAGATGAATCCAAGAGACAAAGATAATTTGGGAGCCACGGCTTGGGCCATAATCCCTGTCATCCAGCCCCTCTTGACTTGTGGCTCTATTTTCTATCTGGAAGGGGGTATTTCGAATGGTGGGCACCATCCGGATCTCCAAAAGCTCGTAGTGACCGGGCATGAAGATGAACTTGAAACTTCTGATGCGTTTCAAACCAGGGTAGACACGCGTCCCCCATGTCAAACTACGACCGGCGGCAGTCTTACGACTAACCGCAAAGCATCCCTGGGGCTCTTTCAGCTGGATACTGATGTTGCCATACGATCGCAAAAATTTCCTGAAATTGAGCCCGAATCAACGACATCTACAAATAACCCTTCGCCGCTACCACGGTCACCGCGACGTAGTATGACATTAGACCCTTCACGGTCTTCAAGCACGACAGACTCTTCCATCATAAGTATCTCAGCCGCAACGCCTTCACCTCCACCTTCCTCTGTTGGTTTCCGTAAACCACAATCTCAACGTCGACCCAGTGTTCCTAATCTTCGCCGGCTGGACACCAAATCGGCAGAACGTCTACGCGACGTCCCAAAGCTTTCTGTACGGACAAAGCCCATGCGTTCAGCTACACTCACCGTTCCGCCTCCAGCTCTCTCCTTGAACATCTTAGCGCCTCCTCACTCACCCACGCATCTCAATCTCAGATACTCCAACCACGCACCCTCGCCAACATCTGCTCGACTGGGAGGGAATAATCCATTTTCTCCAACAAATGATCCAGCGAATTATCTTACGCCATACTACACCCCTCCACACACACCTCGCTTGCCTAGATTGGATCAACCAGACGTGCCTCGGACACCGCTCACTGCCAGACCTGATATGGATCCGCCGACGACGGACGAGTCGTTTCCTGCGTTTATCATCAGCACAATCCTGCCGAATTTCTTGTTCCTGGGACCCGAGTTGACAACGCCGGAACATGTAGAGGAGCTGAAAAGCTTGGGTGTTAAGCGGATATTGAATATTGCTGCAGAGTGCGATGATGATGGTGGACTGAATTTGAAGGAAGTGTTTGAGAAATATTATAAGATTCCGATGAGGGATACAGTCGAAGAAGACAATATCACCAAGGGCGTAAGAGAGGTCTGTGACATTCTAGGTGAGCGTTATTGTCTTTCGCTTCCCCTTTTTATATTATGCTCATAATCAACGTTTTAGACGATGCCCGGCTACACTCTGCACCGACATATGTCCACTGTAAAGCTGGTAAATCGCGGTCTGTGACAGCCGTTATGGCATACCTGATTCATGCGAACCACTGGACACTCTCGAGGGCTTACTCCTTCGTTCTTGAACGCCGCAAAGGGATTTCTCCCAATATCGGCTTCGTCTCTGAACTCATGAACTTTGAAGAACAAGAACTGGGTGGGAAGAGCGTGGGCGTTCAACCCACTTTGGGCAGCGCCTCGTTAAATTCTGGTACCATCCCTCAAAATTCCGGTGAGCTCATCGCCTGCACCACTAGCAAAGGGCCATCGAATGGTGTCAGCGGTGGATTTAACTCTGACACGTCATACGGAGTCCCTGGAACGAGTCACCTCCGCCGTGCAGGAGGACACCACGTCCGGGAGTCTCTTCCATGTGCATTGGGTACTACTACTGATGGTGCTGGCACTGTGATCGGACCCATGTCAGCCGTGGAGAGCCAGAATAGGGTGTTGTTGGGGGATTCGGCGCAAGAGACGGAAGTCAAGGATTCGAGTGGGAGATATAGGCACGCAAGAAGGGCACCTGTGGATGAAAATACTCTCCAGCCGATGAGGAGAGTGAGCAAGGCAGGTTTGGAAAGTGGTTTGGGTCGCGGATGAGTGGGTTATTTGATATTTTGGAGTTTCCGCGCCTGCATTATTATTTGGAATTTCCTTTTTTTTCATTTATTTCTATGCTTTCGTTGCGGCGGGCACTCTTCATATAATTTTTTTTGAACGACACCACGATCCGATTCTTTGATCTGTTGTAGCGCATCTTTTACATATTTATTACTTGGTCTCTTGGCATGCATCGTTACAGTAGATTATTGTACACAATATCAAGTACTGTTGTTGGGATATTCAGTTCTGACCAACGCGTTAGGAGTTTTCTTTGCGTGATGGTGCTGGAAACTATCATCATGCATTTCTTCACTTTTCAATCACCCTTGTACACTGTGGGCATCAATTAGGTTGATTGTCAACCTGTGGCAGGTTGGAACACCAATTTCAACTTGATCCTGGGTGAGTATAGGTTGAATGCCTTTCAACCTAATATGTAGAATGACTTTCAGCCAGCCAAAATA
>Ga0307514_10006218_pt1 | contig 10461 bp, 8 predicted proteins | sample 16_EM_MG_FD_203088 | JGI IMG/M metagenome (GOLD analysis project Ga0307514, IMG submission 203088) | Populus trichocarpa ectomycorrhiza microbial communities from riparian zone in the Pacific Northwest, United States - 16_EM | ecosystem: Host-associated > Plants > Roots > Unclassified | place... | reverse complement strand
TGGTGGCGGTGCTCGGCGTCGCCGTCGCCGTCGGGTCGCCGGGGCCTCGGGAGGCATCCCGGATCGCCGGGACGGTCGGCGGATCCGGCGTCGCCGCGTCGGGGAGGGTCATGAACATCCGGTGCAGGTCGGCCAGTTGGGGTCTGGCGGCCGGGTCCTTGTCCAGGCAGCGCTCGAGCATGGTCCGCAGCGGCTCCGGTACACCGTCCAATGAGGGCTGCTCGTGCACCACCTGATAGCCCGTCATATACGGGCTGCCCCCGTCGAAGGGGCGGTTGCCGGTGGACGCGTACACCAGCAGCGAGCCCAACGAGAACACGTCCGAGGCCGCGGTGACGTCCCGGGGCGAGGCGAACTGTTCCGGGGACATGAAGGGCGGGGTGCCGATCAGGTGCCCGGTCATCGTGAGGGCCTCGTTGTCGGCGGCGCGGGAGATGCCGAAGTCGATGACACGTGGGCCGTCCTCGGCCATCAGGACGTTGCTCGGCTTCAGGTCCCGGTGGACGACTCCGGCCTGGTGGATGTCCCGCAGCGCCTCGACGAGGCCGAGGGCGAGGGTGCGCAGCGCGCGGCCGCCCAGCCCGCTCTCCTTGGCAACGATGTCCTGCAGCGTGCGGCCGGGCACGTACAGCGTTGCCATCCACGGCAGTTCGGCGTCGGGATCGGCGTCCACCACGGGGGCGGTGAAGGCCCCGCTGACCCGGCGGGCCGCCGCGATCTCCTGCCGGAAGCGGGTCCGGAACTCCTCGTCCTGGGCGTACTGCGCATGGACGACCTTGACCGCGACCTGGCGGCCGGAGGCCGAGCGCGCGAGGTAGACCACTCCCATGCCGCCGCTGCCGAGCCGGTCGACGAGGGTGTAGCCGCCTATGGACCCGATGGACTCCGGCTCCCCCGTGCTCAGCGACATGTGCCAGGCGCCCTTCCTGAATCCCCTGTGCCTCACGGCTGTTCGGACGCTCACCCTAGTACCTCGCCCTACGGCGGCCGCGTCGCGGAGGCTCCCGCTCCGACGCATCCGCGAGAAGGACGGCGAGGTCGGTGTCCTGCCGGCGGACGCTATCCCGCTCCTGAACAGGGCCGTCTCGACCCGGGCCTGTTCAACGTCACCCAGCTGGTGAAGCAGGGGTACACGGACGCGAAGACCGGCGCCGCCCCGGTGATCGCGACGTACACGAACGGCAGCGCGACCCCCGACGGCGCGCGCCCGGACGCTCACGCTGCCCGGGATCGACGGCGCCGCGCTGAGCGCGAGGAAGTCGACCGCCTTCTGGGCGGACATCGCCCCCACGCTCGAATGGCCGCCGCCCCGTGAAGGGCGACGGCCAGGACCCTGGGCACTCAGCCCAAGGGGCACATCACTTGCGGATCAGGCTGCGCAGCACGTACTGCATGATGCCGCCGTTGCGGTAGTAGTCCGCCTCGCCGGGGGTGTCGATGCGGACCACCGCGTCGAAGTCGACGCCCGTGTCGGTGGTGACCTTGACCGTGCGCGGGGTGGTGCCGTTGTTGAGCTCCTCGACGCCGGTGAAGGAGAAGGTCTCCTCGCCGGTCAGGCCGAGGGACTCGGCGGTGGCGCCCTCCGGGAACTGGAGCGGGAGGACGCCCATGCCGATGAGGTTCGAGCGGTGGATGCGCTCGTAGGACTCGGCGATGACGGCCTTGACGCCGAGGAGTGCGGTGCCCTTGGCGGCCCAGTCGCGGGACGAGCCGGAGCCGTACTCCTTGCCGGCCAGGATGGCCAGCGGGGTGCCCTGCTCGATGTAGTTGCGCGAGGCGTCGTAGATGAACGACACGGGCGCGTCCGGCTGCGTGAAGTCGCGGGTGTAACCGCCTTCCGTCCCCGGCGCGATCTGGTTGCGCAGGCGGATGTTGGCGAACGTGCCGCGGATCATGACCTCGTGGTTGCCGCGGCGCGAGCCGTAGCTGTTGAAGTCACGACGCTCCACACCGTGCTCGGTGAGGTACTTGCCGGCCGGGGTGTCGGCCTTGATGGCGCCTGCCGGGGAGATGTGGTCGGTGGTGACCGAGTCGCCCAGCTTGGCCAGCACCCGCGCGCCGGAGATGTCGGAGACCGGAGACGGCTCGTGGGCCATGCCCTCGAAGTACGGGGGCTTGCGGACGTACGTCGACTGCGGGTCCCACTCGAAGGTGTTGCCGGTCGGGATCGGCAGCGCCTGCCACTGGGCGTCGCCCGCGAAGACGTCCTGGTAGGACTTGTTGAACATGTCCTCGCCGATGGCGTTCGCCACGACGTCGTTGACCTCGGCCTCGGAGGGCCAGATGTCCTTGAGGTAGACCGGGTTGCCGTCCTGGTCGATGCCCAGGGCGTCCTTGGTGATGTCCACCTTCATGGAGCCCGCGAGGGCGTACGCGACGACCAGCGGCGGGGACGCCAGGTAGTTCATCTTGACGTCGGGGTTGATCCGGCCCTCGAAGTTCCGGTTGCCGGAGAGGACCGAGGTGACCGCGAGGTCGTGGTCGTTGACGGCCTTGGAGACCTCCTCCGGCAGCGGGCCGGAGTTGCCGATGCAGGTGGTGCAGCCGTAGCCGACGAGGTTGAAGCCGACCTTGTCGAGGTACGGGGTCAGGCCCGCCTTGTCGAAGTAGTCGGTGACGACCTTCGAACCCGGGGCGAGGGTGGTCTTGACCCACGGCTTGCGGGTCAGGCCCTTCTCCACGGCCTTCTTCGCGACCAGCGCGGCGGCGACCATGACATACGGGTTGGAGGTGTTGGTGCACGAGGTGATGGCCGCGACCGTCACCGCACCGTGGTCGACCTCGTACGTCGAGCCGTCGGGGGCGGTCACGGTGACCGGGTTGGACGGGGCGCCGTTCGGGGCGACGGCCGGGGCGTCGGAGGCCGGGAAGGACTCCTTGCCCGCCTCGTCGACGTCGTCGACGTAGTTGCGGACGTCCGTCTTGAACTGCTCGGCGGCGTTCGCGAGGACGATGCGGTCCTGCGGGCGCTTCGGGCCGGCGATCGAGGGGACGACCGTGGAGAGGTCGAGCTCCAGCTTCTCGGAGAAGTCCGGCTCGGCCTTCGGGTCCAGCCAGAGGCCCTGCTCCTTGGCGTACGCCTCGACGAGCGCGACCTGCTGCTCGGAGCGGCCGGTGAGCTTGAGGTACTTCAGGGTCTCGCCGTCGATCGGGAAGATCGCGGCGGTGGAGCCGAACTCCGGCGACATGTTGCCGATGGTGGCGCGGTTCGCGAGGGAGGTGGCGGCGACGCCCTCACCGTAGAACTCGACGAACTTGCCGACCACGCCGTGCTTGCGGAGCATCTCGGTGATGGTCAGCACGAGGTCGGTGGCGGTGGTGCCGGGGGTGAGCTCACCGGTGAGCTTGAAGCCGACGACGCGCGGGATGAGCATCGAGACCGGCTGGCCGAGCATCGCGGCCTCGGCCTCGATACCGCCGACGCCCCAGCCGAGGACGCCGAGGCCGTTGACCATGGTGGTGTGCGAGTCGGTGCCGACCAGGGTGTCGGGGTACGCCTGGCCCTTGCGGACCATGACCGTGCGCGCCAGGTGCTCGATGTTCACCTGGTGGACGATGCCGGTGCCGGGCGGGACGACCTTGAACTCGTCGAACGCGGTCTGGCCCCAGCGCAGGAACTGGTAGCGCTCGCGGTTGCGGCCGTACTCCAGCTCGACGTTCTGCGCGAAGGCGTCGTTGGTGCCGAACTTGTCGGCGATGACGGAGTGGTCGATGACCAGCTCGGCCGGGGCCAGCGGGTTGATCTTCGCCGGGTCGCCGCCGAGCTCCTTGACGGCCTCACGCATGGTGGCGAGGTCCACGACACAGGGCACACCCGTGAAGTCCTGCATGATCACGCGGGCCGGCGTGAACTGGATCTCCTGAGAGGGCTGGGCCTGCGAGTCCCAGCCGCCGAGGGCGCGGATGTGGTCGGCGGTGATGTTCGCGCCGTCCTCCGTGCGGAGCAGGTTCTCGAGCAGGACCTTGAGGCTGTACGGCAGGCGGGCAGATCCCTCCACCTTGTCCAGCCGGAAGATCTCGTACGACTCGTCGCCCACCTGCAGCGTGCTGCGGGAGTCGAAGCTGTTCGCCGACACGACAGTCTCCTTCATTTCTGTGCGCTTACCACTGCATCCTGCCGCCACACCCTCTTGGCTCATCCGCTGAGGTAAGGCTAAGTTAGGTATGCCTTACTGGAGTGGCGGCTGCGGCACGCCTCGGCAGATATCTCGATGTCGAGATAACTCTAGTACATGGGCGCGGAATGGTCATGCCCGGGCCCCGTGACCGCTGCCATCCGACCCAGGCGTTGACAACGAACTCAGTCGCTCGGGCTTCCTCGCCAAGGAAGCCCGGCGTGTGAGGTGACGCGCTGGAGCGGGGCCGGGCGGCCGTGCGGCCGGGTTCGAGGACGTGACTCCGGTGCGGCCGTTTCGCTGATCACGGGGTCAGCGCCATGTCGCGGGCCCCGGACTACTTCGTGCGCCCTGCGGACGCCTCGGCGGCCGTCGTCTCCGCTCCTCCGTCAGAATCACTCCGTGAGAACCGTGACACCACAGCCGAGCGAGATCGCACGGGTCGCTTCGACCGTTGCCGGGCGCACGCACGACGGCTTCGCGCTGGTCGCGATCGACGGCCCGGGGGGATCCGGGAAGACCACGTTCGCGACCGCGTTGGCCGAAGCCCTGGGCGTGGCCGGGCGGACCACCGTCGTCCACGGCGACGACTTCTACCGCCCGGCGGCCTCCGAAGAGCGACTGCGCCTGACCCCCGAGGACGGCTACCACCGGTACTTCGACTGGCAGCGACTGCGCGACCAGGTCCTCATCCCGATCACCAGTGGCACGGCAGCGGTCTACCGGTGCTACGACTGGTCGACGGGTGCGCTCGCCGAGGAGGAAACCCGTGTTTCCCGGTCGGGTACGGTCATCGTCGAAGGAGTCTTCGCCGCCCGTCCGGAACTGGCCGGCTACTACGACCTGACCGTCTACGTCGATACACCGCGCGAGACGTGCCTGCGACGCCAGTACGCCCGCGGAGACGACCACGGCCCCGGCGACTGGATCGACCGCCGGCGCGCCGCCGAAGAGCACTACCTCGCCGCGACACAGCCCGCCACCCGAGCCGACCTGACGGTCAGGGGCTTCTGATTTTCGCCTACCCACTGACCTGCTCACGGACCTACTCGCGGACCTGCTCGCGGACCTGCTCGCGGACCTACTCACGGAGTGGAATCGACATGCCCGACGGATGGCAGTGGGACAGCACCCTGTTCCGGGGAAGCGCGGCCCACTACGAGCGCGGCCGACTGCCGTACGCGCCGGGCTTCGCCGAAACGCTGGCCACGGCCCTCGGCCTGGACGGCCGCGGCCGACTCCTCGATGTCGGCTGCGGGCCGGGGATCGTGACGCTCGCGCTGGCGCGCTTCTTCGCCGAGGTGATCGGGCTCGACCCGGACGAGGACATGCTGGCCGAGGCCGAACGAGGGGCCACCCGTCGCGGGGTGGCCAACGCGCGGTGGGTGGCCGCCCGTGCCGAAGACCTTCCGGCCGGCCTGGGCGAGTTCCGGGTGGTGGCGTTCGCGCAGTCCTTCCACTGGACGGACCGTGACCGGGTCGCCGCCACCGTGCTGGAGATGCTCGAACCTGGCGGCGCGTTCGTCCACATGAGCGACCTGAAGAACCCGCCCGCCGAACCGACGCCGCTTCCGCTGCCGCTGCCCGCTCCTCCCTACGCACAGATCGGCGAACTGGTGCGTCGATACCTGGGCCCGGTACGCCGCGCGGGGCAGGGAACGCTCGCCAACGGCACGCCCGACCGGGAGGATCTCGTGCTGGCGCGGGCCGGGTTCGAGAACTTCGAACGACATGTCGTGCCGGCCGGGGACGTGGTGGGCCGCACCGCCGACTCCATCGTGGCGTGGGCGTTCTCCCGATCCGACTCCGCCCCGCACCTGTTCGGCGACAGGCTCCCGGAGTTCGAGCGGGACCTGCGGGAGGTGCTTCGGCAGGCGTCGCCCGACGAGCTCTTCGCCGAGCGTCTTCCGCCGACCGAGATCATGACCTGGCGCAAGCCCGCGTCCTGAGCGGGACCGGTCATGTCCCGGCGCCTTCCGGGTATCCGGTAGGGAACGAAAGGGGGCGGGAATGCCGCTTACGTTCCGCAAGAGTTTCCGGATCCTTCCCGGAGTGCGCCTGAACATCAACAAGCGCTCCTGGTCCATCACGACCGGCGGCCACAAGGGTCCGCGGCACACGCACAGCAGCACAGGACGTCGTACGACATCGATGGATCTGCCCGGACCTTTCGGGTGGCGTCGTACCCATAACGCCAAACGGCGGTGACGGCCCGTCACTCGAATGGACCACCTGAGAGGCACCATCTCATATCTGAGATAACCTCAGCCTCATGGCAGACGACTACCTCGTACGTATCGGCAGGCTCATCCGTGACGCCCGGCAGCATAGAGGCTGGACACAGGCACAGCTTGCCGAGGCGCTCGGCACCAGCCAGAGCGCCGTCAATCGCATCGAGCGCGGCAATCAAAACATCAGCCTTGAGATGATCGCTCGAATCGGTGAAGCACTGGACAGCGAAATCGTCTCTCTGGGCTATGCCGGCCCGATGCATCTGCGGGTGGTCGGCGGTCGTCGGCTGTCCGGCGCCATCGACGTGAAGACCAGCAAGAACGCGTGTGTGGCACTGCTGTGCGCCTCCCTGCTCAACCGGGGGCGCACAGTGCTGCGCCGGGTGGCCCGCATCGAGGAGGTGTACCGCCTGCTGGAGGTGCTCAACTCCATCGGCGTACGCACCCGCTGGATCAACGACGGCGTCGACCTGGAGCTGGTGCCGCCGGCCGAGCTGAACATCGCGGCGATCGACGCGGACGCCGCCGTACGGACGCGGTCCATCATCATGTTCCTCGGTCCGCTGCTGCACATCATGGACCGCTTCAAGCTGCCGTACGCCGGCGGCTGCGACCTCGGTACCCGGACCGTCGAGCCGCACATGATCGCGCTGAGCCGGTTCGGGCTGGACATCGCGGCGACCGAAGGGCAGTACCACGCGGTCGTCGACCGTGCCGTACGTCCGAGCCGGCCGATCGTGCTGACCGAGCGCGGGGACACGGTCACCGAGAACGCGCTGCTGGCCGCGGCGCGGCACGACGGTGTCACCGTCATCCGCAACGCGTCCTCCAACTACATGGTCCAGGACCTGTGCTTCTTCCTGGAGGCGCTCGGCGTCAAGGTCGAGGGCATCGGCACCACCACGCTCACCGTGCACGGCGTTCCCCACATCGACGCGGACGTCGACTACTCCCCCTCCGAGGACCCGGTCGAGGCGATGAGCCTGCTGGCCGCGGCCGTTGTCACGGAGTCGGAACTGACGGTCCGCCGGGTGCCGATCGAGTTCCTGGAGATCGAGCTCGCGGTCCTGGAGGAGATGGGCCTCGACCACGACCGCACACCGGAGTACCCCGCCGACAACGGCCGCACCCGGCTGGTGGACCTCACCGTCCGGCCCTCCAAACTGGAGGCGCCGATCGACAAGATCCACCCGATGCCGTTCCCCGGCCTGAACATCGACAACGTCCCGTTCTTCGCGGCCATCGCGGCCGTGGCCTCGGGCAAGACACTGATCCACGACTGGGTCTACGACAACCGCGCGATCTACCTCACGGACCTCAACCGCCTCGGCGCACGCCTCCAACTCCTCGACCCGCACCGGGTGTTGGTGGAGGGCCCGACCCGCTGGCGAGCCGCCGAGATGATGTGCCCACCGGCCCTGCGTCCCGCCGTGGTCGTCCTGCTCGCGATGATGGCGGCGGAGGGCACGTCCGTCCTGCGGAACGTGTACGTCATCAACCGCGGGTACGAGGATCTGGCCGAGCGGCTGAACTCGATCGGGGCGCAGATCGAGATCTTCCGGGACATCTGATGAGCGAGTGCCGCCGCACCCCGTCTGACCTGCTGCTTAGCGGGTCGGGGAGGGGTGCGGCGGCATCTCTGGGACTTCTCTGGGACTTTGGACCCGCGGTGGGCTACGAGCCACGCTCCACAGGTCCTGCCGACCGGCCACGGCTACGCGAAAATCGCGTCGATGGCGGCGCTGCCTCGTGCGCCCGCGCGGGGCAGGAAGTGGGAGTACTTCCGCAGCGTGAACCCGGGGTCGGAGTGTCCCAGCCAGCGTGCCAGGGAGACGACCGATTCGCCGGCCTCCAGTTCCTCGGAGGCGTAGAAGTGGCGCAGGGCGTGGAAGCCTGTGCTCCCGGGATGGCTCCCACACGCGAGCGCCGTTTGTGTTGCCCTCCTCCAGCGGAGCGATCACGCCGGCCTCAGCCAGAGCGGGCTTCCACCCGTAGGAGTTGAAGTAGTTCCGGTTGATGGCCTTCCGTTCGCGTCCTGTCACCAAGAGGCTGTAGGTCCTCGGCCGCCGGTGTTTGGCTTCGCGTCCGAGGCGACGGTCCTCGACGGCGGCCTGGAGGATGCTGGAGAGCGTCGCCCAGACGAGACGGATCGAGGTCGGACCGAGGTCCTTCTCCAGCCGCTTCTTCCAGTGGCGCAGGACTTCTGTGCCGATAGCGTTGAGCGGCTGAGCGCCCAGGTGGGGAACGATGTGCCGGCGTACCCTCTGCTCGATCCGTTCGATCGTGGACGGGTCACCGCTCTGGGTGGGCTCGGCGCCCTCTTGGATGCCCTCGAACGCCCCACCGACATCGCCAGCCGCACCACCTTCACCGGACATGTCACCTGCGGCGCGATCGTCCTCGACACGCTCGGCCGCGTCCTGCACGTGCTCCACCTGGCAAGTGGGAAGGTTCTCGCCCCCGGCGGACACGCCGAGCCCTCTGATGAGTCCCTGGCCGGGGCGGCGCTGCGGGAGCTGCACGAGGAGACCGGGGTCCCGCCCCAGGCGGTCACGCCGTGGCCCGGCTACGAGACGGTGCCGCACTGGTGGAGTGTCGGTATTCGAGGGTTGCAGTATTCGCCCCCAGGGCGAGGTGCGACGGTCGTTCGGTGTCGTGGAAGACGGCTTCCTGCTGGCGAGACTGCCCACCTCTACGGTACGTCGACCAACGCAAACGTACCGTGTCAGTTACCGACGCTCACCATCACGTCGTGCTGACCCGCCCAGGACCACGAGTTCCGCGAACACGACGTCCGCGTCTTCCGCGCACAGCCAGGCCCCCTCATGACCTCGTACGACACGAACATGTCGACGTGCTAATCGCTGGTTTTCACGCGGTTCGGAGCCCAGGTCCTACTGGGATGTTGTTGACTGGACCTGTGATGACTGGAGTGGACGACACCGGCAACGGTTCGGTGCGACGTCGGCGGGTCGACCCTGAGCGTCGGGGTCAGCTGCTCAAGGACCTCGAGGAACTCGTGCTCGCCGAGGGGTTCATGGCGCTGAGCATGGACGATCTGGCGCACCGGCTGCACTGTTCGAAGGCGACGCTTTACAGCGCGGCCGGGAACAAGGAGCAGCTGGTGGTGGCCTTGACGAAGGGGTTCTTCCGGCAGACGACCGAACAGATCGAGCAGGCCGTGGCCGACGTGGCCGACCCGAGGCTGCGTATCCCGGCTTACCTGTCGGGGGTCGGCAGGGCGATGAGCCGGTGTTCGACGCAGTTCTACGCCGACATGATCGGGCTCCGGTCGACAGCCAGCATCTACCGGACGAATTCCGCGGCCGCGGCCCGGCGCGTCCAGGAGTTGATCGCCGAGGGCGTCAAGGAGGGGGCGTTGCGGCCGATCGACGGGAACTTCGCCGGGCAGCTCGTGGCGCTGGCCATCGATGGAGTGCAGTCCGGAGTGCTCTTGAACGGCGGCCTCAGCGCGGGTGAGGCGTACACCGAAATGGCGGATCTCCTTCTGCACGGTCTTAGAACTCCTGACAAAACGAAGGGTTGACCAGCCGGCGCCAGCAGATGATGCCGCAGGCCAGGCTGAGGAAGGCTTCGTGGATGGCGTCGCGGATCTCCCAGCGGATGCGCAGTCGGCGGAACCAGTGCAGCAGTGCGAAGCTCTGCTCGACCACCCAGCGGTGCACGCCCAGCCCGGAACCGTGCCCGACGCCGCGCCGCGCGATGACCGTGGTGATCCCGAGGGCCTGCACCTGCTTGCGGTACTTGTCGTGGTCCGTACCCGCGGTCGGCACAGAGCGCGACCGGGCGCCGTCGGGGCCTTCCACGTCGGCCGCGTACGGGCGGGACGGCCTGGACCAGGGGGATGAGCTGGGTGACGTCGTTGCGGTTTCCGCCGGTCAGCGATACCGCCAGCGGGATGCCGTGCCCCTCGGTGATCAGATGGTGCTTGGAGCCTGTCCGGGCACGGTCAACCGGGCTCGGTCCCGTTTTGGGCCGCCTTTGAGCGCCCGTACGTGGGAGCCGTCGATCACCGCCCTTGACCAGTCCAGCGCGCCGGCGGCATTCAGTTCGGCCAGGAGCGACTCGTGCAGACGCTGCCAGACTCCCGCGTC
>Ga0307514_10006216_pt1 | contig 10463 bp, 9 predicted proteins | sample 16_EM_MG_FD_203088 | JGI IMG/M metagenome (GOLD analysis project Ga0307514, IMG submission 203088) | Populus trichocarpa ectomycorrhiza microbial communities from riparian zone in the Pacific Northwest, United States - 16_EM | ecosystem: Host-associated > Plants > Roots > Unclassified | place... | reverse complement strand
GGGAGTGCTGGCGCAGGGTGTTAGTAGGGTGATTTTGACGGGGGTGGGAGGGGGGCCGGTCAGTGTGGAAACGCATTTAGTTGGTCAAGATGGGCTCCCGCTGAAGAAGTAATGGAGCTCAGGGTCGATGTTAGAGCTCAGATAAGGGACCTACGCAATGGCGGAACCAAATACCTACCTACTGAACCGTGAAGCACGTGCTGGCGAAGTGGACTGATTGGAATTTGCGGATTAGTACGCCAAATGGGTGGCAATGGAATTGGAACAAGGAGGCGTGAGGCCTTAGAAATTGACCTCATACTTCGCCGTATTTATGCCCCCTCCATGCGGACATTCAAGTAACTCACTTATACCGAACGTATGGTGATATGTCATCCGTATCCAGCGTATGGTGAGATGTCATTCATATATCCCTATGCGCGAGCTATGGCGAGATGGTATTCGTATATCACTATTAGAGAGCTTGGGGATTATTTCATATACGTCGCAGAATAGACTGCATCATCAATGCATAGGGTGGAAAATGCTCCCATGGAGTTGAAATTGGTTAATTGACTTTGGAGACTAACTAGACCCTGAATTGATTGTCTCGTGGGGGATAAGGGCATGGGGCTAGTTCAGGGTAATGAAGAATGTAGCGTTTGTTTGTTTCGTTTGCTTGTGTTGCAGAGATTACAGCACGAGCTGATAGGTAACTGAGACAAAGTGTCATTGTGTTTGTTTGATTGACTGATCCCGAACCTGATGGGACTGCTTTATTCAATGCCCCTAAACCCTCGCCCTCACTACCCCGCCAGCTAAGTATTTTAACTCGCCCGTCCCCCCCCACTTTTTCTCTTCCCTTCCATCCCTCATGCCAACATACCAACCAGACTAGCCAACCCAAACCTCAATCTCTGCCCACAGCCAAACCTCTCTTACTCTCCCTCTCTCTCTCTCTCTCTCTCTATGGGGGGGTTTGCAAATAAGATTATTTGCTGGTGCGAAACTAGGTATGTTACTGTTATACAATCAACGTCGAGTAAATTCGGAGCTGGACTGATGAATGATTCTAGCAATAGCCGAAAGGGCTTGCAATTGTGGTTGTTATAGTATGATACTTACAAAGTATTGTACATGCCAGTTGTTAAGCAGGCCTATGGGATTACCCTGAGAAAGCTATAGCTACTATCTTTACCTTCCATACCTACTACGGACCTCTGCTTCTACTGTCTTGTGGAATTGTCTCGACCATTCATTCATGGTGGGTAACATCGTGGCTTCCTCCAGCCGCAGTTGGCATGAGCACCACTCCAACACCTCTCGAGCACCAACCGCAACCAGCATCACCACTCACAGCGGCCTAGAGGGAAGGAAAGCTATCTAGATAGAGATCCCTGGTAACTGGTAATCCGCCAGACCAACCACTTAATGCTTAATACAGCCAGTTTCCTGAGCACAGTATTACTTCAGCGTTCGTATCCCCAGCCTGCAACCTCCATAGGGCAGGCCAGCAAGGGCCAATCAACAAGGGGTGTCTCTCAAATTACTATAGTATGGACAGCATCGCCACCAGTCAGATGATAACCTACGAGAGCCTTGTGCCAACAAGACTATACCGACGATACAACCAAACTTCTATAATTGCATCCTCCATATCCACATAACCTCTCTGGTTTCATCAAACACTCATCCCTAACAAGGGTGTTACCCTCAGAAAGTTACCTCTGTATCCACATAACCTCCCAACTTGCATAGGACACTATGGCCCCGGCCCTATGCAGTAAGGGACGCCCTTGTTCTCACAGAGCCACCTTAGTGCTCTCGGCCTCACAACCTAGATCTTTGGCCTTTAAATTCTGCAGCTTGAACCACAGCAATCTTATCCGACATATTTCCCTTCTTGCTATCGTCCCAACCCCCCAGTCCCTCACCACTCCCCTACCAACCCTCTCTGAGATACCCTCTATTATACGCTGCTTGAATTGCAGCCACGAGTATACCGTATCTTACAACGGCTTCGACCAGGAATCATTCGATATTTACTCTCTAGCCCACTTCAAAAATCAACATAAGAGGAAAACAACAATATTTATTCTCATTTCCTCGATGCTACTTCAATGGGCACTAGCGTAAGGGGAAAACAAAGATATTTATTCTCATTTCCTCGATGCTACTTTTTGGGGTGTAAGAGGAGGAAAAGGATAAGATGTACCCTCCTGCAGGACGACGACCTACTTGGAAGGTTTGAGGGGGCTGTGGGTTCGAAAAGATAAAGATTTCAGGGAGACACTGCAAGCAGTGCATGAGGATATCCCAGCATTGGCTATAAGAACCCTTGAGGACTTACGTACCAAACACTTGGAATGCGGCAGTACGACTTGCGGGAGGAGAGATGCCACAAGAACTGAGGGTGGGAGGCAGAAAGCTGAAGGAACAAGTAGCCCAATGGGCGAAGGGTGGAAGTGACACATTAGAACCGCGGAGGAAGCCTATAAAGACCCAAACAGTGTATAGTGCAGTGAGGAGGGATAGATAAATGGCATTCCTTGAAGCCCTGATTCTTTTTGTCTTCATGATATTTGTACTTAAGGGGGAGGAGGGGGCCCAGTGGATTGGATACTCCCCCAGACCTCCTGAGGGTGCACTCCCTCGTCATAGGCTAGATGGCTTGCATACGAGTAATGAATCAAAAAAATCAAAGACAGTTGCGGAACCGAAACGTATGATCCATGATGGCCTATAGCTAGTAGCGGTTTGACCACATCTCTGCCTATTCATTCGTTTAAAAAGAGATCCGCAAGTAGTAAAGGGACAGAGGATTTACCGCAATACCTACATTAGATTACAACATCAAGGCAACCGAACAATCGAGCTATCCAAGTACAATATCTAGGTAAGCTTCAGATTTCTACCCGTTCTGCAGATATTTAGTACCGTATTGCAGAGACTTCCTTCCTACATAGCTACCTACCTACCTACTTCCATCCTCGTACAGGGTTGGAGGGTTACCTTTTTGGGAAGTCGGGGGTGGTCCCAATTTAGCCCCTACCTACTCTACTCGAGCACACGTGCACTCATACTGTAGTTACCCTCACATCCCGCCAAATTCAAACTACTGTAATATCCAATACCCGTCGTGGGCTTGCAATATGAAGAACTAGGTTAGGTACAGTACGTACAGTAAGTACCCCCTACTACGAATACCAGGCGGCCTAGCGACAGGAGCTCCAATCCTCCCCTCTTCAAGTGTCATTTTTATCCTGGTATACGTATCCGTAGTATGCTTGCCTCTTTTAACCCCCCCGCCCCCCCACAAACAGCAACTATATGCCCATGATTATTATGAGCCTTATGTAGGTAGGTTCTACTTAGCATCCAACCTAGCTAGCTGCTCCAGATTACCGAATATCTAGTCCCCCCAGTGTCTCCCCAGGTGAGTTCTCAGAGAGCGCCACATCTCCTATACTACTACTTACTGTTACCCTGTAAACTATTTTCAAGTAGAAACAGCTTGCCACCGAGAAATACACCAGTTACCAGTGTTACTCTCAATATTTTTACAAGAATAGCATTCAACCGAATTTGTGACCAACTGTACGGGATAATCTCTATTGATATAGCAGCATGGAGCAACGGCGTAATTCAACTGCTATAAACGCGAATTCGACATAACCTCCCCACCGTACAAACGTCATCGCATGAGGTGACATCTACCCACACCACGCCATAACAATCCCCATCAACCCCCATATCCATTACTAACCACCTTTCGTCGTTATAAGCATGAAATTTACGCGATCGCCCCAGCCACCCTCGTAGCCACCCCCTCCTCTTCACTTCTACATGTGATCTTCACCAGCAATCCACTTTTTGTGCTAAATGCCATCTTGACTATAGCCACCACTCTTCCTCCGCCGATCGTTTTACCAAACAACTTCAGCAGATGTGTAGCCGCATTCTGTGTCACAACCAAATCACTCCCCTCCAGAGGCTGCAGGCCAAGTTGTGCTGGAATGGTCTCACAAGCCTCCTGGATCCCCTTGGCCGCTGACAGCTTATATGTCTCACTACACTCCTCCCCTGCAGCGCCAATCTGCTCCCACAAGTTCTGGAATGACGAGGCAAAGGATGGGACCAGATAGTCGCTGATTTGAAGCTCGAGGTCCTCCACAGAATACTCATCTTCGTATCCTGTATCTTCCGGTTCGCCAGTGGTAGGGTCAATCTCCTTCGTTGTAAACTTGAGGATATTGCTGAAGGTCACTATAGCATATCCAAAGTCGGAAGCCTCCGCCTCTGGATCCTCAGGTTCGGATGCCTCGCAACGTTTGAAGGCTACATAGACGATGCCAGGAGCCTCATCTGTAGCCTTCAAAGCTGGAGCGGGGATGATAAATTCCTCTTCCAAGCGTGGTACTCCAGCACCCTCTTCTTCGCTCTCTGGTAAGGATGCCTGGCAGAGAACGGTGACATTTTCCAGAAGGGTATCAAGGAGAGTATTCTTGATGTTGAATTGAAGCACAAGGTGGTTCTTGAAGATATGCTTGACAGCTGTAACAACATATTCCTGCTCGCTTTCTGTGAGCCGAACCTCTTTTGAAGATTTGAGAAGTGCACCGTAGGGCTTGAGTTCTGGAACGGTAGCCAACTGAATAGCATATTTCTGGGTCTGAGCAGCAGCTGATGTTGTAGCGTGGTCGGGGACTGATGCGATTCCTAGAGCGGAGCTGGGGGAAGGCCCGGTAGTTGGTGGTTTGAGAGTAGGTAAGGCACTCGATGGGCGGAGTTTGTTATTGCGATCTTGTGCATCGACCTCTGCACGAGTGACAATTGGAATAGAAGAGAGATCAAATGGGGTGGAAAATGTTGAGGGATCTCCGGTAACATACATGATGAGTTGGTGTTCGAAAACAGGGAGGGAAAATGTAGACTCTGAACATCACATTAGTGAAGTTACTGCTAAGATTGGAATAAATCCACCTGCCATTCTTGATGAACCTCTCGGCGATTGTTTGGTCTTCATCCTGAATTAATTTGAGGTTTAATGCTGCACGATCTCTGACCTCGTCATCAGGGTCATCTAAGCATCGTGTGAGGAGTACAACAACACTCTCCTTTACATCAGGGTGCTTAACCCCACATTCTCCAGCGCCAAACTTAGCCAAGGCGGTGACCGCAGCTGCACGGACAATGGCATTCTCCAAGACCACACGGTTGTAGATATATCGAATAAATTTCGTGGGTTGGCTTGTCTTTGGACCTTCGGTTCCGAGGAGATGAAGGATACGAACAGCGAGTTTGGTGAACTCGCAATCCTCAATAAACTCACAGAGATGTGCCAGAGCTTTGCTTCTCGTTAGCTCAGGTCATAGCACAAAGTTTCTGCTCAGGTTCAAGATACTCACCCTCTTCTCGGCTTTCAGGTACAAACTTAATCAAATCAAACATGCTTTCAACCACACTCTTCTTGAATTCATAGCCTCCTTCATCTCTTAGGACCCCACTCAAGAATGTCAACATTCCTGCCTGCTTCTGTGGGAACTTCAAGCATAATGTTCTAATAGCTTCAACAATAGTGATCTTGAATTCATCTGTGATATCTGCCATGAATCCACTGATCTGCTTCATTAGTCTATCCACACTAGCTTCATTACCAGTCTTGAGTAAGGTTGTGATAGCAAAAGTCGCTATCGAGCGGTTGGGGTTGCTGATTAGGTTCTCGATGTCCATATTGCATGCATTCACAGCCACAGGACGGATAGAAGCAAAGCTGTGAAGAATGCGGATTGCTGTGAATTTTGAAACATTCCGTGGCGAAGTGAGGAATAGTTGAAGGACTAGAAAAGAAGTAAGCTAAAGCACCAGAAACCATGGGAGATGGATATTCACCATGAATTGCTGGGGCAACCTCTTGATCAGAAACATTGCTAAGGTTGCAAATAGCCTTGGCAGCCTCGAAGTTCACCATTTCTGCCTTGTGTCTCAACCATCCATCAAGAAGCGTCCACATTGGTTTTCTCAAATTTGGATCCTCTTCTGCGAGCTTGGCCGCCAGCCTAACCAGTAGTACCACCCCAGCAGCATTCTTAACGACACCAGCCTGTCCGAACTGTTGTACCATTTTGACAAGAGCCATTCTATCATGTTCTCTCATCTTGTACAATAACCCGATAGCATGGTACTGGCTCATCCCAGTGCCTGGAGCAGCAGAAGAACCTCCACCGAACCCGGATATAAGTGATGAACCGAATGATTTTGTAGCTTGGACAGCTTCTTGAGTTTCGTTTGCCCATCTTCGTACAACGTCTTTGGCGAGAGGGTGGAGGTGATATGCTGATACAAGGGCAGCTGAAGACACTGACGGAGTTTTGTCGACAATGGCCGTTTTTATCAGGCGCTCAATGGCTTGGACATTTTGCCCCTGGGAATTGGGGGTCAGTAGCATTCAGCACCAGCATAATGTTAAGCCTCACATCAATAATTCGGCAAAGGGCCCTGATTGCGTTTGCCCTGTAAACCACATCACTTCCAACCGCCGTATCTTTCATAATACTACTTGTAACCATGATGACATCCTCTGCTGTGCTAGCCAACTCCTTGATAACTAAATATACCATTTGCCTTAAACTTGCATCTTTGTGCTGGAAGAGCTTAGTTATGCCGAAGAACAGAGAGGTAGCCTCCGCCACAGGGAACTTCTCTCCGCTGTATAAGAGGTATGTCATCTTTGTGAGAAGAAGGCGGCATTTTCGTGGGGAGATCGGTGAAGAATTGAATAGACGGGCTGGAGAGGTTGATTAGACGAGATGAAGAGGGAGAGCAGAGTTGAAATACCCTCTTGAAACACCGATGTGCGATCCACCTTGAAGATCGCCGAGTCCCCATCTTCATCCTTCTTGGAATAACTCATCATGAAATAACTATGTTGTGTTCCGAGTCCTATGAAAGTCTTTCAGAGCGCTATTTGCACAGAACCAAGGAAACCTGATTGGACGGGTTGGAGGGGGTTGCTAATGTGTTGCAATTGTTGCCAAAGAGAAACAGTACGGATTTGGCCGATGCTGGCCCGGATGTGAAATTTGGCAATTAGTGGTGGGTGTTGGCAATGGTCACCCCTCAGTGCCGTGGGTTTCTAAGTTAACAGCTTTCCGAGAGTTGAGTGAACCGAGTATTATCAGATATCGTACACGCGTTATCAGATTCTAACCCACACTCTTTGGAGAGCGTGGCGCCAAGCCTGCAGTTGAGTGACTTGAGCATCTGTGGCTGTATTTTTCTACCGCTGGTTGGCACAAGCCCCTCAGAAGATGTGAAAGCTCGCTTCACTCTACTAGGGCTCGGTCCGAGTGTTTCCTACGGCAGTGTGTAGAAGCTCGGTACTTGAGTATATATAATACGCATGCAACTGTGTAGATGGCAGTGGTAGATGGGGTTAAATTCTGGCATTGCACTATATAGCGACCAGCACGAAAGTACTGGTGCTTGTTCCCTAATATCTCCTGGCCCGTCAGCCGTTACCCTGAATTGCTTCGGCCATTACTACTGGCGGAAAAAATACACCAAGTCCTGGGGCGACTCAGTTCAGGGTAATGCTTACTGGAGTGCCAGACTACTTTGTACATATCACCAATTTACTATTGCTCCAAGCAAACTGTACCACAATATACCATACTTTACTGGGGCACCACATTTCCTCAAAAATTGTCAGTTTATGGAAAATATCATGTCCGCCGGAAAAGTCATTAACAAATTACCCACAAACTGCAGTTATTCAGAAACCATCATCTCACCGTAAGTGCTATTTCGAGGCTGTTATTTCACACACAAAAGATGTCATTTCACGGTTCTACCTGGACCTGGACTTACACCTACAGCCTTCACCTCCACAATCTCCACCCAGGAGCCGCCTAAACCTGGGCCGGCGGTGCTGGTGGCGGTAGATGTTCCATCCTTGGAGTAGCAGTAGATTCAGCAGTAGAGGTCATTGGCAGTGGTGGTGCTGGGTTTGGGGTGGGAGGCCCTCGCATGGTTAGATCGTTGCTCACACTAGGGGGTATCTCTGTTGTTGTTGGTGCTGCTGGTGCTGTTGATGCTCCAATGTTTTGATTGCTGGATACTTGGGGGGGAGGTGGGGATGATGGTTGTGGTTGCTGCAGGGGTAGGGGAGGAGGCAATGGTGGTTGCTGCTGCTCTTGTTGCTGCGGTGGCTGTGGCTGTAGTTGTGGTAGCCGTGGCGGGCCTCTCTGTGGTAGGACTGGCAGTTTGAAAGATTTCAAGAGTAGCAGGGATGTTACTCGCTCCCACGAAGACGACCTCGTTGCTGGTCTGGTTGGCACCCTCGTTGTCTGAGATATCGATAGGGTCAGTATATTGTGTCTGCGGCGCCACTGTAGTTGGGCTACTACTAGTTGCTCCACGTATCCGCCGAGGTTGGGGGGAGCTCAACCGTATTGGGGTTGATAAGGCGCCTGTTGTTGGAGAAGTGTGTACTGATGCTGAAGGCTGTACATCAGCGATCATATTTCCACCTCCCCCAGCTAAAATCGATCTTCCAGCCTTCAGTCTAATAATGTTCCCCTCCAATTGTACTACCCTCTTCTTCAGCTTCACAATCTCCTCCTTCAATTCTTTATTTTTTCTCACAACTCGCTGCTCCTCCAACTCCTCCACCCTCTTAGTCAAACTCCTATTCTCACTCATTAGCCCTACTACCTTCCCTCTCAACGCATCCCCCTCCTTCAATGTTTCCTGAGCCCTCTTGTCCCTAAGCTCCAGCTTCGCCTTCTCCTTCCGCACTTTCTCAATTTCTGTGCGCATGGCCTGGGCGTTTTCCTCGCATTGCACCCTTGTCGCGCGCTCCTTTAAAATCTCGTCTTTGAGTTGTTTAATTTGGAATTGGAGAAGAGGGGAGTCATGAGAGACGGAGTTTGCTTCTTCGCCCATGTGAGTAATGGCGGATTGAGCTTGGGCAAGGAGATTGCGCTCCTTGGTGAGGGTAGTAGAGAGGGTGCGGTAGGCTGATTGAAGATGGAGGAAGCGAGTGAGGAGGAGGTGGTTATTGATTATGGCGGATTTGAGGGTGGTGATGTTGGACAGGACGGTGGGGAGATCTAGGTTGGAGAGGTCAAACTCGGGAAGGGATTCGGGTGGTGCCGCCTGTGGTGGGGTAGTCTGGAGTGCTGGAGGCTCAACTTGGGGTATATGTGGGGTTGGGGAGGGAGGAGTGGTGGGTAGCCTCTTTGCAGAATCATCGTCGAAGAGCTCGTCATACTCGTCATCATCGCCCATCTCTTGAAATATACTAACATCCCCGTTCTCTTCCACAGTAGCCTCTACCACACTGTTCTCTTCAAGGTTCACCTCCGAGTCCCCTTCAATGATCTTCCTCAACTCCTCCTCATCCAGGGGGAGTTCATTCTCCATATTTGCAAGGAGCGCATCAATGTTGGTGCCCTCTAGCATTGCCGCATCTTGTCCCAATTTGGCATTTGTATTATCGGCCAGGACCCTCCCACCTCCTAAATCCGCAGGCTCGGACGACGCCCTAATTGGACCTCCATCTCCTGCATCTCCTGCATCCGCTGTCCTCTGGCCTGGCAGCTCCATTGGCCCTTTGCTCTGTGCCATGGATTAGCCCAGCCCATGCCGAAGTGGTACCTACAACTTTACCTGGAAAGTGAGCCTCGTTGGACCTGCAGATGAGGTCCAGGGGTTGGTGGGGGTCTAGGGAATGATGTATGAGCTTCTGTTTGGCGTTTTGGTGGTGTGACAAGACATGCAGATAGGGTGTAAGAGAATGTGTTTAATTGTCGTTTGATATCGCACATTGCAAACATCTTTAGAGGGCGGGACTACGCTACGCTACCGCTGTTGGCAGCTCCTGGGGTTACGGCGGGAGTGATTACATATGTATGCATTTGCATAATGTGCCAGCCTCATACGGATGAAATGGAGATTCAACGGCACCGCGTGTCACATTGGCTGTTGGTTACTTGGGTTTATGTGACTGGGGTGCCTGTTCCCCCGCCAAACAGATCTAGATGTTGCTTTCGTGGTTTCCTTGTCTTCCTTTCTTTCTTTCTTTCTCTCTTTCTCTCCTACACTGCACATTCCCCCGGTGTAGCTAGAGTAGCAGTCTCAATGGGATGGATGAATGTGCCGCGGCCAATGTGGTGCTGCTGCCTGCGCCTGCCCGTATGTACCTGGCACGGTTCAGGGCGCTCCCTCCTCTACACCCCCCAAGCCTTTCCATCGGGAAGCATCTCCAGCTTTTCCAGCTTCTCGGTGCTCCTCTCATACTCCTCTACACAAAACATCGGATTCACCCGCCCTGCCCACAATTCCACGCCTAGCCCACCTCGCCCCGCACAGTAAGCACTCCTGTACAGCTTGACAACTGCGAGGCCTGAATATCCTACTCGATACTCTGTACATTTCAACCTGATCGACAAAGCAAATTAAGCACTTGGGCTTGTCCTGCT
>Ga0307514_10006214_pt1 | contig 10467 bp, 4 predicted proteins | sample 16_EM_MG_FD_203088 | JGI IMG/M metagenome (GOLD analysis project Ga0307514, IMG submission 203088) | Populus trichocarpa ectomycorrhiza microbial communities from riparian zone in the Pacific Northwest, United States - 16_EM | ecosystem: Host-associated > Plants > Roots > Unclassified | place... | reverse complement strand
TCATTTCTTTTTTAAGAAAGGTAGCGGTATTATTAAGCATCACTTGAAAGCACAGTACAGAGAAAATCAGGAGCGTGACTCCAAGAAACATCACCCATAAAATCAAAAGTGTATTTTTAAAAATTTAAATTTTATTAAAAATTAATTTTTTTTATGTTTTGGATTTTTTAATATATTGATATCAAAAATAATTTTTAAAAAATAAAAAAAAAATTATTTTAATACATTTCGATAAAAAACAATCACAAAAAACAGTACAGTGCCATCCCTGAGCACAAAACCAGCTCCCATACCTGCAACATTATTTGAGATAGCAGCATCTACATTGCACTTGAGAAACCCCAGGGGTGGCTTTTCCCAGTTATGCAAAGAATGCTGACGTGAAGGTGTGGTTGATTTGGTCTGAGCACCAGTCCAGATGTTGAGAAAATCCAGGCCTGTCTTGACTGCTAGCTATATGCGAAGGCATTGAGCCATTATTCCATAAGCGATCACTGCGAGGAATCCAAATAGACCACACAGTCACTGCCATTCTCACTAGATTAATGTCCTCCTCAAGTAGCTGGAAATGGGAGAAAAACCACTGCTCAAGTGAAACGTTGCTACTCATGCAAGTAATCACCCCCGGGAATGGGAGTTGCATCTCCTTCCTGATGCTCCTCTGGGAACAACTTCTTGTATGGATTATAGTTTTAGTAATATAATTAGTGACATTTTATAAATTACAATGTGATTCTATCAATCAATATTAATATGTTACATCATTTCAGTAATTCTAAAAAATCACCAAGTTTTCTCTTTTCATTTTTTCCATGCATCTCTTGCTCTCTAAAAAAAAATTATAACCCCCCACAACTTTACCCTATCCAAAACCCCACCACCACCACCACCTGAACAATAAGCCGCCACCCTAGTCACCAAAATTGCAACCGTGCAAGGAAAAGTATATGCATGACGAGTGCAAGTACATTCCAACCTTCAATTTTTTTAAAAAAATAATTTTAATATTAAATTTATCTTCTTTGAAAATGCAAACCCTAATTTACTTTTATAATATTTTTAAAGATTAAATTCTATTTAAAATTCAATTTTTAACACTTAAAAAAATTTTAAACATAAGATTTCATTAAAAATTTTAAATAGAATTCAATTCAAAGATTACACATGTTATAATTAAATCCTAAATCTGACTTTGTCTATACTGTTCTAATAAGTCGTTCACATAAGGTATTGCAACCCTGGAAAGCAAGAGCCAGTGTTTCACGATAGTGACCGATTACCACGCTTTAGCCGCAGGTTGTAACACCCAGATGGCTACGAGTGAAGGGCTAATTAAGATCATTTTAACCGTCAATGGGGTGCTCTTTTTTTTTCCTTTTTTTTATCAAATTATACGTGGGAGGTTCAATTCGCCGTGTGTTAAAAGTAGGAGGACCGGACTTTATTTTCAGCTCTTACTTTAACCAGAAAACAGGAAGCAGAAAACGTCAAGGATCTAGCTTCAAATAAGACGAAGTTATAAAATCTACACATGGTGTAGTAAATTTCCAGAGAAAATCTTGTAGCTCCACCCTCGAAAGAGGAGACGGATTGGTTTCTGATTACAATAGTCAATTTACTGCTCAAATTTGCTGTTCGAGTTAGTAATTGAAACATTCAACAAAGACCATCAAGAGTTGACAAACGAAGCCAATATACTACCACTGCCATACAAGATGTGAAGAGAGTTTCCAGTTCAATATATCCAAATCTAATTGATGCTTATAGTTGTTCACCCATAAATAGCTCGGCGACGCAACCTTTTGCAGAAGCCAAAATACATCAGCCCAGGGTTATCAGAAACCTTTTTTTTTTAAGACGAAATGAAAAATGCAATGTAAACTTGAATTGTAAAGTTGTAAATAATTTTTTTTAATTAATTATATATTAACAATTCTTTGGATGATGGAAGTTTAGAAAGAATTGTAATTCATGATGTTAATGAACCAAAAAACAATAAAGGAATGGAAAGAGATTTCATTCCATTTTGAATTTTTGAATCCTAGAGTGAACCAAATATACCCTTTTGTATGTATGAAGTTTCGATCTTTTTAACTTTAGGTAATGTTGGTTTACTTAGGAATTGATGGTGGAAATTAGAATGATCTTGCTAATTGATTTTAGAGAAGCCAAGAACATTTAACAGAAAATAGAAGGAGATTCTGTTCCATTTTTCATCAATCTTGTATGAACCAAAAATAACCCTTTTGTTTAAAGTTTGATCTTTTTTTTATTTTGATGAATATATGATACTATTTAATTATTTCTGCTTGATATTGTAGGGTATTCCATGGAACAATATCAAAAGCCGTTACATAGATACAGGAGAAAGGTAAAAAAAAAGAAAAGAAAAAAGGATTAGGCTACAGTACTGGGAAGACGAATGCCAGCAACTTGAGCAACTAAGAAACATCATCATCTTGAGTTAAATGTTCCAGGTCTTAATTTACAACAAATGTGTGCAGTTGAAGCAAAAAGAAAGAAATAAAACAGAAAAGGAATACGAGTAGGCAATTTGATGCAACTGGGACTTGACGTGAGAGCTCGGCCATGTCATCACTAGGCAGTTATGGTCACCAATCTTTCGCCATTTCAGTACAGCTGTAGAATGTGTGTGAAGGTGTGGATCCTGCGAGACTAATGGACTTCATGGGTGAGAAAGAGGACTCGCAAATCTAAAGTAATAGTTTTCTAATACAGTTTGAATCTTTCTTTGTCAGCAAGTTTCCATAACCATCAAAATGGAGTAGAGGTTCACAACTGGATCTAAACATATGTATGTCACACGAAATGTCGAGAGACTGCTATAGGTTCATAATAACAGTTTCTTCAGGCAATGGTTCAACACCAGTTTTATCTCATATCTGTCATGGAAAGAAGGGGGAAAAAAGGATGATCCTTAGTCTCAGCCCACCATTTAATCCCAGAATTTACGCTTTGACAGTTAGGCCTTACCATTTGATCTTCTCATAAAGCAAAAAAATAAAAAAAATCCAAAGACAGATGATAATAAAGACTACCATTATGCGTAAATCTTTTTTTAGCTTACTAACTTTGCATAAATCAAGTTTGATTTTATTAATTTTTAAAATTTTAATTTTAATTTGCATGTTAAATACATATAAAATCATAAAAACATGCTATTTTACAAGTTAAGTCGAGATTTAGACAATATTAGATCAGCCTATCAACAAGGATGAAGGCGCACAAACCGACATGACATGATGAATAGCTTGCAACTTGTAAGAATTTCCTAGTTCAATTTGAAACATGTAATACGGATTCAAGCATACATGGACATGCGTGCAATCAAAATTATGTACATTTGAAATGATGGAAGAAACCCAATGAGACCAAATCAAATGAGCATCGGGAATGAGAATCCGATCGAATCTAAAAACATTATTATCATGCATTATTGAGGGTGCAATATTCTGATTTTTCAGGCTTGGGAGAGGCAGCAGAACCAGATTCAAGAAATTAAACTGCTAATTAATACGAGACCAAAATATTCCAAATAAAAGATCCACTCATACACACCAAGCAAGCAATCGGTGCACAAGCGAGATTTTCATTCCCTGTCAGCGAAAGGAAATTAATCAAATCAATTAATCCAGCTGTTAACAATATTGACTCGAGCAAATTAAGTGATGATAGAAAAATGGCTCGTTTTCTCAAAACCAAATCAATCACTAGTCATGCACGTTACCTTGCATTCTTGACACACACCACGCTTACAAGACATCCATGTACGTCCGTCGCTGGAAATCGTTGGTACAAGAAATATTTCCTCTTGAACACTGACAATTTTGCATTTCTCATGAATCCGTAAAAGCAACCTTTACTTCTGGTATTCTATTTCTCGGAAGGATGACATTCTTTCCTTTAAGTTTGTGCCACATGCATAGTCGACCATACTTAACCTCAATCCAAGGTAAGTCTTAAGTCTTCTCTACTCGTGTTAATGTCACACGCGTATACATAGCACATAACTCTTCATATTTTCTTCAATGTCTATCCAACCACTTTGAAAACTTGCCCGCAACATTACATCAACTACCTTTGAATAAAATGGTGTAAAATGGACAAAATAAATCTTTCACAGCCCTCATGGCAGCTTGCCATACTAGTAATAACCAACATCATATCATACACAAGTAGGATGATGACAAGCTCTCAGTTCTAATATCTCATTTGAAACAAGAAATTCAAACGGTCAATAATTAATAAAATTAACAAAATTAAAAGAAAATTCATGCTCGGAAGACCAGCACAGAGATCTAGCTAGCTATAATCAAGGGAATGCAAACACTGGTTTCTTCAATCTTCAATTTCCAATATATAGAAAACGGTCGTGCATTTTTTTCCCAGTTGTAAAGCTCATGCTCAACTTGAGGACATTATATGAAGTGATTGCATGATTGTAAAAGACAAAAGTAAAGATTAGAAAGAACTCGAACTGTATCAAGTTGCTAAACCAAAGAAGAGACGTACTGAAATAGATTAGTCTCAAGTTACTAAACCAAAGAAGAGACATCCTGAAATAGATTAGTCTCAAGTTGCTAAACCAAAGAAGAGACATCCTGAAATAGATTAGTCTCAAGTTGCTAAACCAATTAATTAGAACTTCCTAAGCTGCCAAGCAATGAAGCAACATTGCTATAGAAGGAATACATATATAAGAATAAACAAGTGGTGAGTTCCTAAACAATGACGAGCTCTAATTAAGCATTAAGCTAAAAATTCTAATTATATGCAATCGCATATCGGAATTAGAACTTGCTAAGCTGCCTATCCACGAAACAAATATTGCTATAGAAGTAATACATCGGGAAAAACCAGTGGTGAGCTTCCCAAACGATGATAAGCTCCGATAGTTAAGACTTGTCCAGGTTTCTTGTTGTTTGACATTAAGAACTTCCACCACGCATAAATAAGAGTAACAAGCTAGTATATATCTGGACGATCTTAGCGTGCATCTACATAACTGGATGCAATATGTAGGTTATTGAAACCCTAGACACTTCTTACCAATAATAGTTTACTGGAAGATGCTAGATGCTAAAAGAAAATTCAAGGGTAGAGGCCAATTTGCTATCTTTGGCCAGGAATTAGCCTCCCGAAGCAGTAAGTGTAAAGTAGTCAAATCATCAGCTGCCCGTACGAGTGACAACCCAACTTGGCAAATTATATTATCACACCGTGCACTAATGATGAAAAATTCCACCATTTTCAAAAGCTCGACCAATTTGGAATATGAAACGACCCATTCGAAGGCAAGTGCAGATGAATCAACCCCACATTTCATATTCAAAGTAAAAATCAACTGTTACATTGATGGAGTAAGCTGAATTACTTCCAAAATTTTCCCAAATCACACATTTTCTGAAACAATGTTTCGCAAAATTCTAACCATTTTAAATAGAGAAAAGCCAAATAATGCAGATAACATATGAGAATATGATTGGCATGCTTACCTAAGAAAAGAAAAAAAAGTTATCTGGTCTCATCCACAAATTTCTATTAATTAGCACCGATTGCAGTTCTTGACTAGTATATTTCTTCTCTTCCTACATCATCAAAAAATACAATATTCTTCCACAAAAGGATGATTAGAGAAAAGCAAACAGATCAAACATCAAAGAGTTTCAACAACACAGCAAAACCTAACGATTAGAACCAGCTAGTTCACACGGACTAAACTAAAATATTGTCCTAGCTACCTTCTTCATTATGCTTACATAAAACTGTCTAAAATATTTTTGCACATAATCAGTCATCCAATACAAACTAACAGCTCTTCTCTTTATATCACATTATTAGTAAGAGGGGGGAGGACGAGGAGGGGGACCCCAAAACACATCATGTGGCATTTGGCCATTAGGTAACAAATTAGGAGGCAAATTGAACACAGGGATTGAACCATGCTCACCTAGACCCTGAGAAGATTGAGTCCCGGAATTATTACCACCACCTGCAGCAGCATTGCCATTATTCGTCCCTGACGAATCCACTTGCTGCTGCAATTGCATCCCTTCTTGCTCTTGCTCCTCAAGTGGCAATCTTTCATACGTTGCATTACTAAACGTTGCTGCAATCACCATCACCGGCCCTGCTGCTACTAGCTCCCCCATCACAGTTCCTCCCACCACCTGCCCTTGTGCACCTGCCAAATAAACAGTTAGCCTCGTTGCTCCCGGGGGCGACGGGGCAGGCAGAAACGAACCGGAAAGTGATAAAATCTCGAATCTTCCATGAAGAGTGATAACCCCACCAGGTGCTGCAGGCTGCCTAAGAGTAACATTGTCCACAATGCCACTTCCACTAAGGATAGAAACTCCGTGATGTCGGCGATGAGAGAAATTGGCAATGCTATCCACAATGTCACTGCCGGAGCTGATTTCTAAGACATGGCTTCGGAGAGAATTAGGGCTTTCTTTGGTGATGACGACGGGGGGTTTTGGTTTGTTCTTCGAACCGGCAGGTCGGCCTCTAGGCCTGCGAGAAGTGCTACCACTGCCTGGTTCAATGGTTTCATGAGCTATGTGGTCGCCAGATTCTTGGTTGTTGGTGTTGTCTCTGCTATCCTCTTGCTCTTCTCGGTTTTGGCTTTGGTTTTGAGCACTGGGAGCTGTGGCGGTGGTGGTTGTGGTTGTTTTAGGGCTATTGGTGTTGGTGTCAATGAAATTCTGTTCTCTTCTTGGACCTAAACGGTTCGAACCTGGAGGAGTACTCTCTTCTTCAAGATTTCTCAAGTGAAGAGATGGAATCGAAGATACTGGATCTCCACCGCTCATGGCAACATTTCCAGCCCACCAACGATTTGCCATGTTTGATTCTTGATAGAACCAAGAAAGGCCTAGGCTTCCGAACACAAAAAGAATTAATCCAGGAGACAATAAGCTAAGGATAGCTTATATTTGTGTTGTAACTCTTTTTCGGTGTTCTTGTCTCGCTCTATATCAGTTCCTTCTTGAATCAGTAACCGACAAGACCAAAACAATGAAAGATGGAAGAGTATCTTGGCCTTATTACCCTCTTTGTTAATTGTTTGCTTGCAGCAAGCTAGATGCAGATTGAGAGAAATCAGCTAACAAGTCCAAACATATATAATCCATAACCTTATCCTTTATTCCTTCTCACCAGAAGAAAGAATCGAATTCAACCCAAACCCACTAACCCGGTTAATAAATACTAATAGCTTCCCATGTTGAATGAATCAGACATAAGAGATATGGGTTTCCTTTGTTTTGCATGCGAAAATCAAAACCCTAAACATTACCTTCCAAATTCATAAGAATCAGATCCAGCAACACAAAACCCACTTCTCTGAACCCAAAAACTTGTAAAGACCTCACTCCAAATGAAGCAAAACATGCAGAAAATTCTCCCCTTTCTCAAAGAAAGGCCTTGGAAAGCAAACACCTGTATGGAAGAAACTCACCTCATCTCTCATGTATACTTGAGTACTGTATAGTGCGAAATTGGTCAAAGAAATAAAGAAAAAGAAAAAAAGAACTTTACAGCTCTGTGAAGTACACAGAAGTTAGCTAAGACTCCAAATTTAGTAGGAGTACTTTGCCTGCTGCTTTACCAGTTCTGAGATGAGGGTGCACGTTAAAAATTCACTTAGGCGTACGATAAGAATTCGTGTAACGCGTATCACTACATCCAACAGCGGTTTTGCAGAGTCTGGTCCTTTCTTGTCTCACTGGTTTTTTCGGTTTTGTGCGCTACAAGTTTCAAGCTTCTCCTTGAATAACTTTTTATACTATGCACCCACCCAATACCTACCATGAAAGCTGGACCAGTGACTAGCATCCCACTGGTCAGTAATTACGGGTTTTCTTGGTAAATTACTAGCGTACTATTATGTGAAACATTCATCAATGTGTCCTTTTTGTTCATCATTTGATAGCTAAGGTTTCATGACTTTCACGTTGGATGATCCTTTTATTTAGGTAGGGTGTTTTTGGAAGACAGGTAACGGTAGTACCTAAAATGATTTTGGTGAAGTGATATATTAATATAATATTTTAAAAAAAAAATTATTTTTAATATTAGTATATTAAAACAATCTGAAAATATATAAAATATAATTTTAAATGAAAAAATAAAAATTTTAAACTTTTAAAAAATATGATTTCAATTATTTTTTCAAATATGCTGGTGTCGTTTTTTAAAAAAACATATATATAATTGTGTTAATTACATTTATCTCTTTTTAAAAGTTTAGGTTATGTTCACACGTTTTTAAACAGTCTAAAATAGTTTTTGTTATCACTTGAATTGACTCGTGATGATAATTTTGACATTTTAAATTATTGAATTCTAGAAATACATGTGTGTGGTTGTGAATCTATTAGTGGAAAGGCACGTAACAAAACGTCATTTTATGTATTTTTTTTAATATATTTATGGCGTGCATAACGGTTTTTTATATTAGCATTAACATCTATAAAAAAAAAATACAAAATCTTATACTCATGTGCATGAAACAATCAAAGTTTGATGTTAATTTGAGTTTGATTTAAACAATAAAAATAAAAAATACCAAGTAGTCTTATATATTATAAGAAACTAGCTTGAACAATTAAAATAAATACTGAGTGTGAAACACTTAATTATGGATTTTATGTGACAAAAAAGTTTAATTTCTAAATGGATAAATAATTAATGCGAGCAATTTCAAAAATTATAAAAACCCTCAATCTTAAAATGTAAAAATTTGTTTTGCAGACATGAAAGGAGAAATAGAAAGAATTAAACTAATATGTTTTATTTTCTAATCGAGTGTATTTTGCAATACTTGAGTAATCAGTAATATTAAAGAGTGTTAATAAAAATGGTTTAATTAGTCAGATTTTAAATTTATTTTTTTTAATAATAAAGAATTTAAGCTTTTTTAAAACCATTAAAAATTTATATGATTATTAATTTTAAAATATATAAAATTAATGGAGTTACATAGTCCTAACACCCATAATAACAATAATAATAAAATTAATACAAAAATATTTTCAGCTTATACAAACACTGCACAAAAATACCAACCTGAAGCTACAATAATGCCACAGCACGCTCAATGGTTCTAAAACACAGATATCGAAGAAGAAGAAGAAGAAGAAAGCAGAGTGTAATTATGGCGAGGAAGAGGACAAAGGACGGGAGCTGGGGCTAGTTTTTTATGGTGGCTCCTAGCATTTCTTAAGAGGTGGATTTTGTCTGGTGGGGGTGCGTGGGGTGAAGTGCAAGAGACGAGAGTGTTCGGTGGCGAGTGGGAACACGTCATTGTCTACATGTCCCGACAAGGAATCGACTGCCAAGACTAGGAACATGACTGTACTACCCATAGGTGTACTTAACTATCTAATCTGTGTAATTTAACCCCTTTTCTGTGGATTTGTTTTTTAAATTAGTACATTAAATTATGAGTTTTGACATCATAGTATTACTTAAAAAAGATTTAGCCAAGTAAAACATTTTTTTACATTGTCACGCTACTAAAATTTCTTATTCTCAAACACGTGAAGATAACTATATATTTAAATAATTATTGGTTGACTAGTTGTATTTAACTATAACAAGTCAAATATCCAACATAAAAATTACAATTCTTTTAAATATATTTTATGAATAAAAATATATATATTTTTATCTAACTTATAAACTCAAAAATTAACCTTAATTAAAATTTTAAAAAATTATTGTTTACATAATAATTATCACGAGTAATTCTAAACAGATAGATAATGATTTATCATAACTAAATAATAATTTGTTTTAAACAGATCATATGGACAACATAACAGATAAACATATGTAGATCAATAAAACATGTTTAGATCTAAGAGGAGATCTAGCCACGCAATATTAAAATAATAGCTCAAAAAAATTGTAATTTTTTATTAAATTATAGAATCATGCTAAAATTTTTACATGAATTTCTATAAATTATTTTTCTTAAAATAATATGGAATCAACTGTTAGATGTTTATATTTAAAAAATCTCGTGCTGAAATCTTAGTTTTGATAGATCGGATAATATTGTGATTTCCTCACTAACCAATCGACCGTTTTAATTAATGCGGCCAGTAAATCCTATTTAAATGTTATAAATATAAAACACAACATCAATTAAAATATAATAAAAAATATATAATATTTCATCACAGATTTTTGTTGACGTGACTTTTCGCCATTTACTTGTATTTTACACGCTCCATTTATCTTTTTCAGCGGCGCACACGTGTCTAGCAGTCTTAATTTTTGTTTGTTTGTTTTTTGAAGGTTTCCTTCTAGTTGTGTTCCCAAAGTGATAAGCAAAGGTCGCAACTTGGGTCTCGGCTGGGCCCATTTCAATTAAAGCTCTGCTCTCGTCTCGTCTGTCTGTGACCACCTTATTAGACTCATCAGAGCCGTTTTCCT
>Ga0307514_10006212_pt1 | contig 10470 bp, 8 predicted proteins | sample 16_EM_MG_FD_203088 | JGI IMG/M metagenome (GOLD analysis project Ga0307514, IMG submission 203088) | Populus trichocarpa ectomycorrhiza microbial communities from riparian zone in the Pacific Northwest, United States - 16_EM | ecosystem: Host-associated > Plants > Roots > Unclassified | place... | reverse complement strand
AGTTTTTTTGCCACCAAGCTGTATGTGAATTTGGGATGCATCATAGGATAAATCTTGAGATTTTGGGACTGTCTATACTGGTAGAGACGTTCACGAAATCAGTATATAAAAGGGAAAGGAAATTATAAAAAAGTGAAGCAACATTTGGATTTGCAAGATTATTGTATGGCGCATCATTTATGCCACATGCATACCGTCAATTACAAAGATGTAATCGTAAGTACAGTTTTGTGAGGGATGACTCCCCCGCATTCCTCCGCTCCCATCCCTCAATTAAATGAAAAAAAAAGGCAACATGACCCAGCTGACTTTAGTGACACTTGAAGACTCGGATGACGGCCATGTGAAAGTGGGGGAAGGCAAGAGGGGTAAGTAGACACTATAAGGCTGTATCAAGACTTGTCCAATGGTTTCAGGTAGAGTAATAGATAGCCCAAAAAATAGAAAAGATGAAATAAGCAAACATACCTCATGCAGAAATCAACCGACAAAAAAATGTGCACCCTAGTAGTCAAGAAGAGAGACCTAACAAGCAAACCCTAGGCAAAAGTAAGAAAATAATAATCCACGAATAGGGGGAGAAGAAAATAACAAAACATTAGTACTGTTACATTATAAACCCACCCGGCCTGTCTACATGCAAGGGACTCCAATTCAGAAACTAGTCATCTCGAACTTTTTGGCCTGGGTTTGTACGCTTTTTTCCTTGGAGCCTTCTCTTTATGTGGGGTACCTGGCATTTTGCGCTTGCGCTTGCTAGGCGTCAGGGGCTTCAGCGGTGCAGTATTGCCCCCATCACTTCCTTCCGATATATCTGGCTCCTCGGGTGGGGCGTCAAGTCCATCTTCATCCTCCCCAGTAACTTTGAGGTCTCCATCAATGTTCATGACTTCGACAAACTAATTGGGAATGTTAGCTCATGCATGTGACGACAATGGGCAGAAGGGGACCAATTACATCTCGGCACTGCTGTATCATCCCATCTTCAGTCTCCAATGCAGCTAGAATCCCCCTGATCTCTTCCCACAGCGGAGCACCACTCACAAATGGGACTTTCGTGGGTGCCTTTGATGTGGAATCCTTTGATGGTACCTTGCCTGCCTTTTTGCCTGCATTGAGTCCATAAAGCTTCCGTAGATGCGATCGTGTACTCCAGATCAAGGATAATACGGCAGAAGCACTCGCCAATAGTTTCAGTCGTTCAGGGTCAACCGAGGTCCCCTCCTCCTTTCCGATCAAGAAGACCTCAGTCTCAATAGAATGTGCGATAGGGACACCCATCGACGCCACAGAGCGCTCCACTGAAGTAAGCACCTGCAACAGCTCATCCATAGTAGAGTACTCGAAGAATGCCAAATTCTCAATCACAAATCGCGAGAGCTCCAGATGGGTAGGTGTGGTGTCCAGCTCAAATTTCGTAGGCTCAAAGTTAAGCGCCGCAGTAAGGACACTGAGAAACTTCTTGCGGGCCTTTCGACTGTATTTCACAATATCATACATCGGCCTCATCTTAGAAACAAACGGTTGTGGAGTGGCACCACTCCCATCTTGAATAACATTCAACTGGTATAAAAAGCACTGTCGTAAGCCGTCCCCATAACATCTCTCTGCAATTGTCTCATGTTTGCTGTGGAGAGTTCGTAGCTCCGTGTAGGCAAGGAGTTGTATGGCGGTATTGGTCGAGGTTTGCAAAGCCACGAGCGTTGGGATGCACTAGGAAAGTTAGGAATACCTGGGACAAGATTGGTAATGGGTTCAAACCTCTTTAGGGTGTACCAGTCCTTGACGGCAAATGCTGGCAATGATTTCCACTGCAGTGAGGGCATAATGCTCAGTGGTAGCAAGAGCAATTCGTGTTATGTCGCCAAGATACTTCTGTGCAATGGATGTGCTCACACTGCCCAGAAATTAGCAAATGTTTGGAATGGAATATTAGCAGTAGAGGTGACATGCCCGTCATTTTGATTAATGTATGCTGCAACCTCCAATCTACCAGCCTTTTCTTTCTTGTCGTTACTAGCCTCTTCTGTAGACATCTCCGACCTCCTCTCATCAATCAGGAGAAAGCCCTTGAAGCCAGAAAGGACTAGATCCTCAAGTTCTGGCTTTTTCTCGACGAAGACAGCATCAAACGCGCCCTGAATTCGGGAATCGAGGAAGATAGCTGCATGGGTTTGACACACGTCACCCAAGCTCTCTAATGCACGTTTCCGCACAATGAGTGGACGTCGTGATGCAGTGTAGGGCAAGATTGTGTCCGCAATTAGACCAGATATTGAACCCCCCTTCCATTTCCCTTTCGGGTGGTGAAGCTCCTCAAACTTCTCACGGTCGTTCTCAAAATCACATTCCATTCCAATGAGGCCTAGGATATTGATAGACCTATTAAGCTTGTTGACACCCTTCTCATCGAGTTCCCCTGCACAACTATCAATGATCCTGATGCACGAGATGGTCACACGAACAAGGCGGTCGATATTTTTCAATACTCCATTGATGGTCCACAAGCATTGCACAACTTCATGTAGCTCCTTTGCAGTGATCCGGGAAAGGCACTTCAGCAAAGACTGCTGGACCTTCTCCAGGAAGGGAGACTGTGCAGGGCCAAGCGCAGGGAGAGCAAAACGGTAAATAATGATAACAGAGCGGAAAACAAGTAGATCGTCAATTGTGGCCAAATTTTCAGTGTATGGCTGTAACATTGCTAACTGCTCGGGGGTGAACAGCTTTGCATTTGCACGAGCAAACACTGCTAATGCCTGTAATGTATTTTGTCTCTCAATCTACTCCGTATCAGCCTGTACCTCCTGAACTTCAGGGTAACTCGTACCTTGTCTGTATCGCTTTGACGGTCCAACAGATCATCGAACATGGAGCCGACCATGGCCTTGCAGACTCTCAGATTAACGTCTAGGTTCTTGCAGTCTTTGGCAAGTAGCTATACCACCCTTGTTAGCACCCATCCTGTTGTTGCAGGCAGTGAAAGGGAACCCACAGATTGGATGAGGTTCTGCAGAATGGAGAGGGTGAAATTGTCAAGGGCTCTATCACTTCCAGTGCTATGAATGACCTTAATCATAATAAATAATCTCTCATTGACCATCTGTTTGGCTTTCGGTGGCATTTCCTTTCCTTCATCATCCTCAACATATGGGTAAAGTGGGGCAATCCAAATCTCTTCGAAAGTTTTCCTTGCCAGTTCCGAAACTGCTGGATCCACGTCCTTGATACGAGTCATGAGTGCCTTCGCAATGGAAATCTTGATGGTCTCTTCGTCTGTACGGAGATAGATATCTTTGCACAGTTTCATCGCCCTCTTGCGTACACCAATTGCTACGTCTGTGATACCCATTTTGATGTGCTCGTATAGATCTGACTCCAAGTCAGGCCGCAGTGTAATGCACTTCCCAAGAAGATCGATGACAGAATCTCGGACTAAAGGTGACTGATCCTGAGCCTTGCTCTTGAAAAATCTCAATACATTAGGGCGATTCAATATTGTTGGGTCCTTTTGTAAAAGCTGCATGATTGACTTCAAGCCTTTGCTACGTGTGGTTGCTTGATCACTATCAATTGCCTTCAAGAGGCGAGTCACAATCGGTTCGAATGACTTACAAAAGGCGTTGTGCATCACAGTCAATGTATAAGCTTGCCGAACTTGTATCGAAGAAGTGGAAGATGGATCACTATGGGGTGTTAATTGCGATGCTTCCTGGATGCAAAATTCAAATGCTTACTATTCATCATCAGCTGCCCAGTTGGAGTCGGTAATCATGCGCGAGAGATTATATGCTGTAAGTGATAGTCTTATACCACTTTCATCTTGAATTTCCTCCTCTTCTAATTTGTCGAATGCGGTGCATATTTTGGTGCCCCATGAGACTAAGAAGTATCCCAAAGAGCTCTGAGAGGATGGAAATAGCATCAGTAGCCAATTCATACTAGCAAAAACACATTGGGTAGTGGTAGAACATACCTGGAAGGACTCATCCAGAATATTTTGCTCAGCAAGGTACTCTGCCGCGCATCTGTGAGGGCTTTCCCAATCTACAACATCCTCACTAGCACTCTGATTTGTGAAATAATTCTCCGTGATGTTGGCCATGTGTGAGTCGAATGAATCAAGGTTCTCCCTGCTCGAATAGGATCCTTTCATATGAACATAGATGTCGCAAATACTAGATCCCATAAGACCCAGAAGGTCAAGTGCCATGGTTTTAGCTGGGGCTGGCTGTTTATCCCCATCAACGATGTTCACCATACTCCGCAAAATTTGTTCAAGCAGTAAATCCGCTCCTGGCCATTCTGGAGATTGCAAGACAGCAAGGAAATCTTCCGTGAAAATATCCATTAAATGTCGGTAAGGTGTGTCACCAGCCTTAGTTGACCGCATAGCTCGCTGTACTAGGTATTGTACAAGGTACTTCGCATTCGCCCTTGCAGTCTCATTCAGATTACCGCATAGGGTGCGTAGCTAAGCGCGTTAGCCATGTGGGTGAGAATGTGTGCCATGTTTCAGAGGGTGTACCTTCTCAACCGCCCTGTCTGGGTGGGCTTCATCAAACTCCTCATCTATATTTCTGTCATGTGACTTCTTATCACCAACATATATCACCTCTCCATCCTCACCAATAGCCTCTAGTGATCTAGATTTTTTTGGTGGATTATAGGTTGCACTTGTCTGCACAAGGGTCATTATTAGGGCGCTAACAAGTTGGATGTTTTTGCCGCCCTCGACGAGCTTAAACTGCCTTGCACTTTGGCGATTGACAGGGAGTTTCTCCAAACTTGTCAGGATCTCATCAAAGATAAAAATTCGTTGATCTTCATATCTCGCGAATATCTGGCAAAATTAGTGGAAATAAATAATGAAGGATATTCAGTGTTACCTTTGCCAGGATATCCATTGCTGATACCCTGAACCGTTCCACTTTTTGAGAGCCAAATATGGACTCCTTCTCATTGACTGCGTTATCTATGAAAATGATATCCTTCGCCAGGAATTCCATGGTCGTCACGGCAGTTTCTGGTATGTCTTCCGAAGCAATGAGTAGGGACAGTAAGGCAAAGACGTTGGTAACTTCGTGGAGAAGTCCACCGAGTATTTTTCTCTGGCTTACTACACTTCTGAATATGATGGGTTTCTCAGATGGTCTCAATTCAATTAAGGGATTGACACAATCATCAAGGAAAGATTTTAACATAGTCAGCACTGCTTGCAATATGTCTTCATTGTAGATCTTTCCGCTCGTTAGCTTTCTGGCCAGATAAGTATCCAGCGAATCTCTCACCTGCTTCTCCTCTCGCCCACCCACCATCATACGAAGAACGGTCTTAGCAGTCTTCAGCGCATTGTCTATAACACTCAGCCTTCCCAGCCATGAATCTACTGATACTTCATCTCCGACTGATTCTTCGTCCACCTTGACTTTTGTTCCTTCAGCGAGTTTCAACGTCGAGTCACAAAGCTTTTGTATTCGAGCCAAATCCTCGACAGGTATTGCAGGAAATCGACCAACCACTATAACTCTATGTATTGAATTTTCCAGTTTAATCTGAATGGCAGCCGATAAGCACGGCATATCACTCTCGAGAGTGCTTGACATCCAGTACTTGCTGGCCTTCCCAATAGCCCTCTCAGATGTATCTGGTTGAAGGTTATCCTCCGCCTCAAAAATGCCATTGACCAGTGTTTCTAGTGAGCGCAAATGAGAGTCTGCCTTGGCTCTTTGATCTATACCAGCTGTCATAGGCTCATCTCCTTCGGATGAGGATCGCTTTCTTTTCCTACTCTTGCTGGTGGCCGTTGTCCCCACCGGTTTCGTCTGCCGCATACGATGATCCAACTCAACATGGGTGCTGTATTGCGAGGGGTCGAACTTCGGTGGTTTCGTAGGAACAATAATGGCAGCAACTGGCTGTGAACTCCCAGGAGATTCCTGGCGTTCTTCGATTTTTAGTTGAGGCGTATATAGTTGGGCTTCGTTCTGGGATGGAGTTACAACCTCCACTGCAAAGGGTGGTGTCCGAGTGAGTGAAGGCTTGTCCTGGGGTGCTGGTGTTTTTGGCTCTGGTTTCGGGGTTGTGGAGCTGGGTTTTGATCTGATAGCAACATTTTGTGGTGGGCCTGGCGTTTGGTCAGCCTTATGTCCAAAAATGGGAAGAATCTCAGGGTCCTCTTGTATACCAGTCTTGTAGCGTGGATCCGCTTTCTTTAATACCATCTCCCCAAACTTCCCAATTTTGGGATTTTTTAGAAAATGATATGAAGCTCCTTTAGGCACTTCATTTGTGGTGCAATTGGTCCCCTTCTTGACACTCACCACGGATTTGAACCGGCTGTACGTATAGGCAAATTGATTAGTTTTGGACATTCAGGCACCTTCAAGGACTGTGAATTGAGACTCACTATTCAGTAAGTTCATGGGAGTTAATGTAAGATGCGACTTCGCCCAGATGCCTCCCGACAACCCTTGAATTTTGGTCTGCTTCAGCTTTTGCGTTGAGTGAGTCCAGGGTATGCCGAGCCTGTTCCCTTTCGGTAGGATCAGGAAATGTGTGTGAAGTCCCAGAGGTCTTCACCACTGGTACTGGAATAGACTCTGGCAAAAGATGTATATTAGGATCAGATTCGACTCACTGGGGGAAGCTTTCTCCAAACTCGTGAATGAAATGCATGCTATGGAGAATTACCTGCAGCAAATGGTACAACCGAGGACAGAGGGGTGAATTGTAGAGCATCATCGACATCGACTGGGGGACTTCGGTGATGGGTATTGGCCGCATTTCCATAAACGTTACGTTCCATATTGGAGGTGAATATAGCCTTGCGTGATTGCGTGTGCTGGAGTCGAATTGGGCTTCAGCTATTTTTCTTCTGGCCCGTTTTGTTCATCACGAAGTTGAAACCCGGTGTGCAGTAGTGTGAATGTTACGGACACGATGATTTTCGTCACTACCTCTCAGGCTTACCTGTCCGTCACGTATATGGGGAATTCACAGACTAGCTCGAGAAACGGTTGATCGGGTGACGATTTTCAGGAACGATAGCTTTGAACTTGCAGGGTTCCCTCGCATCGAGGGTTGAAGGATAGCAAGTTGAAGACGCACTCTGACGCTAAGCAGCACCAGGGTGCGGCTACAAAAAAGTAAAAAAGTGAGAAGCTTGGCATGTGCTAGAGACGCGATGCCTGTATCTAATCCATTCTCATCATAGGTACACTTCCCAGCCGGGCATTGGTGGTAAACACACCTCTCGAACTGAGGGAGTTGACAAATTCATTTGAATACTGTCTGCCAAAGCTCGCTCTCCTCTCCCAGCACATATGTTAATTCAACATCAGCAAAACTACTCTCTTCATTGGGCATGCTTTCAAGTTGACTGATGACATTCCCCAGCAGGAATGCCTTCCCCGCTGATTGCCCTAGGCCACCGTCATGTGAAACTGCTACAGCATGAATGTGGAAATGATAATAGGAAGGTTGATCTGGACAGGAGTTCACGTTAGTGCTTGCTTCGGGGAAATTTTCGTACTTAGGCCGGGTGTCATACAGTGCACATAAAGCTTTATTTGACTTGGCTCAAGCTCTGGATATGCCACGCAAATTGCTGGTGCTATTTTATGGCAGACCCTGCGAAGCCATGGTACGTCTTTCTTTGTCAAATCTCTGAGTGATGTGATATCCCTTCGGTGAACTAGAGCCATCATGTATAATGAGGTCAAGGTTTTGCGGTCCCATTTACTACGCCAGGTCAGCAGTCGAAGCAGCAATGGCTCACCCGAACATACAGGTCTGGAAGCAAAATAAACCCTTCATGCTCGTCTGTATCCTCAAAGACTATTCTCTCCACCTCAGATTGATGGGTCAATATATTATACACCCAATTAAGGCTTCCATTGCTCCTTTTCCTTTCCACGTAGGGCTTAACAAGCTCCCGATACACCTGTGGAGTTTCTGTGACCATCCTCAAGCTTTGCCTACTGTACTTCTTGATATGCATTTCAGTGGCAGGGTATATGAGCGTAAACTTTATCTCGGGGCGTTTTTGATTATCTGGCTCAGAATGAGAAGCCAGAAACCAATGGTAAATGTCGTTTTGGCCAAGCACTGTGACTGCCGAAAGATTGGAAGGTTCCTGAAACTTTTCCAAGAGCTCAGGAGAGGTATTGAAGGCAGTTTTTTCAGCAACTATAATAGCATCTTGAGAAAAAATCTTGCCTAGAAGACTCATAGACTTCGTCCCAGTGTCTATAAACAGACAGGTAAGCTGCAAAATAATGAATCAAGAGCAGTAAAACGTACCTTCATTGAGAAGCCTAGTTAGTTGGAAATTTCGGAATGCTTCAATTTCTTTGATTTCACTGGCGGATCCTGACATTTTTGTCTCGAGGCTGGTAATATCAGAGCTGAGCAACACCATTGGGGTGGAAAGGAATATACTTAAGTACTTACAGTATGTACTTGGTATGGTTGTATATAGCATACCTACCCCGCTAGTGGGGCAATTGACAGTTGCTCCCTTGCATGTGCATATACCAGTAACACCCCAGGATATTTATATGTATTGTACATCACGTGGCTGTTGTCAATCCGCCAAGTACCGGTAGATATTTTTGATTTCGAAAGAACTTGAAACACTAGACTGGTATCACCAACACATAGATGGCCTCTCGTATCCCATTCAAGCCTATAACGAGATGCCCTTCGTGCACAGCACGATTGCTCAATTCATTCGCAGGTGGATTGATTCAGAACGAGCAGCGAAGCCGAGCACCAATTCTTCATAGAACACCAGTTGCTTCCCGACAGGCATTCACAAGTACAGCAGTGGAACGGACAGATGCCGGAATTCCAGACGCCACTGGACAAAATAGCAAGACAGTTTGGAAGGATTTGGCATTTGTCAAGAGTTCGGACGCCACTGCACAAAGCGGAATGACAGTATGGAAGGATTTGACATATAGCACAAGCTTGCCAAAATCACTGCGAACAATCTCCAGAGGTCTCTCAGAACCCATAGCTATTAATGAGACAGCTCCCCCAGCTGTGGAGGAAGCTGTTGAAGGTACAGAAGCTACGGACGCACAGTCTATCCCGTGGTACCTGAAAGACAGCTATGCTACCAAGAGCACTCTTATCCCCGAAAGGGCACCCCTACCTCTACTTCCCGAAAATCCACCAGAGCTGCTCAGAGAGATTCTCGAGCACCTTGATGCGGAGCTTGGTGTAACAAACATGAGCATCATGGACTTACGGCCTCTGAACCCTGCCCCAGCTATAGGAAAGGATATAATCATGATCTTTGGCAACACCCGTTCAGAGAGACATTTGCATAGCACAGCGGACAGAATCTGCCGATGGCTCAGGTCTACCTATGGCATCCGGCCCTACGCCGATGGGTTGATTGGGAGAAATGCACAGAAACTTATCAACCGCAGGAGGATAAGAAGAGGAAATGTTTCTGCATCTCAGACTGGGGAGAGAAACGAGTATGTGGCAACTGAATGGGTCTGTGTAAATACTGGGTATAAGGGTATAATATTACAACTATTCACTCCCAGGAGGAGAGAAGAGCTAAACCTCGAGGCATTATGGGAGAGGAAGTTGGACACCAATAGGAAGAATATGGAGAAGATGAAGAAAGGGATGAGTCTGCAAGAACTATATGAGAATGATGAAGAAGCCCCAGATGAGCTCATGGAGGAAATGGAAGGAGAAGAAATCGAGCAGAGCTACATCAGCACCGAGCCCAGCATTTCCCGACCGCCCTTTCCCATTGGAGGGGTCTCCAGTTTTCCAAGCCAACAGACTCGAGCTCTGCATACGCCGCGGAGACTAAACTCTCCAGAAACTACAACCCATAAGTCTGTCATATCCACTTATGGGAAGTTACCCTCAACCTTCCAAGAATTTATGCGCCAACTGCCTCTAATTTCCGGAGATATACAAAATGGAGCATATAGCAGCATAGAGCAATCCCTGAATACACACTACCCTGGAAGAAAGTTCCCTCTGTCAATGAGGCAAGCAGGGATACTATTTGCACATGTTCACCACCTACAAAATATCCCCTCAGAAGTCGCTGCAGAAGCACTAGGTAAGACTGCTTTTGATACTACCTCAACGCCCTTCCTACGGGCCTTCTTCCAAGAAGTGCCTGCTATCCCAGGGCACCTCCACTATCATGCCTGGCTCTCTCTGCTTATCCAAGGCCACATCATCAAACCCTCCGCCTACCCAGAATCATGCTTTCGGGAATTCCTCATCCAGATCAAAGCCACTGGAGCCAGCGTCCCACTCCCATTCTATACCACCATCCTCGAAACGCTCGCCACCACGCCCGAGCTCCGCAAAATACCAGAAAGCTCCTCAACCTATGCAGTGACCAGGGAGACAACTCGGCGAATGGACGAAATTGTCAAGATTCTCACTGATATGTCTCGATCTTCGACTTATGATATTAATACC
>Ga0307514_10006211_pt1 | contig 10471 bp, 7 predicted proteins | sample 16_EM_MG_FD_203088 | JGI IMG/M metagenome (GOLD analysis project Ga0307514, IMG submission 203088) | Populus trichocarpa ectomycorrhiza microbial communities from riparian zone in the Pacific Northwest, United States - 16_EM | ecosystem: Host-associated > Plants > Roots > Unclassified | place... | reverse complement strand
TGATAGTGGTTGAGATATAACACTGCTCCGTCTACCGCTTCTAGCCGACCAAACATCGTCCTGATAGCCATTCTCGTAGATACCTGAATGAGCCCTAGAGTGTGAACCCCCATCGTGCCTATTCTGATAATGGAGGCTGTTGATCGAGTTTTGTGGGCGATGCATTTGGTGTGAATATCCTATGGTGCTATCGCTATTCCGCATACTTCTCATACTGCTTATACTATATGTCCGAGATCTCTCGTTGATTTGCTCATACGCTGTAAATCCATGAGTAGAATGCCTTTGAGCGGATTCTCGAGGTGGCAAGCCACTTGGTAATCCTGCATATAACTGCAAATCTAAACTATTTCCGTGAGGGTACTGCTCTCTAACTCTTCTTACCCAATCTGGAGGAATTTGGGACCATGAGGCTGCTCTTTGGTAATTCTTTCGAACAGCTGGTCCTGGTCGTGATGGAGTTCTTCTAATAGCAGGGCTGGGGCATGGTGTATTAAATGAGGCATCAGTGAAGTTTGTAAGTGAATATGAGCGTTGATCCCCAGAAGTGTCATATACGCTCCTTGGTCTGGCAGGAATGCCCATTGACATATTCCTAATATGTCTCCGATAATGAATGTTTGTATTTGATGTAGGTGGGGTCTTGGAGCCCTGGTAAAGTAAAAGGTGAGGCCCCTGCCGTGGGGGTGAGGTTATAGAGGCCACTGAAGGAGTCTGGAACAAATGGCTTGTCAGAACACCCATCACGGTGTATTTTAGGCTTTTGAACGGGGAATGGTATGTACCCTGTCGTTACCCACAAGACCACGTACAGGTACTGAAACCGGTGGTGAAGGCAGTGGCCTTGGAGAGAATCTCGTTGGGGTTCTTGTGGGGTGGGGGTATCCATTCATTCCATGATGGCTTCGCTGATGGGATGTTGGGACAGAGTTTGTACTTCTGTTCCTTGGGTATGGAGAGTTGCCAAAGGGATGGCTAGCCATAGTCATGGCGTCGGCTGGCCCACCAAAAGTCTCTGATAGCTAAATCGTGACAGATCTGAAGCGTAAGAAAGAAGGACTCGAGTTTGAAGGAGGATTGGGTGGGAAGAATTCCATCGTGGGTGCCAACCAGGCTATCACCGTGGATTGTTCTAGCTGCCAGCCTATGGATACTTCTTATTTGTGGTATTACCCAGTGTGGCACCTGAGGTTGTCAACGTCTTTATTCCTAAATTAACAAGACTACTCCCGCATAACCTCCAATAAGCCAACCATTGATTGAGCTGCAGGTGTGAAGATAGTGAGCCAATTGGCTTTTAAGATGATCTGCATGATACTGTCCGTACCGGAATACTTGTTCATGTACTCACTCATACTAGGTACTAAGCATATAATAGTGAGTACTGAAGTTCCTGTTCATTTTAGGACCCCAGGCTCTATCCAGCAGGAGATTGCAAGTGGGTAACCTCATTAACGAGATAGAGCGTTGTGTTGGTAGAGCGTTTTGTTGTTAGATTGTGTTGTTGGTCTTGAGGGCCGTAGTTCTACACCGCCATCGAATGGTAGAGAGCTCTGATGTATTACTTAGCTTAGTAGCGGGCTTGGGGTATTATCCTGAGGTCACTTGCCTCATGCCTATCAAATTCTGGGCTGGCTGGGGCTGCAGAAGGACTGAGATTATAACACCCGGTTTTTGGGTAGAGTTAATTTTCAGTTGTATATATTCAGCACCAGGGCAATATATAACATGTACTTAGATTACATCTAAACGACGAACGCGACTTTTGCCCGTAAGAAGGTGCCCAAGGCAAGAACAGCCTCTTTCTGAGAGGAGGGCGAGCCAACCAGACTACAAGAATGGATTTACCTTGTGATGGTGACCAAGTATACGTATTTTATAATTGTAGTGATACGTGCGATAATATCTATCGTTTATTGATAGCTGGTATAAGGTACGGTTGACTCTTCATACTTCACTAAGATATCTCTCTAATATGAATGAGGCAGAGAGAATACCGTCATAAGCCCGATATGGTACCTCAAACGGATGTGAGCTAAAAAATAAATCGATGCGCCTATAAAAAGTGCAATAAGGAGCGTTGGTAGGAATGGGAGTATACGGCCATCCTCCTGCTAATCGAGATAACTTTAGAGCTCCTGTAAGTTGCCCAGGTTCGTGAGTTCTAGTAAGTATTCGCACGTTGATCAGAACACCACCCCACCTGTATTGGAAACCATGGGGTTACCCTGAACCCCTTTGTGCTGGTGCCTAGTTCATTAATGGCCCAAGCTCTTGACCGATACTCCATTCTTGTCCCAAAGCGTATTTATTTCAGTGTAGGTAGATAAGAGTTTGGTCACGAGATCAAGTAAGAGGAATCTAATATGAGATGCTCAACTGTACGATTGAGGTAATTAACCAGGATGGCTTATTAGCTACAAACATAACCATATAGTTATACACAAAGTGAGATTATTCGGTTTTCTTTCCTTCTACAAATATATCGTAATGGTGAAGGGGGTATTTAAACACTTTGCCCCAGGGTAGAGGAGGAGGCACTGGCTTTGTATACTGTCGGGGTACTAGTGTTGTCTGGGATGGGGAGTGTATTCAATTAGGTAGTCGATGCTTTATCTACACAGTATGAGCTCGCTCTGCAATATTATTTAGTCTCGTGACACAGTGCGCTCTCAAGTACAGGCAGGATAGTAGAAAACAATACTACCACGATACTAAGTATAATCAATTAGCCTCATCTCCGCAATATCTCCCGTAGTGACATGTTTATACTTATTATCTACAACTACATCTCAAGGCCAACTTAGGCAATTACAAACAATGCACCGATGCAACCAACTACTCTGCACCCAAAATATAACAAGCAACAAGAGAGCACATGCTAGTGATATATAAACCAGGGAACAAAAAAAATGCAGTCAATTAATATAAAATCCGAAGATAGCAAAAGCCGTAGTGAATGCTATGAGGGTGTATATTTATAAGACAAACAACAGAAGAATCCAGGATGGGGGATGAGACGATGCAAGAGAGAGATGAAACGTTAGCCTAATATACCCTCACCCCCGAGGGTTAACGGATAAATGGAGGATAAATGTGAGGATGATTATCTGTAGGGAGGCCGACGAAGGCGTGGGGAGAGAGCGTGGAATAGAAAAAGGCTCCAGTCGATGGCATACGGTAAACGACAGGGATATGCGCAGGCCATGGGGTACAATAAAAATAGTAAACGCTTCAGCGTACATACGCGAAGAAAAAGATATACAAGTTATGATTATAGAGGCCACCTCCTTTTCGCAATATAACCTTAACCGCACAGACCACCATACCCCATATACTTAGAAAGCCGTAAGGCATACCACAGCAATAATACCCAGTTTGACAAACACGAAAAACCCCTGAAAGAAAAATGAAGGAAAACACATCCAATCCGGACACCAACGAAGATATAAAAAAGGAGACAACCCATCAAACAAACGAAAAAAATCCAGCACACCAACGAGGAGCCACACTCACGAACAGAATAAACAAGCGAAAATAATACAACAGAGAAAACAAGAGTGGTATCCTAACACGCCCAAGTCCGCTCATAGTAACGTTAATCGACCCAAAGAAAACCCATTTACCTCCACTTTGGCTTGTTATCTTCCGCTTGCTGCATCAGCGGTTTGGGGGGCATGCTCATCCTCTTGGCGCGAGAAACGCGCCCGGATGCGGGGGGTGAGCCAGTGTCACCCCTATGTATACCATTCGCAGCTGAAGTCGCATCTGAGGTTGATTGCGCCGATGGTGGTCGTGGCCTCAGTTGCATGGTTGTCCTCCTTGCACTGGCCATTGCACTTGCCGGACGGACGTGCCTGACTGCGGAAGTTGTTGCATTACTCATCTGATCATCTCCTTGATATGAGCTGACGCTAGGTCTTCTACCACTTCTGTTGTACATACCAGCAAGATTGGGTATAGACTGCCGAGGCCGCAGCTCTGGTCGCATTGGTACATCCAGCCCTCCTTGGGAGCTAGATCCAGAAACTGACCTTGGTGACGCCATTGGTGACTTGATGAATCCAGATGCTCCATAAATACTGGTCCTTTTTGATCCTGTATTTTGAGAATACTTGTAAGTTGGGGAGCTCATGATTGGGTTAAAGCTAGGGCTTTGTCCAGGGGTTGGGGTTGGGCCATATCTGAGGGGACTTGGAATGGGGATCCTGGTTTTGGTACCTGGGGTGGAGAGCGTATTGCTACGAGGCGTCTTCCTGTACTCACTAGGAGTCGTAAGGGACAGTGGCTTGAAGTGGTGCCCAGTGTCCAGATCATTGGTATTAACACTGATATTCCATCGCGGCCTATTATCTAGTGAACTCGTCGACCTGATACTTGCTGCACTTGGCCGTCTCGAATTTCCGGGTGAAGGGATATGATACACAGACACCCTCTGAGAATTGGGGGAGGGAGATGCACCTCGGCTTGAAGTAGGAGAGAGAATATTACCGAAAGTATTGCTATTTGTCCTCCCCGATGGAAGCTTGCTACGAGGCGTACCTGAAGTCGCAGAACTTGGGCCAAGAGCACCACGGGACACCTTAGCATACTGCCCCGCTGCACTCTCTGAACGGCGCTGAACGGTTGCACTGGATTTTGCAGTATTTGCAGGTGAGGAGAGCACTATGGAGGAAGCAGGAGAGCTCCCTGGAGTGTGCATCATGGAGTTTGGTGATCTAGCGTCCATGGATACAATGGTGGAGACAGAATCCCGGAGTGCCTGTTGTGAAGCGTGGAGATTAAGTTCATGGAGTACCTCATCTGTTATACCCATTTCTTGCTCCATGTGCCTCCAGCGTTTGTGCATTGCAGCGTGAAGACGGAGAATCTCGCCATTAACGGTTAACCGGTCACTAACACCTTTGTCGATGATGGCAAGCACCCGCTGGATGGCAGGGCCTTATTCAAAAAATGTAAGAATGTACCCAAAAGTGAGGGATCGAGTAGAGATGGCTTACCGTAATGAACTCTCTTCGCCTCATACGCCTCAACCTTCTTATGGATACCTGAATCTGTAGACAAGTCGTGACCATCTTTGAAGTGGTTGACGGCATCCTTCAACTTCTTCAGACTTCTCTCCACACTGTCGATCATTTGCGTAGCCTGCTTTCCTGCATTCCTGAAAATCGCAACCCACTTATCCTCTCCCAACTCACGCTTCATTTCTTCAGCATCACCATTCAGCTTTTGCCATTTCTTTTCCAGCAATTTCCTCCTCGACTCAAGATCTCCACATGCGCTAGGAAAGACATCCTCGGCTCTGTTTTGGAAAGAAGCAAGACGCATTGGGAGGAAGTCCAAACTTGCTCGCAGTGGTTGCATCCTGGCAAAAAGTCTCAGAAGTGAAGCATCCTCCTCCGATGGGGGTTGTCCATTGACTTTCTTTGGCGAATCTTCAACTATCGTCGCCAAAGTATCAATGTCCATCCCGGAATTCGTCCCATTCTCCTCCATGAGGGATCTATGTCTCCTCTCCTCAATCTCGAAGACAATTGTCTGGCAAGCTTCGATTTCTGCCTGGATATCCTGTAAGATGGTAGTCCATAGCTCGTTCCACTCCATAGCCGTCTCTACCTGTCCCTTGACACCCCTAAGCAGCTCCTGTACCTCATTCCAGCCATCCAATATGATCTCCATAGTTTCCACAACATCTTTGAATATATCGGCACCAACACTTTGAGCATCATCCCGCTCCTGAAGCTCATCAATGGCTGACACGTAAACTTTCATCAAGTTTGAGAACTTGCCAACTGCAACGTCTACTTCTGCCAGTGACTTCTTGCCTTGGGCAGCCCATTCAACATCATCCTCAGCATCGAGCCCCTTCAAAACTGTCTTGGCAGTGTCGATCCAGCGTAATATTTGCTTTGCAGATGCTGAAATCGCATGACTTACTTCAGTACTTGTCTCCATCCTTTTAATACCCTCCGAGAATTCTGACGACAGCGGTAGAGCTAAAGTTGTGAGACGTGATAGCTGGGCAGAGAAGGATATCCGGGATAGAGAAAAGACCGACGCACGCCGCGACAATCCATTTCCGGTGATAAAGGGAGTTGGATCAAATGATGTATTCGATGGTGTTTCGCTCGACACTGTCGAATTTGCTGTATCGGGGCGAAAGTTGTCTGGGGACTCTGGAGTGATAGATCTTTCGGAGGAGGGCTCCATGGTGTTGTATAACTCTTCTGTTGCAGGTGGTAGTACTTGGATGATGACAAGTTCCTCTGGCTTTGCAACTTGCTCCGTATCGTCGTCCTCCTGTGTCTGGTACTCTATGGCCTTATCGTCCTCCACCTGCGGAGCCTCTGGCTGCTCGATGTCTTCTATCTCCTGTTTCTCTATTTCGTCTGTTTCCTCCCCCCGATATTCCTCTGACTGGATTTGGTAGTTTGTCACCTCTTCGTGAACCTGCTGCGTAGGTTCGGGCTCAGGCTCGAACGGTTCGTCTGGTGGCTGATCGTCTTGCGTCTGGTGTGATGGTGGCAGTGTTGTGTTATCAGTGTCGTCTTCAGGAATATCGCCGTCTACGTCGTGTTCGTCAGTGACAGGTTCCACTGCTACGTTTGAAACCTCGACATGATCAGGCGCCCGTTCTTCCTGTGTCGGAAGTGCAGGCAGCTTCTTTTCGATATGTTGAGTACGTTTCACTTTCGTTGACAAGGTCTTTTTAGGGTTGTGCTTTGCTGAGGGCCCAGTCGCGATTGCAACCGGCTTTCCATCACTGTTTCGGGGTCTTACAGCACCATTGGTCGAGGCAAGTTGTGTGGCAGTTAGAGCAGCCGGCTGAGAGTTGTATGTATGAATGATGCTGGTAATAGCACCGCCATTGCAACCACCAACCCCGTTGCTCCTCATTTCCATACCTTCTTCCACAACAGTCAAATTATCGGTGGAGAAACCGTCCTTGTTTTTGGACCCTGAACGGGCTATCTCCATTTTAGCAGCTGCTGCAGCGTCACCCACGATGCCTAACCTGCGTTTTTCTGCATCTGCCTCAAGCATCTTCATCCTCGCCGCCAATCCCGGCGAGGGCTTCCTCGTTACTCGCGGGCGTAGTTCTCGGCCACGGAGAACGTCGGACATGGGGGTTGGTGCTGAAGTTGAAGTCTGATGATTGGTACGGTACTGTACAGTAGTAACTGGAAAGGGGTTTGTGAGGAGAGAACGCGTCTCAGGAGAGATGGACAAATCAGGAGGTGGATATGCAACTCAACCTTTCCAAGATCAATGGAAGAGTGGAAAATGCAATGGGGTGGGGGTGGGAGGGCTTTGGGCAGCTGATTTCTCCGTCTGATTCAGTTGATAGATTGCGTCGGAGAGATGACAGGAGACACCCGAGTGTGGGCACACTATACTACGACTGTATTTTCCCACTACAACAAGCGCAATGCTCTGCAGCCACTGGCTGGAAGAGCAGTAGTATCCGACGATAGCAGAGCTATATAGAACTTTGTTCTTTGCTTTCTCTCACTTGATGCAGACATTAATTAACTAGGCAGGCAGGGCTGGATATCAACACGATAAAGCAGCAACCGGTGTTGAGAGATTTCCAGGTACCTAGGAAGGAGAAAAAAATTGCCAGCACCACGATATTTGTTTCGCAACTGAGATGTTTCAAATACTTGCCGATATATGGCCGGCGAAAATATATGTATATACTTGGCAGAAAAGGCCACAGGGTTTGAAGAAGAGAAAGGAGACTCCCCACAATAGAATTGCAATTGATAGATCCCAGAGAACAATCTCGCGAGCACGGGAAACTATATACAGATCTATTCAGCCATTTCCATAACATAAGACCCGCTCCTCATTTCCTGCGAGCCTGTTAGGAATACGACGGCAGCACTGTATGATGTGTATGATGTGTATGATGGTATCTCCCATTTGGTGAGGGCACGCACGGATAGAACGAAGGGAAGCCAGGACAGAAATGGCTCAGCAGGGATATGAAATTTGGCAGACCCAAACCAGATAGATGAACACAGGCCGAAAGCGGTGAGCCCCTGGGTTCCGTTTCGCATTTGGCATCGTCATGACAGTCACGGTATGCTGCAACTTGTGAAGCCAGACAGGCACCGTTAGAACTCTGAGTTGTACTGCTGAACTGCTGAACTTCTAGTAATGATAGTATCGATGCCTTATCCTATAATTACTCTGTAGGCCTTCCTGCATCTCCTATCTATCGGTCCTCCAGTCACACAGGATCGCGGTGTGCATTCTTACGTATGGCTCTGCCCCTGTACCGTACTTCCCAGGTTCCATCCTGACTGCAATGGGCGGCGCAGGGCTGAGGCGGGGTTTCTGGGGCGGGAAACTACGTAACAGTCTCGCGCCATAGGCGTACATCACAGCACTAACAACCAGCGGAATTACTCCCCGCAGTCGCGCTGCAGGGTTCACCATAGCAAATATCACGCGTCATCCAAAATTCACATCTGGCTCGACTTGCTAGATTTACCAACGGGCATCGAACCAGGAGTGACACCGCAGCTTGATTGAGGAAAATCTAGCAGTATAACTGCTGCAGCTTTCGGGAGAGTCCAGACCAGCTGGTCCAGTTTGGACCCCACCGCACATCACACCTCCCCCACACTTTACCCCACGTCTAGATTCGGCACCCTACACAACAGCAACATGGCAGACCCTTCAGCACAAGTAGCTCCACCGTTGCTAACTCACCTGCACTGCCTTTCCAAGATGCCATACCCACCGGTTACGACCCTAGCCGTGGAGATGGTAGGGGATCTGCTGCTCAAGGCTCCCGCAGCAGTACAACAATACCCCCTTCAATGGACAATGTTGGATACCCCCGCAGATGGCAGTCTTTTTTTGGTTTGGGTTCCACCCATGTTGAATGGGGGATGTGCTTCAGACGGGTTTGTGTGGGCGGATGCAGACCAGGGATATAGCATGGAACTACCGAAAGGCTATGTGAGTTGGACTTTCCTCATTTATATTTCTTTTTCGAAATACGATATAGCAGAAGTTTGGGTTCAGAATAGCAGATCGCGAGCAGTTGATTCGTTCTGATGAGGTGGGCGCATACTCAATCGCTGCAAACTCGATCTGAAACGTCCAATTGATCTCAATTGATCTCAATTTGGGGATTGCGGCGGCGGCAGATAGAGAAGAGTCGCAATAGTATTAGGCGCATTACCCATACGAAATACTCCACGATAACTAATGGAACTTCTGATCGTGTTTATGACGTACTTGGGTGTGGCCAGTAGCTAACCGTTGACACCTTGTAGACTATTGAAATGATTCAAACAAAATCGGGCTTTATCCCGGGACAAGAAACTCATACCCTCCATACCCGTCGCCGGTACCGTCTCGTAGCTGGCCCCAAGAATAACCCCATCGCTGCGCCTTTTGACCCCAACCTTTGGCTGTTTCATTACATGCGAGCGGACCGCGCGAACCACATTCCAGTAGCCAGCATCCCTCTTGGTGGCGTCAACATTACTCAAATTCAACATACCAGAAAACACATCCACAGTCTCCAGCAACAGGGACTCATCAGCCAGAAGGAGTTTATGCTACACGACAGAAACAGTTGGCCTAGTGTGACATTTGGATTGAACTCCCAGATGCCGCCAAAACCACAAGCTAGTGCTCGGGGACCGATGGGGACGCCAAATCGTGGATATCCTACCACCCCTCAGGCTCCCCCGAACAAACGGCAGAAGCTCCCCCAAGGAACCCCACAACCAGGCCCCTCAAACATGGGCCAACATCCACCCCCCACTCCTGCATCCATCGCAGCAGGGCATCACGACCCTCCTGTCACAATTGACGAAGAAGAAGACACAAGTAGAGGTGACATGTTGGACCATCTAACGCCCCGCGAGATCTCTCAAGCGAGATATACCCAACACCACGAATGGATGGAAGAGGTCCTTGGTTCTGTATACCCAGTATCAAAGATTAAGCCCGTGGGTCTTGGTTTGGGGCTCCGTGGGGACCTTGAGGAGCTGACGAAGGGGCTTCTCGAACCACCCACATTCCCGCCGACCAACAACATTCGCAGGCCTACCGCCTCAAAGGCTTCCGGGGAGGCAAGTAGAATGGACAACTCAGAGGAAGGAGATGGAGCTGTCGATGGTGAGGATGTTGTGCATATGGACCCAGCTATTGTGGAGGAATTCACGAAGCGCGCAGAGGCGAAAATGAAGCAAATTGAAGAGGAGATGGAACGCATGAAGCTGGTCCATCAGCAGCGGCTTGACAAGGTTAAGAAAACAGGGATCGTCAAGGAAGCTGAAGGGCTATTACGTGCAAATATCAATTTCAATATGTTTGGTGTAGTAGATCCCTCCACGGTGGTGGAGGAGGCACCTGTATCAGATGGAGAGGAGAGGCAAATGACTCCCCCAGCAGCGGCAGCTACGATTTCAGATGACGAGATTGTTGCCATGGTGGAGAAGGC
>Ga0307514_10006210_pt1 | contig 10474 bp, 12 predicted proteins | sample 16_EM_MG_FD_203088 | JGI IMG/M metagenome (GOLD analysis project Ga0307514, IMG submission 203088) | Populus trichocarpa ectomycorrhiza microbial communities from riparian zone in the Pacific Northwest, United States - 16_EM | ecosystem: Host-associated > Plants > Roots > Unclassified | place... | reverse complement strand
TACTTCAATAACTATTTTCCTAAAAAGAAGAAATAGCCTTGCATTAAATCTTCAAGCTTTGACTTAGAGGAGCTAAATTGCTGAAATAAAAACTTGGACTCCGATTTAGATGCTTCGAAACGTAATTTGGACATATTCCTTCACGAAACTTGTTTGCTGGCAGAATTCAGCTGTTATCTTTGGAAAATCATATCTCCCTCATATGACATCATTTTTGGTTGAAATGTTGGGCGTGTATATTACTGTTAGTCAGGAATCCAACAAAATTGAGTTTGAATCAATTGGACTTCTGTAGCTCCAGATATTCAAGTCGGAATGGCCGAAGGTCAACACTGGCAGATTGCGAGATTTGACTTTGAAAGCTGCGATTTCAATGATCTTCCTTATTTTATTTTCTTGCCTTAGATGTCCAGAAAGGTATGGATGTTAGCTTTTTAGTGCCACTTGAATCACTTCATTTTGACCTCTAGAGCTCACGCTCTGCACAAAACATCGACTGAAGGTCAAATCTACCAATAATCTCTAATTTACTCCTTTTTGCATCTTTCATCCAAAAGTATCTTCAAAATATAAAACAAAGAATATCAAGGCATTTTATATATAAAACATAGGCAAAACACTAGTTAAATATGGGTGAAACTATCGAATAATATGATTGCATCACATGGTCTATCATTTATTTAGCTATTGATTCAGGTTGAATAAGTGATTTTTATTCGTTGATGCGTACCCCTATTATTCTAGTTAAATTAAAAGTCACCTATGTTGGTTACCTCAACAACCTATCTTTTCTTAGTAGTGTATTGTTTCTCTATAGTCAGAGCCTTTTGATAATTTTCTAAAACTATCTACAAAGATTGCAAACATAGCACATCACAAATGGATTATCGTAATCCACTTAAGTACTTAGTAACCATCTACTCTTCTATTTTTAATAGATCATTTCTAATCACTAGCTGATAAAAATCATCAATGTATTGATTAATAGTTTTTCCACCTTGTCTCAATATATAAAGTTGGTACAAAGTCTAAACATACCTAAAAAAAGAACGTACTCATTTATCTTCTTTTTCATCCTTTTCTAATTACTAATATTTTATTTTGCTCGTCTTTCCTGAGATCTCTTTAATTACTCCCACTAAGCAGTTCACCTATTAATTTGATGACAATTAGCTTCGTCATTAGGGATTTTTTGTACTTGAAAACACTATTCACTTTGTTTAACAAATCGATAAACTTCTCTACCTACAAGGTTTCAACGAAGTCATGGAGTTTTATCTAAAATCCTAAATCTCTATAATACTTATCCAGATTAAAAAGGTTGTCTTCTTTACTCTCACCTTTAAAACATATTCTTATAGCTAGTGATTATTGAATTTTATAATCACCTTCTTTATGGGTTCTCATCTTTTCTAATTGACGAGTCAATTCTATAAATTTTCTATTCATATATTCTATCACCGATTATTGAATGTGTTTTTTTTATGAATGAGAACCTTTTCATCCCCTAATACAGAGCACATTTTGTTTTGCGAGCTCTTTCACCAATAGTTATTCAACAACATAAAACAACTAACCACCAAGAGTTGTAATCTAATACTAACTAACACAAACAAATACAATATAAAAAAGATAATAAGCACAAGCAACATAAAATTTTATCGAATAGGATTACCACACAAAACTTTAATTTGAAATTTTATTATTAAATATATTTTTTAAGTTTTTTTTTTTGTCTCGGTAAGGTGTTTACAACTCTTTAAATGAATTAAAAAATTGACCTAAGTAAACTAGGAAATAAAAGATGAAAAATAACAAAATTAGCTTCAACAACTTCTTGTAGGACTAATTTTGAGCCTTATGGATCTCAACTTGTTACGACCTCTCTATAAAAATAAGCTTGTAGAATCTCCTAAAAAAATTTGAGTGCAATCTAATGATCAGATCGAAAGTTATGGACTTTTTCATCACTTTGCGTGACCCAAACTTAAGCCTATCTCATTAGTGCATTAACATCCATACAAGGATATCCATGTAGCTTAGTTATATGACAAATCTATAACTGACTTATATGTACCACCTAGATCATATTAACAACTAGGTTGTTTCCTAGAATAAATATTTAAATTTCATAAAATTAGTTAATAGGCTTGTAGTTTAATTAGAATATATGTTCTCTTTTATTTAATAGTTGGAGCCTCTTTTTACAATAAAGGAAAAAAATTAGTAACATCAAATCAAAAGGTGCATATCTGAGTAAGTATAAGATCTTATGAATAAAATATCTATCATTACTGATCTTCAAGACTCCCTCTCAAGCTAGATCTAATGGATTAACTTATCCAAGCTTGCTAAACAAACGATGAAACTGACCAGATGGCAGGATTTTGGTAAATACATCAGCAAATTGATCATGGGTGCGTACATAGGATGTCTGAATAAGTTTAGCTTGAACCTGCTGACGAATGTAATGGCAATCTACTTCGAGATGTTTTGTGCGTTCATGAAACACTGGATTAGAGGCAATATGCATAGCAACTTGATTGTCACAAAATAAGATCATAGGTGTATGAGAGACAAAACCGAGATCTACAAGTGGATGCTTGAGCCAAATTAATTCATATGAAGCAGATGTCATTGCGCGATATTCAGCTTCAGCACTTAAACGCGCGACCACCTATTGTTTTTTGCTCTTCCAAGACACAAAATTACCTCCAACAAACATGCAATATCCAGTGGTAGAACATCTATCTAATGCATTTCCTGCCTAATCAGAATCTATGTGTCCTGTAATATTTGTATGTCCATTATATGTTATAACAATACCTCGACCAATAGTTCCTTTTAAGTATCGTAGAATACGCTTCATCATGTCAAGATGTTGAGCTGTAGGAGCATGCATATATTGGCTCAATAAGGTAACAACAAATGTAATGTCTGGTCTAGTGATTCTCAAGTAAATCAATTTTCCAACAATCCTTTGATAAGTAGTGAATGTTGGGAGAGGTTTGCTTGATGAATCCGACCGCAGCTTACTGTCCAGAGGAGTAATAGTTGGCTTGGTATGCAGCATTTCAACATCCAATAGCATGTCTATGATATACTTCCGTTGGTTAAGAAACACACCCTTGCTGGAAGTAGCCATTTCTATCTCCAAGAAATACTTTAGCTTCCCAAGATCTTTAATAGAGAATTGTCGCTATAGATCAACCTTTAATTTTGCAACAGAGGTTTCATTACTTCTCGTGATAATTAAGTCATCTACATATACAAGCTTAATCAACTTGTCTGTAGAATTATGTTGAATAAACAGTGAAGAGTCAACATTACTTCTTGTGAAACCAAGTGTCTGTAAAGCAACACTTAATTTGGCATGCCATACTCGTGGGCTCTGTTTCAATCCATAAATGGATTTGTGAAGTTTACAGACCAGGTTAGGAGAGTGACTTTGTGGATGTCCTAGGGGTAGCTTCATGAATACTTCCTCTTCAAGTTCTCGATGCAGGAATGCATTGCGTACATCCATTTGATACAATGACCAGCCTTCATTAATTGCTATAGATAACAAGACACAGACAGTAGTCATTTTTGCAACTGGAGCAAAGGTTTCTTTGTAGTCGATTCCAAATTTCTGCGAGAACCCTTGAGCTACAAGCCGGGCTTTATGCCTTTCAATTATTCCATGTAAGTTGAATTTTTTTTCTTGAAAATCCAGCGGTAACCAACTGCATGTTTACCTGCAAGAAGAGGCATGATGCTCTATATCTTATTATCAGCGAATGCACTTAGTTCTTCTATCATAGCCTGCTGCCATACAGCTTGGGATTGAGCTTATTGAAATGACTTAGGTTCATGTTTTTCAGAGATGGAGGTGAGGAAGGCTTAGTGATCTGAGGATAATTTATCATATGACAGAACTTTAGAGACTGGATGCTTGACAATATATGTTACATACTCTTGTAATTTAGGAGGAGTCTGATGTGTTATGTGAGACATTCTTCTAGGAACTTCATCACCTTGAATAACAGGGGCTTCTATACTGGGCTGAAGAACATCAGGTGTTGGGCATACACCCAGAAGATCCGCAGCAGTGGTGGAAGGAGATTGATCAACAACGGGCAGAACTCTAATATCTGGAACTTCAGGAACCAGTTGTGGTAGAGAACATACATTCTGATCATAATAACTAGAACTAGGCAGTGGAAACAAGTTAAAATCATCCTCTTCTTGACCTGTGGCAGGGTAATAAGGAATATCTTCAGACAGCAGTGGTGGAAGGAGATTGATCAACAACAGGTTGAACTCTAATATCTGGAACTTCAAGAACCAGTTGTGGTAGAGAACATACATTCTGATCATAATAACTAGAACTAGGCAGTGGAAACAAGTTAAAATCATCCTCTTCTTGACCTGTGGCAGGGTAATAAGGAGTATCTTCAGAAAATCTAACATCTCTTGAAATGTGCATTTTTTTGTGTGAGAGATCATAACATCTGTATCGTTTTTATGTTTGAGAATACCCCAAGAAAATGCATTTAACAGTTATGGAATCAAGCTTATCCCGTTTTGATAAGGTTAAGTGCACAAAACATGAGCATCCAAATACCTTTAGATGTGCCAATTTAGGACTTATAACCTGCAAAACTTCAAGAGGAGATTTAAAATCCAGCACGCGGCTGGGTAAGTGATTTATGAGATAGACAGCCGTAAGAACACCGTATGACCAAAACCCCTTTGGAACGTGCATTTGTAACATTATAGCATGAGTTTTTTCAAGCAGATCATGATTATTCCGTTTAGAGACTCCATTTTGTTGTGGTGTACCAACACAACTAGTCTAATGCAATATGCCATTAGAATGTAAATAATGTGTCATGTCTTTGGACATGTATTCTGAGCCATTATTTGATCGGAATGTTTTAAGATGACTAGAGAATTGATTTTTAATTAACGTATGAAAATCCTGATAATAGGAAAAAACATTGCTCTTAGCCTTTAACAAATACACCCATTTGACTCTAGAAAAATCGTCAATAAAGGTTACAAAATATTTATAACCATCAAGAGACGTATCGAAAGGTCCCCATACATCTGAGTGGATAAGTTCAAACGCATGAGATACATGTGTAGTAGAATTATTAAATGGAAGTTTAGATGATTTGGAAAATGGCATATCTCACATTCAAGAGGTTTCGAGATGGAAACTAAATTTATTTTGCTAAGTACATAATCTGACGGATGTCCTAAACGACGATGCCATAGGAGTGGCTCATATGATATTTTGAAACTAGTCTGAAGGCTTTTGGGAGTGCGATTATGCTGAAAAAAATAGTAGAGACCATGCAGGAAAAAACCTTCACCAATCATCTTCTTGGTTAATCGGTCCTGAAATATAATCTTGTGATGAGTGAAAATTACATCATAATTGAAAATAGAAGTTATCTTATTGACCGAGAGTAATTGAAAAGGAAAAGAAGGAACATATAGAACATTAGACATGATTTCAGAGACAATCATAATTTTTCCCTTACCTTTCATAGGAGACCCCTTCCCATTTGCTACCGAAACAAAGGTAGGAGAAACAAATCTTTCAAGGTTAGAGAAATTTATCAACTTGTTTGACATATGATCAGTGGCTCCAGAATCAACAATCCAAAGATCATGCATATTATCAAATTCTAATGTTGTTATAAAAGCAGTCAGAATACCTTGGCTGGTGTTTATGTCTGTCTCTGCTAGAAAATCCGTGAGGTGACTAATCAATGCAGTTGAGTTCTGTTGATGTTGTTCCTGTCCAGCAGTTCTAGTGATTCCAACTGCATCTTCTCATGGTTGTGTTTGTCCTGTAGATAATTGGCAAAATCTTGCATCAAGGCAGCGGGGTTGGTAGTGAAGTTATCAGTTGACAAAGTTGAATCTGCCAGATGTGCTTTATAGTTCGTTCTTTTCTGGAGTCCTCTTTGTTCATTAGAAAATCTGGGTTTGAGTTCTGGATGCAGTTGTCAACACCGATCAGTGAGGTGTCTAGTATTATGATAGTTGATGCATTTCAACTCTAAATGTTTTCCCTTGAATGATCTGCCATCACCCGTTTGTTTTGATAAAAAAAAAACATGCTCAGGCATACCAGAACTGAAGTTCTCACTATGAGGCATTGTCTTGACATGATAACCACAAGTAGCTGCTGTTCTAGACTGAGTTTCATGATTCATAACCTTCTTGTGAATTTCTTCACGCTGAACCGTTGCTGTAACTGACTACAAAGATGGCAGTTCTGAGTTCATTAGGATGTGGCTCCGCAAATCTTCAAAGTCAAAACTAAGGTCTGCCAAGAGCTGGAAAATTTTGTCTTCCTCTGTTCTTCTGCGTAGGACAGCAGCATCACAGGTGTGAGGGTGATAAATCTCTAGTTCATTCCATAGACTTTTTAAATTTCACAATAGTTGAACAAATGGTCTGTTGTCTTGATGAAGATTTGCAATTTCACGATGAATCTGAAAAATCCGTGCTACATTGTTTTGGTTGCCATACATGTCGCGAATGGTATTCCAAAGATCATGTGTGGATTCAGAGTAGCTGAAAATTTCAGCCAAATTTCGTTCCATAGAATTAAGAATCCAAGACATCACCAACTGATCTTTGAATAATCATATTTCATATTCGGGAGAGTCCATATCTGGAGACGAAATTGAACCATTGATGAATCCTAATTTTGATCTTCCACTGAGAGCAATAGTGACGACTCTTGACCAATGAAGATAATTGAATTCATTTAGTAATACTGAACTCAATCGTTGAGCAGTATTGGTGTCATCAGTATTATTGTTGAAAAAAGGAGTTACCTTTGAGCTATAACTTTCTTCCATAGTGGCTATAGAAAATTCTTCCATAAGAGCAGAGACTAATGCTCAATTAGTGATAGAAACCTAGCCCTGATACCATGTAGAAATTTAGAGAAGTATAATCTCTCAATCATAAATTTACTGATGGTAGAGTATAAGTATATATAGGATAGAATCAGTTCTTAACATGGCAGCTACTAGATTTGATTCTATCCTTGGTTATAAAGAAAATAAATAATAATTATATGATCATCTAAAATAGGAAATAGACATAACATATAGGAAATATAATAACATAACATATAGGAAATATAATAACTACAAGATCTTGTATATTGCAGTATCTGCTCCATTAATCTTCAGTATTTGCAATATCTACATTATACTGTAATCTTCAATATCACCTCTAAGAATAGCTTCCTGAATCCCTTTATAAGCTTCGCTCCTAAGATTATCCTGGTTTGAACGTATGTAATCAAGTTGTTCCTGCTCAACATTAACAAATGCATCAACTAAAAATTGTTGATACAAACAACTATCTTTGCTGAGAGTATAGTCACCTCTATTTCTTTCATGAATGAGATAATCGTAGTATGCTCTCATTGTAACCCTTTGACACTTTACACACAGTTGTTATTCTTGGTTTGCAAATGTAATGTTGGTGTGATACTCATCTTTACCACAAGGAAAAAGAAATGGATATTGAAGAGACATAAACTTTGGATGTAGTTTTAATACTCTTCGTAAACTGCATGAAAAACTCTGAACAATAATATATATCTCTATCAATATGAGAATCTCCAATGTCTTCAATGACCAAACCACCTATGTCATTAGAAGAAGGATCATTATATTCTCTTGAGTCACCATCTCTTTTCTCAACTAAACAAAGCTTGAAATCAGGACCATCAATTCTCAGATTGCATTAATGCTGGACTCTAATACAAAGTTTGATGAAACCAGGACCATCAAAGCTTGAAATCATTATTTTCTATTAAGTTTTCTTTTAAATCTCTTCATTAGTGTTGGACTCTACTACTTTCCAAATCTGTATATTGGCGATTTAAGTTCCTAAACACAATATAAATCCATTTTTTATAGTTTGGTTATGAGTAAGCTCTGCTTCTAAATTACTCTAAAGTGTTTTGACACCTCCATAATAATCTCCATCCATATATCGATCCTTCAAAGAGTTAGCAAACCTTGAACGAGACCACCCGTAATCAATGAAGCCAAAAGTTTTCTATACATAGTTGGAATGGACAATGATATGATAAACCTCTAGAGAGTCCAATGAGCTTATTATCAGAAAAGTGCAAAGACGTCCATGCATGATGCTTTCATAAAAGTTTTATCGTTGTGGTTGATAAAATCTAATCTGAATTAGGTAAATCTTTTACAAATAAATGGTATATTCATCAATATTGTAGAGATTAAAAAAGAAGTCAAAAGAACGAGCTTCTTGACCGCCACTACTATTACTAGGTGATAAAAAGTCTTGTTAAACCCATAACTAGTCTAAGGCATGTCATAAGTAGAGTCAAAATTAGTATAGATAATAATAAAAAAAAAAATTACACATTCAAAACCACGATAGTCATCTAATAAAGTAACCTACCTACCAAACTCCATATTAGAAACTTTATAGGGAATTTGAGAATATAATAGTAGTTACGGCTTAAAGTATTTTTCGCTTGCAAATGTATTAAAATAATTTTTTTAAAAAATTTATTTTTGACATCAGCACATCATATTAAAATGATATGAAAACATAAAAAAAAAATATCTTTTAATTTTTAGGATACACAGTTTCAACCACGTATCCAAACATTGCTTATATTGAGTTATTTCATTAAGTTAGAAACCACTAAAATTTGCGGCAGGACTAACACTCTCTCATCGAATATCTTCTCCACCCTAAACACTTCATAGAGTAAAATCATTATAATAAAAAGTTTATTTTTCAAAATAAAAATCACATCAATATTTAAAAACTAAATAATATTTTTAATTTCACACACACAAGCTATCAAACCATGGATAAACATTGTGAAGATTTGAGATTTTTACTTTTTCCAAACATTGCAATGTTTTGAAGAGTAGATAAGATTAAATTGGTTTTTTTTTTATTGATCGGATACCAAGGAGGAGTTTACCAAAAAGTAAAACATAGAAGTAATGATAACGGTATGATTAATTACAAAAACATCTAAATTTCACTTTTCCTATATACTTTTATAAATTATAATTTTAACAATGCATTTTATTTAAACTTGAGAAAAGTTTTTTAATTTATAGATATATAAAAAAGTTTCAAACTATTTTTTTTATTTTAAATTAATAATTTTTTAATATTTTTATATTATTTTGATATAATAATATAAAAATTAATTTTTAAAAAAATAAAAAAATTATTTTAATATATTTTTAAATAAAAAATATTTTAAAATATAATAATAACCAAACTTCCAAACAAATTATAATAGTTTGTTTTTGCCAAGAGGCGGAAGTAAATTATAGGAGACGTTCCCCGTATCTGGCCCCAGATAAAATCTGATAAGCCCATTGGGTGATGATATTTATAAGAATAAAGCATCTAAAAATATGGAAGAGAGAAATAAATAAATAACAGTTTCATCATGACGTCAGCCGTTACGTCGTCACTTTATGAATGTTTTCTTTTTTCTTTTCTCATATCCTATATTTCTCGTTACTTTATAGATTTTTTTTTTTTTTCATATCCTGTATTTCTCGGGACTTTCCGAATTCCGACTGATAAAGAAGTAAAGGATCAGCTTGATTGAGGACCACCTCGCGTCTTTGGCTGTCCCATTTCCAGAAATCCTTCCAGAGAAACCCTAAAATATCTAAACACATTTCTTCAATTTAATTAAATAATTTATTTCTAAAATTAGATATAATATACAACGAACTCTCTCAATAGCGACTCTTTTATGGGTTGACAATATATAAAAAAACTAAGTATTCGTGTATTTAATGAAAAATAGTTTGTTTTTAAAAAATAACTTTCATAAAATATAAATTTCTTAAAAGTGAATTATTTCTTGTTGTGTGGCAATTTCATAAGAAATAAATTTAAAAACACTTTCTAGTATTTGACAATGCTATGAAAAATAAATTAGAAAATAACTTATTAATATTTTTTTTTCAAGTTTATTAAAAAAATGAGGACTAAATCTAACATATGAAAAAGTTGAAGGAGAGTAAAATTAAAAAAAAAATCAATTTCATAAATTATTTTAAATAAATATAAATAGCAATCACAAGAAAGGAGACCAAATTATCTGACAGATAAAAAAGTTGAAAGATGATGAAATTAAAAAAAAATCAAATTTTATAAATTTTTTCAAATAAAATAAATAATGAGGATTAAAGTTGATATAAAAATCAAATTATATCAAATTCTAATTGATGAAATTGAAAATAAAAAAATAAAATAAAAATTCAAAATAAAATATATAACAACAAAAATATTAAGGACCAAATTTGATATAATCAATAATAATATGATAATTTTTTATTTTCTTACAATTTCTAGAAAGTGTATTCCACTCAAAATAAAAGGAAAATACTTTGCTGAAATCAAACTATTTTTTTTTTACTAGAAAATA
>Ga0307514_10006209_pt1 | contig 10474 bp, 10 predicted proteins | sample 16_EM_MG_FD_203088 | JGI IMG/M metagenome (GOLD analysis project Ga0307514, IMG submission 203088) | Populus trichocarpa ectomycorrhiza microbial communities from riparian zone in the Pacific Northwest, United States - 16_EM | ecosystem: Host-associated > Plants > Roots > Unclassified | place... | reverse complement strand
CAGCTATTCAGTCGCTATCACGTCGATCTAGGTGGACCAACTATGTCCCTTTATTCGGTCAGTCTGGCGATCAGAGAGGCCTGGTAGGTTTATGATATATAAGAGAAGGATGAAAAGGGGGGGGGGCCAGAAACGTTTGGATGCGTCAGACGTCGCGAGGAATGGAGGCAAGAGAAGAGGAGAACAAAAGGGTTTCCCTGCAAGAAAAAAAAAGCCATAGAGTAGTGACCCACAGCCACACAGCCACTCCTCCTCCAGCGGCAACTCTGTCAGCATGCCCTCCCTGCAGTTGTATCCGTACCAGACCCGCAATCTGTGGGGCATCCTTTTCAATCACGATGTCCTCCAAGCAGGTTCAATGGTGCCATCATGAAGTGCAGATGTCCCTGATCGCCCGCACCTAATGCTGGCGCATGCAGTAACTGGGGGTTATCTGGCACTGACCATGGGCCTTCGTCGCGGAGACCTCAATACACTACATATTACCTACTACAACAACAACAGTTGCACTACCACTATCACCAATGCACTCATCCCACCTGTGTTTCATATCTGAAGCCACAAACAAAACCCCACTAGCTGAGATATTTGTGGCGGAAGATATCCGGCCAATGCAATTCATCGCCTGGAGGAACCAGCCGTTCTAGAGGCCGTTGATAGTGAATCTATTAAGTTCGTTGTACCTGGTAGTCTCGGCACTCGACCCGAGGCTTACACTACCTGCTTGTATATAAAGAGGTTCCTTCCAATCGAATAGTACTGGAATCTATTGTCAATTCTGTGATGTCCGAGACACAAGGGGCAAAAACCCAAAATAACAACAGGCTCAAATTTTGCTGCTGATCACAGAACGGCTCGGGCCCCGTAGCCTCTCCCGTTTAAATCGCAACGAACGCCAAGATCAGGCTAGAGGGTCACGGGTACGAGAACAAGTTTTGCTATATTGCTTACTCCAACTTTTTATACGCCTAATCCTCGCCCTGGTAGGGAGTCTGCGTCATCATTGATGATTGACAATGAATCTGTTCTTGTGCCCAGACTCTCTGCGCTGCCAAGACAATTAAATAAAAATATAGAGGCTGGGCACGAGATCTTAGATACCTTTTCTCTCAGGTCGGAAGTTGACCTACAAACATTCGAGCTGATAAAGACCTGTGGCCTTAATTACCAGACTAACTCTGCTCTAGACCCTAGAATTATCCATTTTTGTCATATGTACATACATATCTCTTAGGTTGCGGAGGTCATGCACGGATTGCAAATTTTGATATGATGCGGCAACTTATCCTTAAGTAATAGTATCATGACTTACTCCCGCTGTGAATTTTGACTATGATTCAAAGTCGATCCCAAAGAATTGCGAGATGTACTAGAAGTTCGGTACTGCGAGTACTTACCAAAGTACTCGGTCCTGGTATTTGTCCTCTTGTGCGTTATTACATATTACCACTCTCAGAAGCTTCAAATCATACGATTATCGAGACTTTCCAACGACTGGTCCTTTTGGGGAAGTATTTGTGCCATGTAAGCTAGAATAATAGCTTGATGGTGGTATTCAGAAAGGGTACTCAACAATGGAAGAGGAATAGGCGTAAAAGGTGTATTATGGAGAATTGCAGGAGGGATATGTTATTATCATGACATGATTGCCAACTTCAGCATAGAAGTTCAATAGAGGTATATACCAGACAGCCGCCATGTACTGTAGTCTGGTTAGTAGTACTGTAGTTTACTCACGAGATAATTCTAACAAGACTACATGTATGGTCTACTTCAGTTACAATTCTCTCTCGGATGTATTATCGCAAAATCTGGCCTTGAATTACTTACTTCTACCTTTGAAATTGAGGCCTCCGAGTTTTAATAAGATGTCAAGCAGTCAACGTTTTGCAGCTCCCTCATGCACGGGATCACTTCAGTATTTCAGACAAGTAGAGTCTCTTGCAAGATGTATTTTCTGAAATACGAGGAACTGCATACAACGAAAAGACAAGGTAGTGGTGCGCCGAGATTAAAACAATACGCTCCTTTAGCCACATCCACCCGCCATACATACGATAAGATGTCCCCCTCAGCCCGCCAACTGGCCCCTCCCCTTCAAGTTATAATTAATTACGAGTTCTCCACTCTATTGTTTTTGCGATATGAACGTGCCTGAGGCCCCTAGGAGTATTGTAAAGACTGTGAAGAAGGCTTTTCAAAAGTGTCGTGTCATCGTACCCCTTTATCCCGGTTCTGAACCCCGCCACCCAGCTCAATAATTGTGGACACCAACATATCTATGATTTAAATCCATCCCTCATACTTTGGCTGGAGGCACTCATAGGGATATTCGTAGTGGGAAGGGCACTAGCCTTGTCCTTCCCTTGCTTGACCTTTGCTAGAGCATAAACAAGCCCAGAAACGAAACCAATGGCAATGGCCTATCAAAATCAGCACTTGAGCGTGGTTTATTTTGCTTGGTACTCACAGTTACGGAAGAGAACGTTACTGGTGCATCAAAGAAGATGAGCCCAGAGAGGGCAATTGGAAGCTTGTTAAGTGCTCCGACCATACTGTGAAGTTTTAGCGAGTCAGCTCTATATCCCAAAGGTGCTTTCGTTGATTAACTGACCTGTATGTGGTGGAAGAAGTCACACGAACACACCATGCTGAAGTATAACTGATGAACACGGTAGACAATCCAGAGATAAAGATGGCAAAAATCAAAGCATTGCGGCCCACCAAGGGGAAGTTCTTCGTAACGTTGCTTCCACTCCAGTCTTCTAGAGACAGGGAGCAGACAAAAAGAATTGGGATACTGAGGAGGTTGTTGTAATACATAGCTATGGGAATACGACTGTTAGCTAGATGCCTTTCGTATATAAACCATGATGATAGGTGGTGGCTCACTATCAAAATCCTTGAAGTTTGTCAATTTAATTCTCTTCCTCATGCCTAGGACATATGCAGCGCTGCTCAAGCAGTTCACCAACATCCACATATAACCGGCATTCAAAGTGGACAAAGCAACAGCTGTCTCACTGGCATCGTGACCATAGTTTGCAACGGCTGTCGTAATGTCGGCCCAAGCGGCAACGACGGAAGACAAAACCATCAGGCCGAATGAGAACAGGGCCATGCCGGTCACGGATCCACCAAACCACAAGACTTCCCCATATGCAATAAGAATGATGGTAAGGTTCTTGAAGATAGTGTACACTGGAATCGAGAGATATTGTAGTCTAAATAATGTTAGAATGGGTCTGAGATAGGTGTAAGGGGAACTGACGCCTTGCTGCCGGTGTAAATCATAAGAATCAGGAGGACAGAAACTGGGAACCCTATAGACAAAGCGTATCAGCCCAGCCCCCCACGTATCCTATTGACTAACAGCTTACATTTGCGCGCCTCGTCCATCTTGAAATCTCGGTAAGTGATAATGTTCAATGACTTGCATGTCTGAATTGCCATCACACAAACAACAGACTGAGAGCGCGATCAGTGGACTTCCCATACAACGGAAACCAGTAGAACTAACCTGAACGCATAGCAAGAAGAAATTGAGATTGAAGGCGTGTCCAGACAAGACATATTTATTTGTCACGGTCATCAATATTGAAGCTCCACAGTAGCTCAGGATTGGGAATATCGGGTTGCTTGCGGTGGACGCGGTGGACGCACCAGCACTCATTCTGGGCGACCGTGGTGGGGAACCCATCTCCACCCTGTAGTCTTGCTTCTCTTTCTCGGCCATTGCAAATCGCAGTTGTTGTTCAACGTCTTGACAAAAGATAGAAGATAGTTGGTGTTGAACAGAGCTGAAGATCCTTAACTAGTTGCAACGAAAGAAAAGGATTGGTGAAACAGGGATGATCTGGGCCCTGGGTTACGCTGTCAGAAATTGTTAATTGAAAAGGGGATTAAGCAACCCCACAGTTCATAGCTATGGATGTGCAATCTGAAATACCTTTTCCTCTCCTGATTGTCTGCCGAGATTCACGTCCTTCCTCAGAGTGTCTATGTGATCATAACTAATTCGAGGTTCTTCCCTGGTTGGTGATTTATGGCATAATACCCACCACAACTATTTCACAAGAAGAGCCACATCAACCAGGGATGGAATACTAGAAATAATACCTGAAGATGTAAATACATGCACCTCCGTTCCTAATAATGCATAGAGACCCAGGCTGCCCTTCGGGGGAAAGGCGTATAGACTTCCCCCCCCCCAGAAAAAGTAGATATCTCTCCCTTCGGGGGAAGACGTATAGGCTCAAAAAAAAAAAACCAATAATTATCATAAACTTTGGTTTGTGCCAAGCCTCTATTTATTATTGTCACAAGGTCAGATGGTGACTAAGCTCCATTAACATGTCCATATACATAACGATACAATGTCAGCAGAGCTGGACCCCAAGGTTGCTGCGCTGCTTGACAAGTATGCGGACAAGACAACAGTCTCACCTTATAAGGAGGATGCAAAGGACTTATCGGACGACGAGGATGGCCTTTTTGCAGAGCTGGAGCGAGATGATTCAGCAATGGATGCATTCAGAGAGAAAAGGATGCAACAGCTCCATGACGAGTATGGTTTGAACCCTCTCCCGTCTGGAGGTATATGCACAAATCTATATAGTGGGAGACTGACTGTCTCTCTGATAGACTGGCAAGGGCTCGACGAATGAGGGACCAAGACCATGGATACTACGGTGAGGCTGCTACCGAGAAGGAAGTACTGGACGCTACCACGTAGGTTGAGGGGGATACTCGAACTCCAAGCGTTTCTGAATAACTTATTATCCCCAGGTCGAGCAAATATTCCATAGTCCACTTCTTCCATGCCGACTTTCGGCGCTGCAAGATCATGGACAATCATCTGGGAGAGCTCGCACAAAAGCATTTCGACACAAAGATCATCCGGGTCGATGTTGATAAGGCACCTTTTCTGGTTGAGCGTCTCAAAGTCAAAGTGCTGCCCTGCACTATCGTGTTCATCGATGGAAAGAGCGTGGACAGATTGGAAGGTTTTGAGAAGTTGGGAAACATCGATAACTTCACAACAGCGATGCTTGAATCGCATTTCATTTCTGTTGGGGTGTTTCAAAGGGCAAAGACCACTGGAGATTCTGCTAAGGAAAGTATTTTCCGGACAGCAAAGAAGGAGGACATTGTCGATGATGACGACTGGGATTAAGACGCCTCTATATATCCTCCATATCGTCGCCAGTTATCCCCAGCTAAAGAACATATCTTGTATAAATGCCAATTGTACGTCTCCCGGGGTGCCCGAGTTTACTCCCGCTACGGTAACTAGGTGCACTCTTTTTTTTTTTTTTTTGAAGTCTGGCCATGTGGTCGAACCCCCGTCTATTCATGGTACCTATATGCGCCTACTGCGCCGACATGAGTATCCTTAATGCACCCCAGTCTCGCCACAGACGTTTGTTGCGGCTTGGCGTCATGCGACGTTGTCAGATTCCTTACCCAGCGAGTATCAAGTACCGCATCCACTGGCGAATAAAGGTCCATGTCGGTTTTCAAGACATAGACCGAGCTCATGTTAAAGCCACTTGTTTTTGACCTTGTATATCGAATTTCCTGCGTGAGCTCGGCCTATGTCTTGAAAAGCGACATGGACCGTTGTTCGCCAGTGGATGCGGTACTGTTACTTATGTAACATGCACTCTTAAGGCTGCGGAGCTAGACTACAACCACGCTAGTTCACTTGTACGAGGATGACTTAGTGGCTTGGCGATCTCGAGAGCCTCTTTCGTCATTATCCCGATTCCCTTTCATCTCGACTCCAGTCTTTTTTCTTTTAATCTAAGAAAATAAGAACATCAATTTATCTGCTTCTAGAGGAACAGGGCGACGCTAGGGATGAGGATGGGTAGGACGCAAGGGTTAGAGATGGCATAAGTGATTAGTCATGCGTGGGGGTCATATTCTGTCTTCATGGACAGACTACATGAAGACACATATCACATCTTCATACCTGCCTCATAGCCTAAGGCTCCCTTCGGAGGAAAGGTGTATAGACTCAAAAAAAAAAATACCCCCATACCACTGCACATGTCCTAGTCCTCCCACATCTCCTGATCCCTAGACGCATCCTTCTAGACTTAGTCCTTCTAGCCGAGACTATGTATATGTACCTAAACTGTTTGAGAGTATAACCGCTAGGACAAAACGTGATCACTGGGTGCCAGGTTTGCCTAGACACCATGGTATATTGTACATCAACACCTCCCCCCAAACCGCACACAGGGATCAAATCAATAATTATGCTCTTGGTAAATTGTTCAGGGCCAATAAACTAAACCTCAAACTGCAGCTCATATCACGGTAAGTAACCATTTAATACCCTTCCCCTTGTCCCAGCGCTCTCCCAGGGAATCGAACTTGCGCACTGGGCTCGTAACCTGTTGCTAGGACAAAATGTGATCACTGAGTGCCAGCATCGGTGTCTAGGCAACCCAGTGATCACGTTTTGTCCTACAAGATTAAGCTCAGCAGAAACACTTGGCGCGCTGCCTTCAAGCTATCACGTGGGTTGGAAATGTTATGCTGGTATGGTTAGGGAAGTAACGCAATGAGAGTGAGACTGCACCGGCCATAGACACTGGCACTTCTTTAATCACGATCTTATTTTCTGCATCGATGGCTCTCTCCAAGGGTGCCGAGACTACCAATGCCATGCAAGGCCGTATGTGAGGTGATTATCAGACTGAAGCACCAAGGAGGAGAGAGACACATACAGACGATGCAAGCACACGGAGGTCTGGTCCTGTGCTGTACTTGTTGCATGCCATCTGGATCGTTCCATCTATACATTATATACATAGGATTGTCTGCATGGCATATAGCAGGTGACACCGCCACAGAGTATTAACCAGCCAAACTTTGAGGGTGTACACATTCAACTCATTTTCATCACTCTGCTCCCCCAGCTCCCCAGCCTATATAGACTTCGAGCCTACTTAAGGTATTGAACCTACGACTTAACGTCTGCCTCGGATTTCCTCTGATCGACAACGGCATCCCCCATCCCACCATGCGCAAGCTTGTTTTGCCCTAGCTTCACGGCACCGCAAATTAAAGAGACCTTCCAAGCTTTGCCCATCGACGGGTCTGCTCCATTCAAATTTCCCCCACCCCTTTGATTTTGATTTGAAAGGCTGGGCTTTTTCTGCATACATAGCTGCATGGTCTCTAAGCACCTTTGCAGCCCCTTCTCTTTCGCAAAATACTCGCCGCCCAATGACCCTGGCCGACTCCTGTTTTCTCTCCTACCAGTGTTCTCACCTTTATCGCCCCATCCTTTGGCTTTGTGTCCAGGCAGATAGCTTGATCCAATTAGTGCCTCCGGCTGCCCCTAACATCGATCGACGTCAGCTTAACGTTCGCTGGTACCCTTACGTTTACTTACTATCGCGAGTCACGAAATAAACAACAAACACCACTCTCCCTACTTTCCAACTTCCAACAAGACATCCAGGTACAAAATATTGCCTACATCATTGGAAATAGCTCTACAGCTCGATCTCGCTGCAATCATGGAGGGAGGGTTTGTTGTCCCCCTTTTCTGCCCGCAGCCAATTCCGACTAACATTTGCACCCCAGCCTAGGATCTTCCCTCAAGGCCTTTTGGCACACCATGACTTCGTATGATCGACACGCGGGCCATAATTCCCCCTATCGTACTACAGGCTCTGGGCAAGGAATCGGACGGAATCCGGGACTGAACGGCGTACGGACGTCTATCTATCAAGATGATCCTTCACACCCAGGTGCCCGATCAACCACGGCTCTCGCTGGATCAGCTACTGGAATATACTCTCCTAGCTCAGGGGGACCAAGTGGTTCAATAGGAAGCCCTATATACACTCCAGGGGCTAGGTCGATGTCCTTTACGAGCTCAACAGGCGAGGTTCCGTTACAAGACTTTGGCAGCGATGGACTTGCTCCTCCCCCTCCAGTTAGTCATTCTTGGGCGAGGGTTGATAGATGGACAGAGGCAAACTACCCTGAACTGAAGGATCAATTATGTGAAGGGGCAACGTTAAATGATATCAATGAGCTTGAGTTCGATCTGGATTGCTCTCTACCCATAGATGTTCGGGAATCAATTACAATCCACGATGGACAAGAAAGAGGTGGAATGCCAACTGGGGTTATATTCGGAGCCATGTTGTTGGACTGCGAAGAAATCCTTTACGAATGGAACAACTGGAAGACTGTGAACCAAGAATTCCTAAAAAATGAAACCAAATCAAAAACCACTATTCTTGCCCGTCAGGATTCCAGCCCTGAGGGAGCCGTTCAGAAGGCGTATGCACATCCAGGCTGGATCCCACTTGCGAGGGATTGGGGTGGAAACAACATTGCTGTCGATTTGGCTCCTGGGCCTAAAGGAAAGTGGGGGCAGATTATCCTTTGTGGCCGAGACTACGACTGCAAGTATGTCATTGCACGCTCATGGGGAGCATTCCTTGCCATGGTGGCAGATGATATGGAAAGCCCATACTGGTATGTGGATGAGGAAACACAGGAGTTGAAGCTCAAGGACCCCCGTGCTCCGAAGAGGGAACCCGGGTACTTTGATATCCTGAGAGTACGAAACATGCAAAAGTATAGACGCCTACCAAGAAAACAGCAACCTCCCGGACAATCAGGATCAGCCCCTGGATCACCATCATCGCCAAACAGCGGCAAGGATCGAGGAAGAACACAGTCTGGAAGCTCCCGTCATTCCTCACCGGGGACTAGTCTGCAGCCTCCAAAATCGAGGTTATCTCGCGTCAATGAAGAGGCTCCAGCTTTGCCTACACCTGCTCACACAAGATTGGATGCTATCATCAAAGGAAAAGAGAACGGGTCTGCTGAACCGTTAAGCATTCTTGACGAATCGGTTGTGCAAGATAAGACTGTTGCAGCTATCAAAGCTCTCGATGAGGTTTCATTGGACAACAAGCCGGCGAAGCCGGAGCTATTGACAGGCGGAGGTGATATTTCTCGCCCTCCTTTGGCTACTACTAGGCGGAGTATTGAGACTTAAGCTTGACCCTTTATGACGTTTAATGCTTGATGAGGTTATTTTAGAGTCTGTTTTCTGTTTTGTGCATATTCGCTTGCCTCCCCCAATCGTTGTATTCTCAGGATCTCTTCCCGTCAGAAAAAAAGGCATGCAGGCAGGTCCCGCACAATACCATACGAAGACACACCGAGGCTGGGATGGTGATTGACTCGCTCTAGTGGATATCAAGCGCGGGGTCATTTAATGTGTTGTTACCCTTGTCTCCTACAGTTTTCTCAAGGTGCCATTACGTACTTCCCTTCTGTGATAGGTGCTGGGAGGGTGAGGATGGATATGCATTGTTGGTGAAGGAGTGAGAAGTGCGAAGAGCACTGGTTTGGATATATACAATTTTTAGTTTTGTGAGGGGTGAGGGTGTTGAATCTGTACTCTGCTACCACTACCCTATTCCCTATTCCTATTCCCTATTCCCTATTCTATTCCCCAATCCCTGTTTCCTCCATTCTCTTGTCCCATTTTCTGGCTACTTGTCTAGGTGTTGTGAGTTAATCTCCTCCCTTTCGACCTTCCCCTTGATGGCCTCGTGAAGGCTGGTTTCTGTATTTTGTGTGTGTACCAAAGATCATTATATTTAGTTTTTTTTTTTCCCTGAGTGGCTTTCCGCTCTGATGACTTCTTTCGTTTGGCCCCGCTTCCCTTCGCGCTTTTGTTGAAGATACCATGAGTTACTAGAATTGGAGTGGGTGTATTTAGATAATTGAGTTTCTTTAATCGTTCGCTGAGCCCTTGCTTTTACAAGGACACATTGGTGTACGATATGCCCCACGGCGGCTGGGGGGGTGCAAGCAGTTTTAAGGATTTACTGTACGAGTGGGTTGGTATGTGGTGGTATGCTATGATAATACACAATAGTTGCCTACTCTTTTTTTCCTTTCTCCATCCTCCTCGCAAATACCTCCATATACCTACTCATCAACCTCCTCCACCGCTGCCGTCGCCTTAACACTGAACCCCCCCTCTGGCGTCTGTGCCCACAAGTCATACACCTTCCCCTTCCCCACCTCCTCCCCCACCTCCTCCCCAAACTGCACCTCCCCACCCTCCCTCTTCAACCTCCCGCAAATGGTATACTTCTCCCCTACATACATTGGTGCCAAATTCCTATACTCGAATTTCCTCACCCTGTATCTCTTCCCCCTCTGATCTTGGGGAAGAGGGAGATTGAGGCGGAGGAGCTCGAGGAGGAGGACTTGGGACAGGGGCCCGTGGCAGAGGGGTGCGCGGTGATTCTCGATTTGGGCGGAGAAGCTCGGGTCAAAGTGGATTTTATGGGCGTTGAAGGTTAGGGCGGAGAAGCGGAAGAGGAGGGTGGGGGTGGGGGTGAAGGTGAGGAAGAAGTCGGGGGGGTTGGGAGCTGGGGTGATTGAGGTGAGTGGTATAATAGGCGTGTATGTA
>Ga0307514_10006206_pt1 | contig 10477 bp, 10 predicted proteins | sample 16_EM_MG_FD_203088 | JGI IMG/M metagenome (GOLD analysis project Ga0307514, IMG submission 203088) | Populus trichocarpa ectomycorrhiza microbial communities from riparian zone in the Pacific Northwest, United States - 16_EM | ecosystem: Host-associated > Plants > Roots > Unclassified | place... | reverse complement strand
ATTTCTTTCCCATTTCCTACTCAACCATTAAAATTGATTTAAGATTCCCATTAGGGTTTGTATAGCACGTGAATTCCAATGGGATGTTTGACATGATTTTTGCTTTTAACTTGTTAAATTGATGTTTTTTGTAATGGTTTTTTGTCAACCGAAAAGTTATTCTAAAAATCACTCTATATCATGATTCTAATCACCGCAACTTTAAACAAGAGAATTGCTGCGAGAGTCTGAGTGGTGCTATCACTATCCCAACCACAAAAATCATGAGATGCTCGTCACCACGACTTGCTATTAGCCTACAACTCTTTAACAGAGGGGCATGAAAAGCACATCCCAGTAAAGCAAGGTATAGAAAGAAAAGAGAGGAGGTGAGGATAAATGATCATGGGGCTGGAATATCTCTTATTTGGCCCCTTGCTAGTGACTTTCAGTTCCTGTGAAAAGACTTCTCCTTCCGAGAGATAATCCAGCCTAAGTACTTGTGTGGTTTTACAGGGATTTTGCAAGCAGGAGTTGTAAAAAATCGGAGGATAAAGAATGAGAGAGTCGTACGTGGTCATGTAATTTTCATAGAAAAAACACGAGGGTCCACAAAATTCGTGCCTTGGTGATTTTGCAGATTTTTGTCTTAGTTTCCTGGGCCCCCTTGTGCCTCTTCTGTGTTTATTTGCCATGCAAGCATGATAATCTGTGTCGGTCCTTACCTATGTTCCTGTCTCCATCGTCTTAAAGATCATTTTGTGTCCAACTAGCATCAACTACTTGCTCGAATGACATGCAATTCCTTGTAAATGAGATTCTTTCTTCACACAAATATTTTCAGTGTTCTCTCTCGGAGATAAAATTTTGATTTTTCCCTGTCCAGTTGAGTTGAATTCATGGGATCATAAATACTATGACAAGGCATAAGTTATTAAATTATTGTTTATAAATCATCCAAAGGGTTTTTTAAAAAAACTTAAATTGTTTTAGTGAGTTTCATAATATTTATAGTATATGATGATTTTTAAAAGTATTTTTTAATTGAAATTAAATTATGTTTTTTGTTTTTTATATCAACATTTCAAAATCATTCAAAAACATATAAAAAACATCAATTTGATATGTTTTTAGCCGAGCAGCACTTTTGTTGTGAAAAACCCACAACAATTCTTGATGAATATTGCAATAAAAAAAACTAGAAATAACACAAGGTTTAACATGATCTGATAATTTTTATAGGAGTAAGGAGCTTTTATTTTATGTTATCGAAAATAAAAATACATAATATAAATTTGTAGTATATCTTAAACCACCCAAAAAATCTTAGCAATTAAAAAAATCTTAGCTTTTATTTTCACTATATCAAAATAGAATTATATGATATCAATCAATAGTAAAAATCTTATCTTACTAGCCACCTCTAAATCCTTCTCGATTGTCCAAAACAAAAGAAAGAAAAATCATTTTCTTTGTTATTTTCATGTGAAAAATTTGGAACCGGGCTGATGCAATTGAAAAGACGAAGAAAATTGTTCACCCAGCAAAGCCCAGTTTTAAAGCCTTCTTCTGACCTATTCAAATTCTCTCGCCCTTACCTAAAGAAAACATGTCTGGTCCACAAGAAAGAAGAAATGAAGAAACATCCCTTGCAAGAACATTAAAATATTTAGGACCATATGCAACAAGAGGAGATTCAATTACAATTTTATTGATTACAACAAACAGTCCTGTTCCGTAGCTAATTCTACCAAAAAACCTGATATAATAACTCAACAAGACCTTTTCCTCGAGGCCATCAAAGTATAAAGTTGCATTCTTTATTACAATTCTGCGCAAAAAATCGAGAACCTGTTAAAGGGACGGCCTGCCTTGAGCAAGTTACTGGATTGGGGTTAGAAACAGACACCTTAACATCAAATATGTTAATGAAAGTGTGCTCGAAGTGTGGTTTAATTCGTACTGCTTGCAAAGTGTTTGATGAAATGCCTGAGAGATGTGCGGTTTCATGGAATACGATGATTGGTACTTGTATACAGAACGGATAGGGGGGGGAGGGGCATTGATATTTTCTTGGGAATGCGAAGAGAAGGAAGCCCATGTAGTGAATTTACGTGTTGTTTTGTGTAGCCCATGTAGGAACTGCATTTCTTGATGTTTATGCAAAAAGTGGGTACTGCATTTCTGTGGGAACTGCATTTCTTGATGTTTATGCAAAAAGTGGGTTGATAGAGGAAGCGAGTTGTCTTTTGAAGGCAGTGTCTTTTTGTGTGGGTAATCAAAGCTTTGTGAGGAGGGCTTGGTGTTGTTTGCTAGAGGGCAGGAAATGGGGCTTGATACAATCAGTTTATGATATCAACTTTGGCAGCTTCGATTGAAGGCTGGCAGGTGCATGCTATTGTTTGTAGAACTGGTTTTGGTTCAAATAATTTATTTTCGCTTCCACACTTGTAGACATGTATGCCAAATGTGGTACCATAAAAGAGGCTTATGCTGTGTTTTGTGACATAGAAAGAATAGGATGTTGTCTTGTGGAATGAGATGATTTCTGAGTTTGCTAAACATGTTGCTCCTTGGAAGCGATGAATTTATTTGAGGAAATGCAGCAGATGGGTATGCACCGTGATGAAGTGCACTTATGCATGGTCGACAAGGGACGAAGCTATTTCAAACTTATGACAGGAGAGCACAATGTGTCACCAAATGTCCTTCACTATTCATGCATGGTTGATAGTCCATGAAGCTCATGAATTGATGAAGAGAATGCCATTTGTTGCTACTGCTTCAATGTGGGGATCGCATCTTGTCTCTTGCAGGATTCATGGGAATCTTGAATTAGCTGAGATTGCAGCGAAGAACCTTTTAGAGATGGAACCTTGACAACAGGGGAAACTATGTTTTGCTGGCAAACACTTATGCTGCTAGTAAAAACTGGGAGGAAGCTGCGAAAGCAAGGAAGTTTCTTAAAGAAATCGAGGTCATGAAGGAGAGGGGTCAAAGTTGGATTGAAATTAAGGACAAAGTTCACACTTTTATGGCCAGTAAGAGAACCCATCCTAGAATTACCGATATATATTTAGAGTTGGATAACTTGCTAGGAGAGATAATTAAACTGGGTAATAAAGCTGAAACTGACTGTGGCCTTCATGATCTTTAAGAGAGTTGAAAGCAAGAACCCTTGAACCACCATAAAGAGAAGCTTACATTTCGGCTGATGTACATGCTTCCCAGGGCACGTATGAGGATTATGAAAAGTCTCCGTATTTTTGTGGTGATTGCCATTCTTTTATGAAGCATGCTTCTAGCATTACTGGTCAGGAAATTATTGTCAGGGACACAAATAAGTTTCACCATTTCTGAAATGGATGCTGTTCTTGAGGGAGTTTTGGTGAGATGCTAGTTTACCTATTGACAGTCATGGCTTTCAGTATGTTATGGTTCTTGGGTGGTTTATCAACTGTGGTATTTGTATGCAAAATGTCAGGAGTTACAGTTTGAGTGATCGACACTTCATTCATCTGAATATCATGGTAACTTTTGCTCAAGCATACGGTAAACGGACTTGTCTCCAAACTTGACCGAAGAATATATTAAGCAGAGATGGAATCTCACCTTCTGAAATAGAATTTTAGCAGGCAGAGTGACTTCTGTAATAACACGGGAGATCTCCCAAGTTACAAGCTCATGGTAATCTAATGGTTTTCACATTTTAGTCTTGCTTGTGTATTTATTTATTTATCTCCCCTCTTTTGTTTTGTGTGGGAAGGAAGTCTTCCTAGTTTCTCTCATTTTCTAACTTCAGGGTGCTTTGCTAGGCTCTGAAGCTGTATATCCAGTAACATTCTGAAGCTCCGACAACTACATGGCCGCCGTAATGTGCTTGGAGCCAGGGATGGATGTGGAGAGATAACAAATTGGTGTGGTATATTCATATACTATCATACTCTTAAAGATGAAAATATATCGCTGTCAGTCAGAAAGAAAGAGGGAGGTTCTCTAAAACCATATTTTTGGGCATTTGGAATATGTTTATTAGTTCTATGCTTTCATTTGTCCCTGTTTTCAATCATTTTTTTGGGCATTTGGAATCGGAACACTTCTAAATTCTTAGGAATTCCCAACTAAAGATTTCCATCCATTTTAAGGTTTTCTATCTATATTTTCATTCAAATTACACATTAAAAAAAGTCATCATCTTTAAATTATTCTAATATAAATCCTCAATGAAAAATCAAAATAGCTTGGGTGTAAAATTAATAGAAAATATAATTTAGGTACAATTAAAATTGAGACTAACATGATAATCTGGGTATATATTTTAAGTTTTCTCTGAATAAAATCCAGTCATTTAATGTAAAAAAAAGGAGAAATACAATATTAATTTGTTTTAAGGGAACAAGTTCACTGGATTGCTAATAATGCATGCCTCTAGAATTTGATTTATATCTCAGTATCTGACAAAAGAACAACCACGCACATGTCTTGCGATAATATAAATCTGAAGAGAAAAATAAAAGAAAAAAGAGAGAGCTACCAATTGGTCATTTTAGCTTCATATCCTAATTGAATCATTTTTTTTTCCCGGTGTAGCGTATATTCTTTTTGTAGTTACACCAACTAAAGATTGAGAAAGAAAAGGAAAATAGCCATCTAGATGGTGGTTAGTGATAAGAGTTTGGGATCAAGAGATTTGCTCTCTCTGTGATCTCAGGTTCGAGCCCTGTAGTTGAACATATGATGGTCACTGAAGGCTTACATGGTCGTTAACTTCAGAGTCCGTGAGACTAGTCGAGGTGCGCGCAAGCTGACCCGGACACCCACGTTAAACTAAAAAAAAAAAAGGAAAATATATAAACCCTGATGGGGTATAGCTCAATTGATCAGGTTCTAGATTTGCTTTCTAAAGATCACCAGTTCGAGTCTCATTAAACTCAGGGTAATATTGTTTGGAATTAGACTGTAAGATTAGATTTTATATCAATTAAAGCGAGATGGTTCAATTGAATATTTCCTTAATAAATTTTCTAGAATATGTAACTTTATAATTCTTAATATTAAAATATTTTTATATTTTTTTTAATATTAGAAATATATCTTAAAATTCTTGGTAATATCCATGTTACATGAACATCTTGATTGAAAGAAGAAGTGGATTGCAATCGTGGGTTCCCTTCATGGGTTTTATGCAAATAAAAAATGATGAAAAGTAAAATGTGCAGAAACAAAATCATTCAATAAAATGTAGAATTATTGTGTAAATATATTAACGTATATGCAGCTGACAAATAGAGCTGGAAAATTATAACTCAGAGCGTAATTTGATAAGGTTTTATGTTTCACCGAAAAAGATAATTAATTGACAAACCTGACTGGATAATACTAAAAAAATAAAATAAAAATACCATTTAAATAAAAATATTAACCTGGATGGTTTTGTGAGTGAGTTGACTTGATGACTGTGTGTTTTTCGAGTCAATCCTGAACTGAGTCTATAGTTACGAATAATATTATTTAGTACAAAAACCTTAAAGAAAAAAAATTGATGAATTAATTTTTCAACCTCCAGTAACAATTTTTTCTTCTCGTAAAAAACCACAAATTTTTATTTTTTACTGACCTGTGAAAATAAAAAAGAGAACGGATGAAGTAAAATCGCAAAAAAGAAGAAGTAATGGGCCTATGATCTCCACATATATCAGTCCGGCCCATGAAGCTATAAGATGAATATAAAACAGTGACAGGAGAAAAACCCTATCCCTTATATATGCACGCTCCCTTCTCCTCACCCCCCCATCAAGCAGCCGCTCCTCGCTCTCACCTGTGCTCTCCTCTTGAAGGTAACACTCACCCTCTTCTCTCCTGCTTCATGTCTTCATCTTGTGAGACAGAAAACTTTTGTATTATTTAGTTCAATGAAAAATTATTGTTTTTGTTGCTTTCGTGTGTATTTGATCTGTCTGGTTGCTAAGATGACGTGGGAAAGGGGGAGGGGGTTATTTGGCTTTTTTTTTTTTTTTCCTGTTTTGAATATTTAGTTTCTTAGCAATGGGAATGCAAAACTATTGTGATATTGCTCGTTTACAGATTTTTTGCAGTGATTGATTTGTTTGTTTCCTGAGAAAGTATGAGATTTGAATCGGTTTTATTGATTAGCTTACTGTTTTGAATGATTTAAAAAGTGATTTTAGATTTGTTTGAAAATGATTATAGTTTTGCTGCTGGAAATTGAAGTCTTGTGTTCGTTTCTGTAATTTTGATGTTTAGTGTACGCTGAATGTCGATTTTATTTCTGTTTTTTTGTCTTGTTAGAAGAGCTCTGTCGAACTAATATGACGTCATTAGGGGTTTGCAGCTCATTTGAAACAGAAAACAGGATTGTTTTTGTTCTGTTTCTATATATCTGCCATGACTTGAATTGGTTATCTATCGTATATGAGGAACTTTTGTAGGAGTTTATCTCCTCGGCGAAATTTTTGGCTTTAAGATAATAGAATTGACTCTCCAAGCTGTCTTCTTGTAGCTCTATTGCATTTTGGTTCTCATGTTATCATGTATGAACTTAGAGTTGTTTTGTCTTGGGTCATTACCAACACAGTTTCTCATGTTTTGCTTGCGCGGTTCCTGAAAGGAAATGATGATCAGCATTACAGTTTCAGTTAATCTTACGTTTTCTTTGCAGCAGCAGCAGAAGCTTATCTGTGAAGATGGGTCGTGTTCGTACTAAGACAGTGAAGAAGTCCTCACGCCAGGTTATTGAGAGGTACTACTCTAAAATGACATTGGATTTCCACACCAACAAGAAGATTTTGGAAGAGGTTGCTATCATCCCCTCAAAGAGGCTCCGCAACAAGATTGCTGGGTTCTCTACCCATCTAATGAAGCGTATTCAGAAGGGACCAGTCCGTGGCATCTCACTGAAACTTCAAGAGGAAGAGCGCGAGCGTCGTATGGACTTTGTGCCTGAAGAGTCTGCCATTAAGATCCAAGAGATTAAAGTTGACAAAGAGACCATTGACATGCTTGCTGCCCTTGGTATGTCAGACTTTCCTGGGATTGTTGAAGTTGAACCTCAGCCTATGGTTCCTACACAGGGCTTTGGCAGAGGAGGTGGTGCTAGGAGGTACTAGAGTTAAATAACCTCATCGCGATGTTCAAGTGCGAGTGCCAGAACTTTAAATTTTGTGTCTGAATGTCTTTTATTTAGTGCTCACTTTCAGAGTTTTTATTTATATTATCCTCAATGGTATTGGTGCTTGATGTTTTAAACTGGAGAATTAGTTGATTTTGCTGTTAAAAGACTGATATTTTAGTTGATTCAATCCTGTCATCTAATACCTTTTTTGTCATGTGTTCAATTACATGAACAACTTGAACTATAAATCATGTGTGATATCATAAGTCGGAAAAAAGTTGTATTGTTTTTTCTCCCATGGATTCGGCGAAGGACTGTAGCAAGCGCAGGCTGTATGGCCCTAGAACTCGTATGCCGTTTTTCACTGCAAGCTTGTGTTGCTGCTGTGAAAAATAATTTTTATAATATAAAATGAAAAATATTTTAAAAATTAACTACACTATAATCACATCTTTTTATGATGTTTCAGAAGGTAGCATCCTGCCTGGCATTAATGTCCTCAAGTAACTCTTCTTGTTAGATTTATCTCAACGTATTCAGTTCATCGTGAATGAGAATTGGCCCAAGGCTTCTGCCTTAGGTGAAAGGTTCCAAGGCAAATCCAACACCTCTATTTCTAGCCCATGTACAGGCCTGGTTCTAGCCCGTACGAAGAGAATAAGTACCCAAGGTTTCAAAAACTACCTTGTGTACCCACCATTTTCTGAGCCTCAACTCTCCACAGATAATGGATATTTTGCCTCTCTCCACCATCCCGCACTTTCCTCATTGCCCCCCTCCTTTCTCCTCCAACACCACCACCACCACAACCACCGCTTCCATTTCTTTCTCCCTCAAACCACCACCTCCACCGCCACCAGAACCCACCAATTCTTCCTCTATCCGCCGTCCCAAATCACTCAGTGGGGGGGGGGGGGGGGGGGGGGGGGCCGGGGGGGGGGGCGGCGCGGCGCGGCCCCAACCCCCACCCCAACCCCCGCCCCCGCCCCCACAACTCCTAAAATCCCCCAAAACCCACTCAAAACCCTCCTTAACCCCTCCAAACCCCAAATAACAAGCTCCAGTGCCACTAGCACCACCGACCCTCTTTCTCTCTCCACCAAACTCCGCCTCTCCAGCAAACTCTCTCACCCACCACCACCGCCGCCGCCACTTGAAACCACTCGAACCCCAGAAGCTGAAACCCAAGAGACTCGAAAAGTAGAAAATGAAGCCCCCAAAACTGATTTCTGCCAAAAAGGGAAGATCTTTATTGGAAATTTACCAAACTGGATAAAAAAACACGAACTTTCTGAATTCTTTCGCCAATTCGGTCCTATAAAGAATGTAGTTTTGATAAATGGTCATAATGAGACTGAAAGGAATGCTGGTTTCGGGTTTATTATCTATGATGGTCCAACTGCAGAGAAGTCTGCAATGAAAGCTGAGGAATTTGATGGAATGGAGTTTCATGGGAGGGTTTTGACTGTGAAATTGGATGATGGGAGAAGATTGAAGGCGAAAGCAGAGGAAAGGAAGAATTGGGTTGATGGAGAGGATGGGGGTGACTATAGGTCTAAATGGCACGAAGAAAGAGAAGGGTCTACAAAGGCTTTTCGGAAGGTTTTAGACACGCAACCGGAGAATTGGCAGGCAGTTGTTAGTGCTTTCGAAAGGATTAAGAAGGTAAAAGGTTTCAGACACTCTTATTGTTAGACTTGTATTTAAGTTGATTAAGCAGAGAAAATGTGGACGACTTGTAAGATTCAGGTCGTCAACAGTAGGAAATGATGAATTCCATATTAATCTGTGTCTGGCCACATATATATAGCCATGACTTGTGCAGATTATGGTAACCGTGGTCTAAGTGGATAATCGTTAACTTTTAAGGGGATGATTTGTGCGTAATGGCTTGATTCGTTATGCATATTGCTTCTAAATGATGGGAAAATGTTGCATGGTCATATCATGGGTGACCTTTTATATTTAAGAAGTTATGATAGCTCTTACTTAGTCATTAGCATTTTCCTCTCTTTTCCCATCATTTTATTAGCCTGCTAGAAGGGAGTTTGGATTAATGGTGGGTTACTATGCGAGGCGAGGGGATATGCATCGTGCACGACAAACTTTTGAGAGCATGCGAGCAAGGGGAATATATCCGAGTTCACATGTCTATACAAGGTAAAATCTTTGATAAAACATCACTAGTCTTGCTTATTTGTGATTTAAGTTGAATAACTTTTTTATGAGCTTCTTCATCTGTTAAAATACCGGTCATCCATCCAAATTGTCTTCAGTACATACATATTACGCAAGCAATGTGTCTGGTGGCAAATTCTGTTTTAGGAAGCAGTCCTTCTGAAAAATATTTTACTCCAAGTATAGCCTATCCAAACGAGATTGTAGGGCTTTCAGCTTTGAATTTCATACATTATTTATGTGTTTTTTCTTCATTCATTTGTTATTCATTTTTTGGGTAATTTGGCAATGTCTGTTGAAGGTTGCCTCCCAAATGTAATTTTTGTTCAATTAACAGGAACTTGGTTCCTCATAGTTTTAGAGGTTAATTGTTATGTAATTTAATTTTCTTCTATTGTCATTAAAGTTATTTATTTCATGCAGCCTTATTCACGCTTATGCAGTTGGTAGAGACATGGAAGAAGCACTGTCTTGTGTTAGGAAAATGAAGGAAGAGGGTGTTGAAATGAGCCTGGTGACATATAGTATAGTTGTTGGAGGATTTGCCAAAATTGGCAATGCTGAGTAAGTAAATATTACCTTTAGTACCTTTTCTTGAAGAACATATCTGTTTCATTAACTTTGCTTTTGGAGATTATCCTTTTGAAGCCTCTTTTTTTCCTCAATTTGTTGTTAAGCCTTTGGTTTTGTGTTTATTTTTCTTATTTGTGCAGTGGCTTATTCTTTAAACTAAAGTAACTGCAGGTTTTTATGACTTGATCAACATATAAAAGCTTTGATGATTTATGCTTTAAACTTTAGCAATTGCAACTTGTTCAGTTGTTCAAGTCTTGACTTTCTATATAGCAAAACATTGCAACTTTGGTTTTTGTTTCAGGAGTTCCTCTCCATGCTAATAATAACTTAAACGTTGATTTTGAAGAGCTGCAGAGCACTGGTTTAAGGAGGCCAAAGAGAGGCATACAAATTTGAATGCAATCATTTATGGGAGCATTATATATGCTTATTGGTCAGTATTATGTTTCAAATTCAAGTCTATATTGATTTCTTTTCATTACACACACACACACACACACTGATCACTTCAATATGCTGAACACTATATCATGTTGATGCTGAATAGTTCCCTGGCACTAAATGTGAGGTCAAATACATATACTTTAGCTTACAAGTTTGTATATATGTACT
>Ga0307514_10006205_pt1 | contig 10477 bp, 9 predicted proteins | sample 16_EM_MG_FD_203088 | JGI IMG/M metagenome (GOLD analysis project Ga0307514, IMG submission 203088) | Populus trichocarpa ectomycorrhiza microbial communities from riparian zone in the Pacific Northwest, United States - 16_EM | ecosystem: Host-associated > Plants > Roots > Unclassified | place... | reverse complement strand
GCTGCTGGCCGGAGCGGCCGGCCTCGCGACCGCGGCCGCCCTGCCGTTGACCGCCGGCCCGGCCCGCGCCGCCGCGCCGCGGCACTACCCGGCGAACTGGCCGGCCCCCGAGCCCTACGGCCTCGCCGACGACCGCCTGGACCTCTGGCCGCGCGAGGACAACTCTTTCGTCCTGCCACTGGAGTTGCGTCCGCGCGACCGGCAGCGCGGGTCGGTGTGGATGCGTGACACCTATGTCAACTGTTTCGTGGTCGACGGCCGCCCCCTGTATGTGGCCACGGGCACGACCCGGGTGCCCGGGCTCGAGGCGGCCGCCCCCTGGAACGACGGCATCTTCGTATGGCTGGCCCCTTCCCTCGCCGGGCCCTGGCGGCTGGCCGATACGAGCCGTATCCGCCCGGACGCGGAGAAGGGAAAGGTCTGGTCGCCGGAGTTCGTCGCGGAGAACCGGCCGGGACGCACCGTGGTCGCGCCCTGGCAGGAGTACTGGTACGACGACCGCTTCGGCAAACGCGGCGAGGTGTGGGCCCCCGAACTGCACCGCTTCCGCGGCAGCTGGTACCTCGTGGCATGCATGGGCGACCACTCCCGCAAGGTCGGCTCGTTCCTGCTCAAGAGCGAGGGCGGGGTCGCGGGCCCGTACCGGCTGATCGAGGGCAATCTGGACAAGCCCTTCGGGGAACCCTTCGTCGGCGGCCCGAGTTTCATCGAGCCCGGCGCCTATCACCACATCGACGGCGGCCTGTTCGCGGAGGACGGCAAGGCCCGGCTCGTCCTGCACAACAATCTGTACGCGGACTTCCGGGACGACATGGAGGACATCGTCCCGTCCACCGGGCTGCCCCGGTTCCAGCAGGCTCCCTACACGCCCGAGCCCTATCTGGAGGGTGCCCACGTCTTCCAGCACGAAGGCAAGTACTACCTCGTTCACGCCGCCTGGGACCGTACGTCCGCGCAGTCGGACGGCAGCACGCGGCATGCGTACGATCCGCCGGGACCGGGGCGCGTGCAGTACCAGTACAACGCCGTCGCGGCGGTGGCCGACCGCTTCGAGGGACCGTACTCGAGGCGCTGGACCGCAGGGGTCGGCGCGGGCCACAACAACTTCTTCACCGACCACCGGGGCCGCCTGTGGGCCACGTTCTTCCGCAACCCCAACGTCGGCTACTGGGCGGATCCTTCCCGTATCGCCCAGTCCGCGGTCCCGGGTGTGGTCCGTCTGGAGTGGACCGGCCCGACGGGCAGCAGGCTCTACGTCGCGCGCCGCCGCAACGCCGCCGGGAGCCCCTCAGCCCGGGGTTAGAGACCCGCAACACCTGTCTGACCAACCAGATGCGGATGTTCCGCGAGACGAGAAAGCCGGCGGTGGCCACCTGTGCCGGTGTGCGGATCCGGTCCATGGCAGAGGGCTTCGGCCCGGACAAGATGCCGTGGCTCCTCAACCCCGTCTACGCGAACCGGACCGTCCGTCCGAACCCGGATGGCACACCCGGGCGGAACTACGCCTGGTTCGAGGCGTTCAGGGCACTACAGCAAGCCTGAAACCCGGGAGGCCGGCCTTCCCGGCCGACTGGACCGGGTCGGTGGTGGCCGCCTTGCCGAACAGGGCCGGCAGGGCGGGTACCAGCGTCATGCGGACGCACGCACGCCGGGCGCTACTGATGCGGGGACTCGGGAAACAACGGGAAATCCGGACCCCGCGTCAGCGAAGCCGGGTGGCGAACGCCTTGTACGCCCGCTCGTCGAAGAGCACGAACCGCACCTCCTCGACCGCCGTCTCCGTCGACCGCACCGTCTCCACCGCGATCCGGGCGGCATCCTCCATCGGCCAGCCGTAGATGCCGGCGGAGACGGCCGGGAAGGAGACCGTGCGGGCGCCCAACTCGTCGGCCACCCGCAGCGATTCGCGGAAGCAGGAGGCCAGTAGCTCCGACCGGTCCTCCTCCTCGCTGAAGCGCGGACCGACGGTGTGGATCACCCAGCGGGCGTCCAGCTCACCCGCGGTCGTCGCGACCGCCCGGCCTGTCGGCAGGCCTTTTCCATAGTGAGAGGCGCGTAGCTTGCGGCAGTCCGCCAGGATCTCGGGGCCGCCGCGGCGGTGGATGGCGCCGTCGACGCCGCCTCCGCCGAGCAGCGAGGAGTTGGCCGCGTTGACGATGGCGTCGGCGCGCTGCCGGGTGATGTCGCCCTGGACGAGGGTGATGGCGGTCATGTCTGGCGCAGCCTCCTCCAGACGGCCTTCGCCGCGTTGTGGCCCGACATGCCGTGCACCCCGGGCCCGGGCGGAGTGGCCGAGGAACAGATGAAGACGGCGGGGTGCGGGGTGCCGTACGGGAACAGGGAGAGCTTGGGGCGCAGCAGGGTCTGGAGTCCTGAGACCGCTCCGGAGGAGATGTCTCCGCCTACGTAGTTGGCGTTGCGTGCGGCGAGTTCGGGCGGTCCGGCGGTCGCGCGGGCGAGGACGCGGTCACGGAAGCCCGGGGCGAACCGCTCCAGTTGGCGCTCGACGGCTTCGGTGAGGTCGCCGGTCCAGCCGTTGGGGACATGGCCGTATGCCCAGAACACATGCTTGCCGGCCGGGGCCCGGGCGGGGTCGACGACACTGGGCTGCACGGTGATCAGGAACGGCTTGTCGGGTGCGCGGCCCTCCCGGGACGCCGCGCGCAGGGCGTTGCCGATCTCGGCGCTGTCGGCGCCGATCTGCACGGTGGTGGCCCGGCGCGGCTCCGGCGCGGTCCAGGGCACGGGGCCGTCCAGCGCGTAGTCGATCTTGAAGACGCCGGGGCCGTACCGATAGCCCTCGTAGTAGGTGCCGAAGCCGGCGATACGGGCCAGGGCGGTGGGCGAGGTGTCGAAGACGTACGCGCGCGCGGGCGGCAGGTCGTCGAGCCGCTTGACCTCGTAGTCGGTGTGGACGGTGCCGCCGAGGTCCTTGAGATAGGCGGCGAGCGCGTCCGAGATGGACTGGGAGCCGCCGCGGGCCACGGGCCAGCCGCGGGCGTGCGCGGCGAGGGCGAAGACCAGGCCGATCCCGCCGGTGGCGAAGCCGCCCAGCGGAGCCATGACGTGGGCCACGAGACCGGCGAACAGGGTCCTGGCCCGCTCGTCGCGGAAGCGTCGGGTCAGCCAGGTGGACGGGGGCAGGCCGACGAGTCCGAAGCGGGCGAGGGTGACCGGGTCCCGGGGCAGCGCGGTGAGCGGCAGGGACATGAAGTCCCGGGCCAGGGTGTCCCACTTGGGCAGGAAGGGCTCGACCAGCCTGCGGTACGTGCCCGCGTCGCGCGGGCCGAACGAGGCGGCCGTCTCGCCGACCGACCGGGCCAGGACGGCGGCGGTGCCGTCGGGGAAGGGGTGCGCCATGGGCAGATCCGCGTGCAGCCACTCCAGGCCGTACCGCTGAAGGGGCATCGCGCGGAACGCCGGCGAGCTGATGCCGAGCGGGTGGGCCGCCGAGCACGGGTCGTGCCGGAAGCCGGGGAGGGTGAGCTCCTCGGTGCGGGCTCCCCCGCCGACGGTGTCCCGGGCCTCGAAGACGGCCACGGAGAATCCTCGGCGGGCCAGCTCCACGGCAGCGGTCAGTCCGTTCGGCCCCGCACCCACCACGACCGCATCGAGCATCGACGGCACCTTCGGACTCCTTCGTCAGCCGATGGCCTGTAGGGATCAGGATATGACGGAGGTCCGACAGCGCAGGGCCGCGGGGCACCAACCGGGCCGTCGAGCCTTCGGCGATCGTGTGCTGCCGGTCCTTGGGCGGCCGTGTGCTGCCGGTCCTTGGGCGGCCGTGCGCTGCCGGTCCTTGGGCGGCCGTGCGCTGCCGGTCCTCGGGCGGCCGTGCGCTGCCGGTCCTTGGGCGGCCGTGCGCTGCCGGTCCTCGGGCGGCCGTGCGCTGCCGGTCCTTGGGCGGCCGTGTACTGCCGGTCCTTGGGCGGCCGTGCGCCGCGGCTCCTCGGGCGGCCATGCGCTGCCGGTCCTGGGGCGGCCGTGTACTGCCGCTCCTCAGGCGACCGCTCACCGCGGCTCCTTCGGCGGCCGACCGGCCGACCGGCCGACGGCTATCGCGGTATCAGCAGCTCCACCACCCGGCGGGCCGTGGCCGCGTCGCGGGCCGCGGTGAAGGGGAGGGTGTTGTGGCCGGTGATGCGGAACGGCTCGCCCGCGAGGGTCAGGTGGGCGCCGCCCGCCTCCTCCACCAGGAGCAGGCCGGCCGCGTGGTCCCAGGCCGCTTCCCAGGAGAACGCCGTGGCGTCCAACTCGCCCCGGGCGATCGCCAGGTACTCCAGGCCGGCCGAGCCGCAGGCGCGCGGTGCCACACCCTCGGTCCACAGGCCGAGCAGGGCGTGCTTCTGCTCATCGGTCGTGTAGTCCGGGTGGGAGGTGGCCACGCGCAGGTCACGATCCGGCTCCGGGGCGCCTGAGGTCAGCCGCTCGCCGTCGAGGAACGCGCCCTGTCCGCGGACGGCGGTGGCCAGCTGGTCGCGGGCCGGGGCGTACGTCCACGAGGCGAGCACGACTCCGCGCCGGGCGAGCGCGACCAGGGTGCAGAATCCGGAATCGCCGTGCACGAACTGTCGTGTGCCGTCGACGGGATCGACGATCCAGACCGGCGTGTCGCCCTGTATCGCCTCGTAGGACGCGGGGTTCGCGTGCACCGCCTCCTCGCCGACGACGACCGAGCCGGGCAGCAGCGCGCCGAGCGCCTCGGCGAGATACAGCTCGGCATTGCGGTCGGCGTCCGTCACCAGGTCGTGCGGGCCGCTCTTCTGGTCGACCTCGTGCGCGGCGAGCCGGCGGAAGCGCGGCATTATCTCGGCCGCGGCCGCCTTGCGGACGGCGTCCTCCACGTCGGCGGAGTGTCGGGCGAGAAACTCGTCGATGGTTTCCGTGTCTTCGATCATGCCCCTATGAGAGCACGCGCCACTGACAGTCCCCACCATCCCGGTGCACAGCGGGTGGAATCACCGTGAAGACCGGGGCGGGGCGCTGTCGGCGAGATCGGCGGCCGGTTCAGCGACCGGTTCGGCAGGCGGTTCAGCGGGCGGTTCAGCGACCCGCTCAGCGGCCGACCGCGTACCCCTGCATGCCGCGCGGGTTCGCGGCCGCCGACAGGATGCCGGTCTCCGGGTCCCGGGCGACCGCGCACAGGCGTCCTTCCGACCACGGGGCGCCCACGGTCACGTCGTGCCCGCGCCGGCGGAGTTCCGCCACGACGTCCGGAGCCGTGCGGGCTTCCACCGTGACGCTGCCCGGCCGCATGCCCCGCGGGTAGAAGGAACCGGGGAAACTGTCGTTGTGCCAGTTCGGGGCGTCGATCGCGCCCTGGAGGTCGAGTCCGCCGCGGACCGGGGCGAGCAGCGCGACGGCGAGGAAGAAGTGCAGCTGCCACTGGTCCTGCTGGTCGCCGCCGGGCGTCCCGAACGCCATCACCGGCACGCCGTCGCGCAGGGCGATCGAGGGGGTGAGGGTGGTGCGGGGGCGGCGGCCCGGGGTGAGGGAGTTCGGCAGGCCCTCCTCCAGCCAGGTCATCTGCAACCGGGTGCCCAGCGGAAAGCCCAGCTCGGGGACGACGGGGTTGGACTGGAGCCAGCCGCCGCTGGGGGTGGCGGCGACCATGTTGCCCCAGCGGTCGACGACGTCGAGGTGACAGGTGTCGCCACGGGTGTGCCCGTCGGCGGCGACCTCGGACTCGGGCTCGCCCGGCACCGGAGACGTGGGGTGCTTGGCGACGGTGGGCTCGCCCGCGCCGGGCACGCCATGGACCGCGACCGTCGGCTCCCCCGCGCCCAGCGGGTCGACCCCGGCCTCGTCGCGGATCACCACGCGCGCGTGGGCACTCGTCCGCGGGGTGCGGCCTGCGGGGCTGCCGGGCCTCACCTCGTACGATGCCTTCTCGCCGACGAGCTCCCGCCGCCCCGCGTTGTACGCGTCCGACAGCAGTGCGTCGAGCGGCACCTCGGCCGCGTCCCCGTACCAGGCCTCCCGGTCCGCCATGGCGAGCTTGCAGCCCTCTATCAGCAGATGGACGTAGTCCGCGGACCCGTACCGGGGCAGTTCGGGCGGCAGCAGCGCGAGTTGCTGGAGGAGAACCGGCCCCTGGCTCCAGGGGCCCGCCTTGCAGACGGTCCAGCCGTTCCAGTCGTACGTCGCCGGCGCCTCGTACGTCGCGGACCAGCCGGCGAGGTCGGCGGCCGTGAGGGTGCCGGTGTGCCGCTCGCCGCTGGTGTCCATGGTGGGCCGCCGCGCCTGCCGTACGAGCGCCTCCGCGACGAAGCCGGTGCGCCACACCTCCCGCGCGGCCTCGATCTGCGCCTCCCGGTCCCCCGCCCCGGCGACCTCGACGAGCAGCCGCTTCCAGGTGGCGGCGAGGGCGGGATTACGGAAGAGCTCCCCCGGCCGGGGTGCCTTCCCGCCCGGCAGGTACACGTCCGCCGAGGTGGTCCACTCCGTCTCGAACAGCTCCCGTACCGTCTCGACGGTCGCGCCGACGTTCTCCACGGGCGCGTGGCCGTGTTCGGCGTACCCGATGGCGTACTTCAGGAGGTCGGCGAGCGATTTCGTGCCGTGGTCCCGCAGGAGCAGCATCCAGGCGTCGAAGGCACCGGGGACGGCGGCGGCGAGCGGTCCGGTCCCGGGGACGAGGTCCAGTCCGAGCCCCCGGTAGTGCGCGACGCTCGCCCCGGCCGGCGCGACGCCCTGCCCGCACAGCACCCGCACCTCGCCTCCCGCCGGCGCCAGCAGGATCGGTACCTCGCCGCCCGGCCCGTTGAGGTGCGGCTCGACGACGTGCAGCACGAACGCTCCCGCCACGGCGGCGTCGTACGCGTTGCCGCCGTCCTCCAGCACGGCCATCGCCGACTGCGAGGCGAGCCAGTGGGTGGAGGACACCATGCCGAAGGTGCCCTGGAGGGTGGGTCGGGTGGTGAACATAGAGCCTCTCACCTCGCTGTTTACGTGTACCGGCCCGGACGATGGGCACTCAGGATGGGTGCTGGGGAGAATCTGGGGAGTTTGCGCCAGGGCCCTCCTCCTCCCGCTCCCCCAGAAGGCTATCGATCGCCCTGCGCCCCTTCTTCCCCGCCTCCGGCATGAAGTGGGCGTAGTGGTCGAGGGTGATGGTCGGCGACGAGTGCGCCAGCCACTTGGCGAGGGTCACGACCGACTCGCCTGCCTCGAGGACTAGCCTCGCGCTGTCATGAAGCGGGCTGTCCGGCAGGCGGTCACGAAAGCAGAAAGGGCCTCTGACCAGCAAGAATGAGGATTGTCGAGGTCCTTGTTCCTGCCACCGCCGGAGGCACTTCCCAGGTGAAGCACTCTATCGGGTCCTACCCCCGAGGCCGATGGCTGTCGTACTCGGTCGGCATGACGGTCACTGACGCGATCCACCAGCACGTGCTGACGGTCCCGGCGTCTGCCTGGACCCCGGCCGTCGAGGTGAACAGCGAGATCCGGGACGGCGCATGAGTTACCGAGCTCACCGGTGACGTCCTTGCCGGCCGGCCGAAGGGCATGCGGCTGCTAGGGCCTGTATCGAGTCGTGATCACCAAGCGGCGTTCCGAAGTTCATCGAGGGCGGGCCAAGGCGCGTCGGCGGCGCCGGCGCACCGAAGACCGCCTGCGAAAGCCCCTGGGCTCCGCGGTGTGACGGGGGGCGGCTCTGGCTGTGACCAGGCGTGCGGCCTCAGTCCAGGTAGGTGTTGTACTGCTCGACGTCACCGGGCTTGAGCTGCATCTTCGGGTCGGTCTTGATGCTGGAGAGTTCCGTGCCCAGGATGCGTCCGGTGTGCTCGTCGAGGATGATCGTCCATCGCACCGTCTCCTTGAAGTCCGCAGCGTACGCCTGGCCTTGGCGCCCCGCACGGTCCGTGACCGGACCGATGGCACGCAGGCCGGACTGCTCGGCGAGCAGGCCGTCAATCGCGGCCGTCTGGGCGGGGCCGGGCGTCCACTCGCGCAGCAGCGCCTCCACGGAGTCCATCGTCCAGTACGCGCTGCCGCGGGTGTCGGGGTTGTCCTTCGCCAGGTAGTCGGCGAAGCCGCGGGTGGTGGTCGGGGGCGCGTTCAGGAAGGAGGCGAACTTCTGCCATGACCCCGCCGGCTTGTGCTTACGGTGGACGACCCGGCCGTCCTTGATGTCCTGCACCTCACCGCTGCCGTCGGCGTTGTAGCGGGCGCGGGACTCGGCCACCGGCATCTGCTCCGGCTTGTGCTTGCCGTCGTCCCACATCCCCAGTGCCCACTCCCGGCGGTGGGTTCCGCGGTGCGCGGCACCCTGGGAGTCGGCGAGGGCTGCGGCCCGCTTCGCGACGGTGGCGAGCGGCACGGTGGCCCGGGAGCTCTCCACCTTGAGCGGGGCGGGCGCGGCGACGGCCGTCTGACCGCTGCTGCCGGTGACGGCGAACCCGACCACGGTCGCCGCGACGACGACGGCAGCCGCCCCGAGAGACATCGACCGGCCGGGCGTCAGCCACCCGAAGGCCGAGGGGCGCCCGGCGGCGGAGCGGGACGTGGCGGACTTCGCGGCGTCGGAGGTGGCGGCCGTGCCGTTGATCTCGTTCACCAGGTGTGCTTCGAGCTGCGCGTGACGAGTGGGCGAGAGCCGGGCGTCGGAGGGCGGCGGGACCATCTCACGCAGCGCGGCGAGCTCGGTGCGATCGCGGGCCTCCTGCCACTCCCGGCTCCCCTCCTCGTGGGCTGGGTCCGCCAGAGGGGAAGACGGGGTGGCGGCGCCAGAACGGTTCCGGAACACGGCGTTCATGCGAGGTTCTCCTGAGTGGTTCGAGCCGGAATGCTGTCTACGCGCTGTACCTGTCCGCTGCCACTGGGGAGTTCCCGACCGGGTACGCTCCGTGTGCCGTCGCGCCGGGTGGCCGGGTGCCCTACGGAGTCGCGCAGCTTGGCGCGGGCGCGGGACAGCCGGGAGCGCACGGTGCCGACGGGTATGCCCAGGGCCTCGGCGGCGGACGCGTAGTCCAGCCCGCCCCAGACGCACAGGGTGAACACCTCGCGCTCGGTGCGCCGCAGCCCCTCCAGCGCCGCCTTGGCCGCCGCCAGCTGTTCGGCGTCCGCCATCCGCCCGGTCACCTCGTCGGTGAAGTCCGGGACGATGTCCGCGCGTGGCATCCGGGCCATGGCTCTCCGGTGACGCCGGGCCGATCGGGCCGTGTTGCGCAGGACATTGGTGGCGATGCCCAGCAGCCACGGGCGCAGACTGCCGGTCTCCTCCGGGCGCAGCCGCTCGCGCGAGCGCCACGCCTCCAGGTAGGTGAGGGAAACAATGTCCTCGGCCGTGGCCCAGTTTCCCGTGGACCACAGGGCATGGCGGTATACGGCGTCCGCGTGCTCCCGGAACGCCTCGGCGAGCGCGGCCGGGTCACCTTCGCGGAGACGGGCGTGGGTTGAATCAGTCACGTGGAGTACTGTCCGCCCGGTCCGGCGGGTTCCTGTGACGTGTGCCATGGTTCCTGGGTGGAGGCGCGCTGAAACTGGACTCGAACCGAACTTTCGATACGCGGCCTACTGAGGCTTTCGTTAGTTCTGTGGTGGTTGAGCTTGGATTGTCAGTCCCGTGTGGGTGAGGAAGGACCACGGGAGTTGTTCATCGGAGGAGACCCGGTGGATGCGCGGCCAGTCCGTCCCACACCAGCACCACCGGCTCGCCGGCGTAGAACGTTCTGACCTGCTCCAGGACCTCGATCAACGCGACGGACCTGAGCTTCCCAAGCTCAGAGCGCGAGTTCGATTCTCGTCACCCGCTCCACGACGAAGGCTCAAGTCAGCGCCTTGGGCCTTGTTTGGTGTCCAGTCCAATTCGACGGTCCACTCCGCGCCGTCCCGTACCATCTCGGCCCCGGGCGACAGATCCAGCACACGGCTGCCGACCTCATGTCATCGTTCCCTGGGCTGCGCACCCATGAGCTGTCCACCAGCGGCACCACCAGGTCCACCCCGAGCCGGCGGTGCCAGATCAGGGCAACAACTGAACCCGAGCCAGGGGCTCGTAGGCGCTGGCAGTGGCGAGTTCGCCGAACGTCAGACCGAACCGCCGGCGGTCGTTCTCCCACCTGATCAACGTGCGACAGCCCGCGGCGTCAGGCCGCAGCAGTTTCGCCTGCAGCTCGGCCACCTTCACCTGGCATCGGCCCGTCAGCGACGTGGTGTCCGGGTCGCACTCGGGCTTCGGCTCACCCGGCCTCGGCCGCAGCCGATCGCCGCTGCTGTGGCGGTCGAAGATTCCGCGCCAAGGCGCCCTGCTCGGGTGGCCGGCCCGGGCGGCGTCGAAGTGTCGGGGGGACGCCTTCGAGATCGGGGGAGTCAAGGAGGGCGTCGGCCCGCAGTCAGCAGGGCTGCCGATGCGACGGGCGATTCCGGCGGAGTGTCGATCAGCGGCTGCGGGCAGACACCGAGCAGACGAACGGACGTATCCGCGGGTGGACAGCCGGGCAGCCCCCGACCCTGCGGCTGTCCGGGGCGCCCACTC
>Ga0307514_10006204_pt1 | contig 10480 bp, 8 predicted proteins | sample 16_EM_MG_FD_203088 | JGI IMG/M metagenome (GOLD analysis project Ga0307514, IMG submission 203088) | Populus trichocarpa ectomycorrhiza microbial communities from riparian zone in the Pacific Northwest, United States - 16_EM | ecosystem: Host-associated > Plants > Roots > Unclassified | place... | reverse complement strand
CCCCCGGTCACCACCGCTGTTTACCCCTGACTTCTATCTACCCATTAGTACGCAAAAAGTGATAGGCCAGGCAGCAACTAAATCCTCGCTCCCGCATGCGTGATACACAACACATCAAATTCGAAGATTTGTGTCTCCATATATACGACTTCATGGCTATGAACTTGTGACGGCTTATGAGGCTTGGGGTTCTTCCAGACTGGCAGGGGCTTGAGCTCTATTGTTCAAGGTACAGGTGTCTGCTCCACAGAGGGAAGAGCACTTGCATAGATATTCGCGTAGAGCATTATTTGCAAGTGGCCCAGCCCCTCAACTGTGTTAAGGGGTTGGACAAGCCCTTAAGGTATCGAAGCTACATTTACAGTCTCTACCCATAGTCACACGTTTTGTCCACACATTTGGCTCCGATGAACCAAACCCTCCCACCCTCAACCAGTTTGCCGCTGTTGCCTCCGATCGGTGGTTGATAGGTATATCTGATGCTAGTTCTGTTAGTGACCAATTACAGGGTAAAGAGCAGGACATACAAATGGCAGCCTTGTACATGCTAAGTCAATGTGTTGAGATAGATGCAACAGTTTTAGCCATGGCACCGCACACCGCAGCAGATCATCTGAGAAACCCAATTAACAATCGATTCGTGAAACAAATTGGCAATCATTCAGCTATTGGTGAACTACCTCAGCAGTGACAAGAGTCAAATTAGTTCATCTACCGTACCGCCGCGGCCCAGATCGAGGGCCACCAAGTCATGCTCCAGTTTCCTGCGACCAGGGCCCTGCACAAAACCCTGTAGAATTCAGCCGACCGGCGACGGGATGGTGACCATCTGGCTACATTTTGACAGATTATATATGCGACTCGTATGCCCATTGCTGGTCACACACCATCAAGGAACAAAAAAAAACAGGCCCAACTTCAACTTCTGCACCTTGACGCTTCTGTAGTTCACCATCCCCGGATCCTGTGCTTGCACTTTCGAATTCGCTCTTCCTTTTTGCAGCTGTACTTGCGCTTTCAATTGTCAAAAGACCAAACTGACCTTGGATCGTCTGCTCTCCGGCCTGACAACGATACAACTGCATGCACAACAAACACGTGAATCTCCTGCGCCTCCCTAGCACGCTTCGAGTGTGTGAAGAAGGCTATGAAGTTAAGAACAAACAAACCATAAAACATACAAACCCTCGCCCCTGATGACCCAGAAATTCAAAGATGCACCCTGAGACTCGGTCTACCATATCTAGAGCACGAATACGATTAATGAATCCAAAAAAAAAGCACGGTCATGAGCAGGGAGACTACTTTTGAACTCGGTTTGGGGAATACGATCGGATACAAGGGGGTACCGTAGAGGGGAGCTCCCCTTTCCTCGAGTGACCTTGTTTGGGTTTACCTTCTGTCAATGCAACGTTGTATCTTCCTGTCCCCCCTACCGGCCCATACTCCACCAAACTAGAGTAGCTCAAAACTCAATCCATAGACCTACGGCAAATTTGAACATACATTTTGGCATAACACAAGGAACTGCAACATGATGAAAATGTGGGATGATCCAGGAAGCCCCAAATGTGAGTCCGATCACCCAAATCCAAAATCTGACTATCATGTTAACCGTGAAGCAAAGAGGGCTAACATACCACTCCCACCATTGAGGCCAGTCGACACTACAGCCGAGACGAGCAGATCTAGCCCAATTATTTTCCTCAAGCTCCAAACTGGGTGAAAGAGTCTTTTGGAGCTTTCAGTCAGCAACGTGCTCTCCTAGCCTGGCATCCCATAACGCTCGAGCTCGCCCTGGACAGTTCTGGAGCTTCAGGCGCCCAAGCACTCGAACGGGGTTTACTCCCCTCCAATCTTCACCAAATTCCCCCTCCCAGATTCGACAGTCCTCAGATCTACCTCCCTCGGGGGTCGCTACATACATGTATATACGATACACCAGATTCTATCGTCAACTTGCATCCAGACATGGCACTCCTCAGGGTGTTGCCACGGGATGGAAGACAGTATGAAGAAGCCGTGGAGTCATACCACAGGGTATGGCATGAAACCTGCTGGCAAAATAGGGTACAACCGGTGATTTGTTCTGTGCTTGCTACCCGAGCGAGCAATAGCAATATTCAATCAGACATTTTTATCCGAGTCCCCACAATTTGAGGACCACCCCTGGCAAGTCTCCCGGGGAGATACCAACCATATCAATTTTTTTACTAAAAAAAAACCCATTATTCGTATTGGAAACCCAAGTGGGTTCTAATGGAAGGTACGTTAATCTACTGACCCCACGCGGTACAAAGGAGATTCGTTAGGTACATGACTCTTCCCTTCCTGCTCTAGCGCCCTGCTAATTTCCAGTAGATATAGTGGAAGAACTGTCCCAGTAATCCTGCTCTCCTTCCTCCTTCCTCCAGTGTGGTATGTCCAGGCTCTCCCACTTGGTGGCTCCTCTGATTACCTTCGACCACGTCTCCTGATGGTGTGAACATTCGGATGTGGTGGGGTCCAGTCTGTCTGGGGACTCCGCATTCGCAGGGGGCAGTATCATGGCGTCCTAGTTTGTGCATCCAGGTATGGATCGGTCCCTTCTCCATCTGGAGCCAAGTATAGGCAGATAGGGCTCGTCTTTGCCAGTTCGTCTTATCTCTGCCATCGTGTGTGGAACCATACCACTCCATGGGCGCCTACACAAAAGGAGATCTTGAGATGTGATAGACAGAGCCCGGGAATTATAAAACACCTACATAAACTGATCGGGTACAATGTTAACTTATAATTGTGGGTTTTAGTTCTCGGGATATCAGCCCAAAAACATTGACTACCGAGCAGAGCAACAAAAGGACCTACTGACCTCGAGGACTCCACTCAACGCATACCCGCCAATCAGAACTGAACCTCCACCAACCCAAATGAAGCCATATACAATATAGCCCAGTATTGGAGTGACACCAAGTTCCAATGGCCAGTTAGGCCTGAAGCACACTACATGAATTACACCAGGGATTCCAAATCAATTGAAACCTTCCATAACCAAGTGCAGAACGCAGCATCTCCAGGTCGGACAAATTTCCTCATTCCATTCCCCTCCACAAAGACCTGTTCATATGAAGAGTTCCGTTGTATGCTGAGGTTCACCCATGGCCAAATACTACGTCGGGTCCAGAGTTACCGGGCCCAGGGGTATATACAGAGTGAATGGCAGAAATCACTAATATCGTGAGGGAATAATGCTTACCTTACGGTTCACGGAACTTAAGGACCATGACAAGCCACTTGGAAATCCGGATGGATCGCCGGCTCTGCGAGAATACTAACAGGCAAGGCTCATGCAGATAACATTTCATTGAGGGAAAGGAAACACCACCTACCTAACTGTCGGGTCGATCCACGTCTTTGGTACTTACCTTCTCCGGGGGTCATTCCAATCAAACCGACTAGCAATGCTACATATATCAATGCTACATACTTTATGCATGGAAGAGAGCCTGGAAGACCTCCACGAGTACTTCCATTGTCACCCTGGTACCGAGGCCCGTTTACTTCCATATAGCTCCCAGTGTCGGCCCTGCCCGTATCCTTCAGACAAAATGCTGCTGTGCACATTGCATCCGTTATGGCTCAGTCTGCGATTATCTTTGAAGGCGGGATGACTAGATTGCGTGAAGGTTTCTGAACATCGAAGAGCTGCTGAAGGTACAATTCACTTGGCTCCTAAACTTGGAGGCAATAGTTTTACTCAAGTGAGGTGGATATTGATGCGACGTTGGCCGTACAAGCCGTACAAGGTGCTTCGAAGCACCCCCTGAGTCTGGTAGTCACAAAATAGGATCAGAAAATCAGCTGCCAGCAAACGACAAATTGGATGGCATTGTAACCTCACGTCTTTGGATAAAGGAGTTATCTTCAATGGCGAAAAATATTCTGGACGCGGATACGGGCAACTCTCGGAAAAAAGACTGCCTCTTGCTTTCTCTCCCTCGACGCAGCTTGGATATAATTGCTTATGCCTACCTGTCTGGACTCGGAATGACTGGAATTATTCTCAACACAGCATGCGGTTCCAGGGTAAACAGCTGCAGTTTGAGTGGAACGTCGGAAAAATGTTCCTGCGCGTGGATCTGGAGATGGCTACGATCAGTCGTAGAAGAAAACGCCGGCGCGAAGAAAACCTGAATAACAGAGGTGAAAATTGGAGATGTGCAAGCGTGAAGACACGAAGATCGCTCACCAGCGAGTGCGCATTTCGATGGATATTGCGGTATCGTGTTGTTAGACTCGAAGGAGTACAGTCCAATTGTAAGTAGGAGCAACTTGGACCTTTAAGTAGTTCGGCTGATAAATTTCGAGCTAGTTGCTGCGCACAAGACTAACGGATTCACGCTGGGTGCTATAGAAAACTCCTCGCCGCCGATTAGATCTGGAAAGCTCATTGAGCGGAGGCTTCGACAATTTTTCGTTCCCAGTTGGCGCACAGACATCATTCCTCCAGGTACCTACATTCGGGACAATTGGGATGCATGCATTCTATTCCCCTAGTCGGAGGGATACGTATGCCAGTCAAACATCTGTCAGGACATATATTCCGATACCAAACAAAGCCCCAGAAGCCAACTGAGGAGCAGCGATGAAAGAGGGGCTGGGTGAGGCAGCAGAGTCATGATAAATGCATATGGTAGGTACACCTACAACTATCTCCTAGCCTTTGTACGTAGGACAACTATAGCTATTTCACTGGGCCCTGGCATGCCGAGCCAGACCTACTTCACGACTGTGGCAACTTAACTCATAAATCGAGGTATCACAGACCGAGGGTCCCAATGCAAAACCGCTCGATGTCTGTCCGCTTAGCTGTGGTTTGCTAATAAATCTTAAATTGTGCCAAACGATCGTTTGTGGACTGCTGTCATTCATTCTATTCAAATGAACCGGTTTTGTGGACTACCAGTGCTTTCAATCGAATACGCATGTTTCGAGGAGACTCTAAACTAATATACAATAGTTGCACCCTTTTGGAACTCTTAAATTTTTGGCCAATGATCGCATATTTAATGATATCATAGCAGCGAAGAACATGGCTCAGTAGATTCATATGCAGATTTATGGGCATGGTTGGAGTGTTGGAGTAGAGGCTGGAGTACATTTGTATGGCATTCGAATTAATCTGCCTTTAGACCTCAGATACTCAGGATTGCATTGCGGGAGACTAATGTGATATAAGTAACAGATCTTGGTGAGCTATTTAGTTACAGTAGCCAGACCATGCATAGTTACTGCATACGCTCAAAAGAACATTCAGTAGAGTAGGGAACTTATAACCTCTACGAGGGTGTTCTGCCAACCAGACTAGGAATTTATCCGCCTGATATTCTTGATCTCGTGCCCGTACCCTCTCTGTTTGGCTTGGCGTTGTTGCCGCAGCGCGTGCCAAGAGTCACGAGCAACAGATTTATTCTGGCGGGTACGGAGTACACTCTGGTGGTCAGGCAGCTACTTAGTACCGGTAAGTAGTGGTACTTTGTGATCTCGTGCCCAGACTCGCTCGGTTTGGCCTTTTGTGTGCCCCCACCTCGAGCTTTGGCTTCCTTGCCCGGTGAGACACCCATCGTGCATGAATACGGAGTAGAATTACGGGTGTTATTCTATTGTTCTGGAACAATAGGAACAATAGGAGACCAATAGAAACAACAGCATTTATGTGCAGTGGATTGGTGTCTCACCAGGCCAAGGGATAGACTAAAAAAAAATTGTGGCACAGCTGCAGGTGTGTCTGTGCGCAAGCGCTCTCCTGAAGCTCAGGGTAATGACGCTAATGAAGCTGGGTGCAAAACTAAAACTCCATAGCAACCATCCTTTCTTTCCTCCTAAAAAGCATGAGAGTCAAGTACTTATCCTGTACCGGTATTGTGTCAGTTGAGGCCTTTGTAGTGTTAGAAATTTGTCCGACAGCTAATACACTTATAGGTAGATCACAATCACATGTGCTGCAATGCAAGGTGGTGTACCCGACTGGATTCAAGCGTTCATACTTATTGTACGTATGGAGGTCGGGTTACCCGAGATGCGGTGTTTCTGAATTTTCTAAGCTGTACGGTACAGCCTTTGGTGCTTTTGTTTTACTTTGCTTTTCTAAGATAGATAAACCCGCAGTGACAGGGGGTTGTAAATACTCTGAGCCATACCCCGTACTTGGGTACCCACCTTTGAAAAAAACCAAAACAAAACCGTCCATACGCAGCTCTATCCAAGGACCACATATATATACAGTATACAGCTACCTATAGAGAAATATACAGGGGAAAGAGATTGCTAGCCTGGTGGACTGACATGGCATGTTTGCCCCTGCATTTGAACCATGCACTGCGGAATTTGTATTGAATCGCCGCTAGCAATCTCTTTCCCCTGTACGGAGTACCTACAGTACTTACCGGTACCCGTGTACAGTTCCGATTCCCCATCTTAACGCTCATATTACCATATAGTCGTTAAAAATCAACCGTACAATCACTTTCAACTTGGCTTGAGAAGACTATCACTATTGCATACTCTAATCACAAGCCTACCGAGCAACTAAATGGCCGAGGCAGTAGAGCTCCCCAACATAGCCGATATGGTTGCTTTGTACCTTTTACACCAGATCTGTATGGGAAGGCCAGATCCCACCACTTCCTTCGGGTTTCTCAATCGTAAAAACTGCAATGCTTACTTAGAAGAGTTGAAAAAAACCTATGTGTAAATCTCTGTTAGTTACAAGATGTCCCTTGGATTTCTATCTGAATTCTCAAATAGGGCTCTTTTGGCCATTTTTGCGTATATACCGTACACGGATGACACCACAGGTACAGGATGTACTCACCGTACGTATGCTTCGGTGACGACCCCGCCTAGACAGAAACAGAAAAACTGTATTTATGAATCCCCTCAGTGCTATTACGCGGCGGACTATCTGCTTCAAGGTAACTAGAGCACTGACACATTGGGGATTTTCCTTCTCATTACCGTTGTTTAAGATATAGCCATTGAAGATCTCACCAACTCCTCATTCATTGTTATGGGTCTGCGATTCGGATTTGAGCAGAGTAGTCAAGGAAGGAAGGAATGGGTTTACCCACAGCATATCTAGTAAGGGAAGGGTAAAAGCTCCGGTTTCCCAGTTTGGGTTTTGGCCATTAATCCAATGCCATTTATTAGGATAAGTTTATACTTATCCCTGCATGTGAATAGCGCAAATGAAGCAATGTACATGAGTAAAGCCATAGAAATAACAGAAACATATTACTCTCGGAATGAAACTAGAGTGTGGAAGTGGGCCATTTCAACTTACAAAAGTAGCGAATATGCCTATAATCTCTTTGGGCTGTTCTTGCCTGGCCATAATATAGTCAGTTCAGAGGAACCCAAGTCACCACGAGCAGTTTCCCATCAAGCAAGACTATTGCTCTAGGCCCATTCTATTCACTTTAAGTTATACCCACTTTATTCCATTTTCCAACTTTGTGAGATTAAGAATCTTAGCTCACCTATTGAACAGAAGAGGTATGGAGGGACCGAGTGGTGCCGCGAGGTGGCGGGGTCCCTCCCGCGCTGAATACGGGGGACTCCAAATTTCTTTTGTCATCATATGTATTGAGCAAGGGACGAAGGAGCAGAGACTGGCTCCGGGGCGGGACAGCCTACATGTAGGTGCGATTACTCGCCATAGCCTAGATAGACTGAATGCGAGTAATGATTTTTTCAAAAAAAAAAAAAAAAAAACTGTATCCATATCGAATCCCCCTGTAGAGGACATGCAACACCAAGAGGCAATCATATACAAGAATATGGAAGTGATGCAATAGATTTAGCTGTGGATACATTTCTTAGTTCCTCTAACCATGTAAATAGTTATTTCACTCCATCTATATATGTTCCCAATTACGTGGCCTATCTCGACCTTTGACGCCAGTGAAACCTATATGTATACCCAAGTCACGACCACGACCGCGAATCCATAACTGTCTGTGCCGCTACGTATATCTGTGCAGCTATAGCAGTGTTGTCTATAATAATTACTTCTACACCATGCCAAGGCAATATATTACAATATATGCTTCACGTCAGATAAGCAAAAGCTTATTCCAACGTTCATTGCAAGATTGCTGCAACCGTAGCCCATACCATCACGACTCTCCATAGCCTGGTAATATGCCGTTTTCCAGCGTTGCTAGCTGCAGGGTTGGAAACTACTTCCGACACGATCGATATCGATCGGGACTTAAGCTTTGCCCCACTTGACACAAGAAACTCTCCTGTTCTGTAAATCCGGGATGTGTCACGTCAGATCATCAGAGGGCAAATAATTGTTCATGAAAAACCAAAGCTCTGTGCTTCGATATTGACACGGCTTCGATATACGTGGAAGGCTAGGTAATAGAAAGAGGGCTATTATGTTACATACCTAGATACAAGACATATCGCCAACCCCCTGTATTGTTTATTCTTCTTGCCTAAAATACCAGATTTCTGTGTTAGTTTAATACTTGTGCATAGCTACAGTCACGCAGGTCGACTAACACAGGAAATTCTTACAGCGTAGTAGGCGATTTACTGCACCCTCCCTGCTCACATTTTTGGCCCATGGACTTCCCTCTTCCCGTGATGGGCCGGCTGTAGGTGGTAAAATGTTGTTGGTTTTCTCCACCGCTGACAGAAGTTTGCTGCTTTTCCCAGTATTGTCACACCAGAAAGAACCCACGCTCCCTGTTCGGCATTCTGCATCCCCTTGAGCTGTGACAACGGCTAGGCTGTTGCAGATATGAAGTAGTATCAAGATGGCAAAGGCGGCCGGTAACGGCGACCACATCTTTGTGGAGAGGAGGTGTGAGTATAAACTGATTTGCATTAGTGGAGCTAATATAGCAGAACAATATCGCTTGGAAAGTATATCTCAGGCCTACAAATATTGGTGCTGTGCGTGTAATTGACCTGTTGATCACCAACCACCGAACAGCGAAAGCGTATGTTGGCAGGCGAGGATCGAAGGCGGCAAGATACAAAATTTATCTACCCAACATCAGTGTAGCAGTTGGACTGAATAGGTGCCCTTCCTCGGGTCTATATATGAAGAGTATTCCAGTAGGTGTCAGGGAAGGTGGCAGAAAATGTTCCGAAACCGGGATACTTACTGTTCATCCATGCCCGGTAAAGCCGAGAAGCCGAAGGTCTCCGGCTCAAAGTAGCATGAACGTTGACCCCACATTCAAGGTTCCTTAACATGGTACAGTGGCCGGTACAACGCTGGTACAGGTGGTGAGACATACATATGTAGTGTACACAGCGAAATGAAAGCGGGGTATGTAAGTGCTGGTGCCAGCGGAACTAATGTGAGCGAATACTAAGTTGGAACAAGATCAACACGGCAACTGCAACTGCGCCGTTCACATCTGCATCCCATCCTAGTCAAGGGAGTTCTGATTTGTAATCTTGACTGCCATCAGGAGAGAGTGGTTATCCTAATTTGCCCGAATGCCTTTGATTCTAGCAGCATGAGTTATATGATAGCAACTCGTCTATCTCCAACATTATCATCATGGTCCTCTCCGGCTTGTGCTGCTCTTTCCTCCAACACATCCTCTAATATATCCCCAATTTTATCCTTAAGAAGCTTACTCCGTATTTAGGATTATATCCAGTGTATTCTTCTGGTGTAATATGTAGTGTCTTCACCCCAAACTGTTTACTACTAACAACCAATCAGAAGTTCTCCATCATTGTCATCCAGTCGAGTCTTCTGTAGCATAGAGAGCGCTTTCAATTTGACCTCTTGGGTATATTGATTTGCGTATGCAATTCAGAGTGTTGAGACTTCGAGGCTGTAGAGCCACCGACTTTGCCTTGGGGCCAGCGTGTGTTTGAGCGATATCGATAGGCACATTGAATGAGTATATTGATCAAAACAACAGTAAACTGACATCGTACTCAACTTGTACTGGATGCTGTGTCTGAGACATCGTGTGTACAGCTCTACCGTAGTTCGAATGTACTTGGGGTCGGACAAAAGTCTGGTGAAAGGCGCCTCATAACAGGGGAGCCCATGCACGGACACATGTATAATTTTGTATGGTAAAATCAAGTGATAAAAGTCTGGTGGAAAAATAGATAGGTACTTGTAAATACAAAAACCTAATATGGTGTCGCAGGACTAACAATAATGACACCCTCAAGACGTTTTCTTATACTTCGAACCAAACCAAGAAGCCAGTCCCACTGGGTTTGCTTCTCCTCCCTTGTCAAGACCTTTCCACGCATTTTCATGGTGCAGGTACTGTAGAGATGCTGAATGCTACGCTGTCAGATACGGAATGTGTAAAGGCCACATCTCCCAAATCCCCTGCGTACCCCCCTGTGCAGCCCCCTGCAACCTGCCACAGAATTTTGTATCTGGTTACCTACTTACCTGGACTTAACCTCGCATGGCTAATAAAGCACGGTGGCCAGGAAACCC
>Ga0307514_10006202_pt1 | contig 10482 bp, 8 predicted proteins | sample 16_EM_MG_FD_203088 | JGI IMG/M metagenome (GOLD analysis project Ga0307514, IMG submission 203088) | Populus trichocarpa ectomycorrhiza microbial communities from riparian zone in the Pacific Northwest, United States - 16_EM | ecosystem: Host-associated > Plants > Roots > Unclassified | place... | reverse complement strand
TCATGACTGAAAAAGACCATCTGCCAACCAATGAGCATTCTGTAATTTGCCACAGTAAGATGGTACGTACCACCATCAACCAATGAGAATGCTTCGAGCCGACAAACCATGTGTATATATTATAGATAAAAGCTCATCTTTTGCTACAGAGCTGTGTTGCTACAGAGCTGTGTAATGTCATGGCTATTTTTCCAAAGCACTAAACATCTATTTCTTCATCATCCAATGGGCTTATTTTTTCAATTACAGCTCTCCCAATTCTGTGGTTGTTGCAAAATTGCGATTTTTCGTTTTTATGCGGTACTCAGTTGCGGCTCTTTCCGTGACCATCACGAACAGTGTTGCTATGGGACTTTAATTTGTTTATCATACAATTCACTGTAAATGTAATGAATCGGCAACTTCAACTCTACCAATTCATCCTTGCTTTCACATTTAGCAATACTCTAACATATTCTAGCGCGGCCTAATTTTATGACACTCTTACACAGTTGCAGGCGGTGGGGTTACTCTAGCAACCTTCGTGTTTAGTCTGACGCTCGCAAATTCACTGGAGCCGAGATACCAGCCGGTAACGATCAGTCATTGGATGTTTCCGGGGTATTTAATGGTGTGGTGGTTGGTGGAGGACTATTTTTAGCGATTGTACGTCTGTACTCATCGTGCGCTAGTGTTAACCAACAGCGCAAGATCGGGACCATGGGTTTCGATAGTCTACCTCGCGAGTCGCAACTAAGATCAATACAGTTCAGAGTGCATTAAGTTCAGAGTGCATTAACTGCGATAATATCTGATTGCTGGACGACTCTAGCTCTGAAAACAACACAGGCAAACGGCAAGTTGAGGGTCCTGAAACACAACAACATATAGGCTATATGCCTATCACCAACGAATGAGAATGCTAGATACCACCAACGTGGTCCAATAATGGCAGGAGGAATGAGATGTGCTGGATCGGCAGCAACTTGGAAACCCAGACGTGCATTTGAGTTACAATGCGGGATTAATTAGGAAGGCGACCAAGTTTACATGCATTGAGGCAATTTGGTGACAGAAAGTTGATGCCTAGAAATGTACTCTACTACGAATAGGTTTTTGATAGCTATAATCATTTTCTTTGATGAAATGAACAATTACGGATATAAATAATTATGTGTCGGGGGAGAAGACGTTGGCAGTGAAGATTTGACACGGTTTGAATATAGGTGGAGATAAACCATTTGATAAATGATCCATAATCGATCACAATGAAGAATGAAACCCAATCACATCAAACCGTACGGTCGTGGCCAGAGTGATATTCCCTATTGTCATTGAGAATCACCTTATCCATATAAATAAGAATACAAACACTGAACAAGCGCTACTTTTGAGATCGAGAAGAATCATCCTTGAAAGCTTGGCAAATGGATGGCAGTGCGTCAAACCTATCAGATGTAGAAACACTACACCACAGCTACACGCCTAACGCTACGTCGGAATAAAATGAGGGCATCCCCAAACTCATAACTCCACCGCACTTACCTCCGCCGCAGTCATATCTCCTCGACAATAACTCCCGATTTTCAGCCTATTGATCCAGGAGTTCCATAATGAACATGTTTTCATGGATGGCATACCCATTCGGCCGCGATAATCCAGGGTCCTCTCCTCCTCAAACTGAAGTCCATACCCCGAAGCATATTGGAGTCGATCCGCTCCAAAAATCCCGCACGTTCCGTTTGTCGTCTATACCTATTGCAGTCCAAAGACCGCAGCTATTGGAATCCTTGGAAGCCCTTTTCCCTGGCACCGAGAAAAACCTTAACGTTAAGGTTTTGTGTTTGGCCCCGAAAAGTCGCAGATGGCAAGTTGGAACTGCTACTTTCGTTAGAGAACCCCTGGAATTTCAAAAGTGTTTGCCCAGTTGTAGGCAGGATCTGACAATCAAAATTGCGGGTCATGAAGTCGAGTTGGCTATTGACGTAGATTTCTATGGAATTGTATAGCCCTTATGTGAATTCTACAGTTCTGCAACTCACTACCCTCCAGACACCTCTTTACTGTCATCCGAGGCAGGAAGTTATAGTAGAGTAAGTTACTTCCTAATCGCTCAAACCTGGCTCGGTTGGCGGATTTAACTATAGTGTTTTGTCAGTATCATCGCTGTGTCGGGAGTCGGTGGACATGCGTTCGGTTCATGGAAGTCTCCGGCGTCAGAACATAAGATGTGGCTGAGAGATTTTCTCCCAGATGATATTCCTACGATTAGGACATTCATATTCGGTTATGATGCAGCTTTGAGAGACAGCACGTCTACGAGTTCTTTTTCGGACTATTCACGACAACTTCTACTCGCCATTCATACTGCTCGAGTCGATGACGTCGGTGTAGGTTTATGATTATTAATTGATGGTACTTCTGCTTCTGATACACAGCGAATTTAGGAGAGAAACCGACCGATAATCTTTGTGGGGCATAGCATGGGTGGACTTCTTATAAAGGAGGTGTGTAACCAACTGTCTGCTTCATCTACATCTATCAGATCTGCCCATTACCTGCCCATTGACCCAGAATTGGCAGAATACAGCTGAAGACCAATTGCAATGCACTTATCGTAAGCATTTGGTTTTTCGGCTGTACAGTTACATTGATTGCGTTGTGATGATAGCAACTGGTGTTCTAGATTTGCCAATGATTAACTCCAGAGCAGGCTCTAGCAACTGCGGCACTCGGTCAGTCCGAAGACGACCGAGCTATCCTTCACTCATGTGTTGGGTTTCTTCTCTTCGGGGTTCCAAATCGAGGTCTCAACGTGAGTAATTTAGAAACTCTGGTTCGCGAACAAAAGAACGCACAACTGGTTTCAGACTTGAAAGAGGGATCCCATTTGCTGCACCATATCGATGATGCGTTCCGGAACAGCTTCATCTACAAGGATTCTGTTGTGATATCTTTTTTTGAAACGAAGGATTCGAGGACCGTGAATGTACACACCCCATCCCCCTTTCATAATACTGAGAGAAAGGAAGGACAGAATGACAATCGGTCAATGACCATTTGGTCACCTGCGCGGATAATGTTGATCACGGACGTACCATATCTGCAATGTGTCCGTGCCCAATATTAGCCACAAAGGGACCGTTCAGAATGCGCTGGTCTTGGCACAACAACCATGTTTCTAATATCTAGTACTGACTGTTGTTCTCGACAGGTCTTACCAAATGGACAATGGTGCAGAAGCGGTAACTATATAAGGTTGGTAACTAAAGAGTCTGCGACTTGCTTTTGCCCGCACGAAGCTCTCCACGACCAGATACCCATTGACACAGATCATTCAAATCTGGTGAAGTTCCCTGGAGTGGATGACCGGAACTACGAAACGGTATCTATGAAGATTCAAGATATGGTTAAGAAAGCACCAGAAATTATGCAGAAGCGTAGGGCACGTGGTATGTCGTTTCATGGTAGGTTATGGTTATACAATGCTAATAGTTGTGAAGGTGGTCAGCCTGTAGTGGCCTCTCACGATCAAACTGCTTGGTAAGTACAGCTTGGTGACGTTATGAATTCTCAAGTACAATACTCATGTGGATTGAATGTAGCGAGCCAGGGAGCAAACCAGAGCGTCGGAGACCCAGCCCATCTACCGGCATGATTTTGAGCTCCACCCCGCCACCGCCATACAGTCACAACAAAATGGTCACACAGAATCCTGATACGAGTCATTTTGAGACGCTTGTACCTCGGCAGTACAACCCCCGAACGCATTCCCATCATCCATACGACCGGACCAAAGCCGTAGAATTCCCACTGCACAAGGCCATCATAAGCCAACACACCTCCACCATTGGCAATCTCTTAGATAATTCGCCGGAGCCCCATGTAAACCAGATGGATCACAATCAGCAAACTCCTTTGTGCCTTGCTGCAGCCTACGGGTATGAAGATATACTTTTGGCGCTATTTGACAATGGTGCGTCGGCGTCCGGTCGCTGTGGACCTGGCACTGTGCTGCATTGTGTTGTTGATGGTGCACGGCGTCGGAAAAACTTTGCAGACGAGAGTGGGCTAGTGCAAATATTGTTACATAATGGAGCTGATATTTACGCCTTGAACCACGACGGGCTGACTGCTCTACATCTTGCCGTAGGAAATGGCGACGAGGCAACAGTGAAGGGGCTTGTCAGTCTTGGCTCAGATCCTTTTTACAGAGACCCCAAGTCCTCTGTCTCACCACTGGGTTTTGCTATTCAGAAATACCGTCTGGACATAGTAAAAGTGTTTCTTAAGAAGGAGATTCAAATACTTGGATGGAAGGCCATGCTATCCATTCTTGAAGGAGAGCGAATTGCAATGGCCGATTTGGTGGTTAGGGTTGAAGCTTCATCGGACCTCAGAGATGCAGCACGATGGACAGCACTACATTTCATGGCCGACAAGGGCGACGCCAGCACTGTCCAGGCACTTCTACGGGCACGAGCAGAAATTGACGCAAAGACATCGAAAAAAGAAACGCCACTCGCCCTGGCCGCCCGAAACGGACATTCGAACGTCGCCAAAATTCTTCTGGACGAGAATGCAAGTGTTGACGAACGAACAGAATGCGGGGATACCCCTTTGATTTTGGCGACTACACACAATCACACATCAGTTGCAGAAATCCTTCTGGATGGAAAAGCAAATATACACGCCAGATTACCGAGCAATAATAAGGATTCCTTGGCAATTGCATCGGTGAATGGGTATGCGAAAATGGTCGAGTTGTTATTAGATCGAGGGGCCCAAATCGAAGGTGTAGGCTGGAATGGCGCGACACCCCTCGGAGAGGCAACTTGGGCAGGACGGGTGGAGACTACCAGGCTGTTGGTTAAGAGAGGTGCGAATATGGAAGCTCGCCAGGCTCAGGGCCAGACTCCGCTACATTATGCGATGGCTACACATAAGTACGATGTAGTTCGATTGCTCCTGGAAATGGGGGCAGACAAACACAACGCCGACGATACCGGAGAGTCTGCAGTTGCCCGTGCTGAGAAATCGTCTTCGCCGGTATTCAAGAAACTTCTGCTTGGGGACTCCTGATTTGTTAATACCACATGGTTGTAAGTAAAGCCATATTCCAGATCAAACTAAACTTAACGTAACTTCTTAGTAACTAACTTCACGTATCCAAGATCATGTTCGATCTGCCAGCAATCTCCACCTGTTGGTGATTTCATTTGTTTCTACGGCGGAAAGTCAACGCGGCTCTCTTCCCGTCGTAGCATTGTCAGTTCTGTTTCTCCAGTGACCCGTATTCATGCACTCAAGTCTATTCTAGCGAATTTCATTTGTACATACAGATTTCTATTACATTGAATTCCAATTATTGCTCTGAATTGAACTGATACTCGCTACGCTTCGTTCTGATGATCCTTGAGACCCACCCATTGCTCCTTCAATAATTGAGACCGCTATTTAGCTGCGGTAATAACCAGATACATTGTCAGAAAACATCATACCAGAAGCACTTGTAGGTGACGGTTCGTGCACGAGCTAACTTACAGCGCATTTCTTACCTCTCCAAGTGCTATTAAAACCTTGGTAAGAAGCGGTTTGTAGTGCAACCCCACACTCAACCACCCCACCAAACCATGTCTTCAACAATTAGCGACCTCGCTATTGACTGGTATCCACTCGAGGCACAATGATGCTCGGACAATGTGACGGGAGAGTGGTTACGATTGCCGCTGCTTGCGCATAAGATGATCTGGAACGGATAACTACACCTTCATATAGACGACTTGCGATGAGTCTTAATCAGTAGCTATAATCTTGCCATAAACTTCCACATAAACTATCACTCAGATCAACGTGTGCAATGCTATTGCATAAATAGATCCCAGCCTTCGTATGGTGGCTTACTAACTAGTACCTGTACGAGCTGATACTTCGTATGGCGGCTTACATGCCTAGAACTGATACGAGCTGATGGTATTCAGCCGTACGTATACATAGATGAATATGTACGCATTCGTACTTGGACTCCCTTATATATAGAAGGTTCTCGTAGCGTCTGAGATAGAATCAATCAGGCTTCTCTATCACTATTGTAACAACCGCTGTTGTGTTTATTTTAATCATACTGCATTCACTCTGTCTAAAGTATGGCAGAACCCCTTTCTCCTTCTCCGCATAGCCGGCAAGGTGGGGAAGCTCCCCTTTCGATCCCCTTCTTCCGCTGTGCAAAAGTTGTTACAATATGATCGAGGTCTAGAGAAGTCTCTCGGAGTTAATTGAAGTCGCCGATACACCCCTGCACAAATTGTCGCTCACTCCACTCGCCACTCCACATGTTGCATGTATACATGGAACATAAGTCTCCTACTCTGTGAGACCGATACGAACTGATGGCAGAGAACAAGCTGTTGCTAAAGAATGGGCTGATGGGACTCGGCCGAAGCCTCGAAGGTACGAGCCTCGGCACGAAGAGTTTGTACACGAGAATACTGTACATATACGCGCCTTCTGCCCTCGAGAGATTAAACAAGTGAATCTATAGAAACAAAGTAACACCACATGTTACATATCCGGTGGCAAGTGACTCAGAGTGGTGACGCATCAAAGTTGTCTCTGATGGTCCTCTGTATATAAGTCGAGTCTTTCTCCTTCTCTTTTCTCTCTGTATCATAGAATCTACACTCACGGTTCTCCCCTAAGTACTACAGCAACCCACATGTTGCGCGTGTAAGACGGATTTTGTCTATTGGACTATCCCCTGTCCGGAGAAGCTCCATGATTTGTTATGAGATGGGGAGAACCGTGTGCATAGACTACGGTACAGAGAAGAGAGAACGATAAAGACTCGATATATATATAGGAGGCATCAGCCTCTGCAGCAGTGACCTTGTATCGGATCTGTAACATGTCTTCGGTACATGAACACCTATAACATGATTGGAAACTCCAGTGGCTAGTGAGGATTCCTGGATGAGTCAACGAGTATGAGTCCACAGACGGTGAGTCAATTCGGCGATCTCAGTGTATCTGCGACATCTTTCTAGACCGGATAGTAACACCACACACCACTCCGACCACCACGTCGACTATCTCCGCGGGATCTGCCTGGGACCTCCAGACTCCCATTGTATATAAGATGTAGATTTCTCCTCCAGAGAGATCAAGAGACTACATTTGCATCGTGATTTCAACAGCCACTGCTGTATAAATCCATGGATCATCTGTTACTGTCTTGTATAAGCATATAGTATGCAAGAGAGTGCCGGTTTGTCTCAAGACTCAAGGTGATGCGCCGCAGATAAGTGCGTATGCGTATACTTATGGTATATCGTATATATACCGACCTTATGGCCTCAATTAGATAGACCCGAGCAATGATCTCTATCATCACATTTAGCAACCGCATTTTCCCCCGATTGTCATATATTGTCGTATGCGGAGAATCTACCAGTACTGGCCTTTACCAACAATTCCGTCTGTTATATATATAGACCTGACAAGAGCTTACTGTAAGAGGGGCTGACCGTAAGGTACCCGGAGATGTAACACTATTGGATATATCTCAAGACTTTCTCCTTCTCGATTCTCTGTACCTTAGTCAATACACGTACACGGTTCTTTTTATATTGCAACACTTTGTGTTCAAGTGATGATTGATTGTGTATATCTATAGAGACTAAAAGGACCATATATTTAACGTCTCCCATTGCTGATGCATACGCACGTGTCAGACGCATCACCCCGTATTCTGACACAAGCCCATATCCTCATAGAAGCCAATCCTTATACAATGGCATAATAGACGACCCCAGACAGTATGCAACACTTTGTGTCGGGGCAAGTACAGTCTTTCGTGGTCCGACATCCCGAGCATCATTTCTGTGGCTTGACCTGCTCAGGGCTGAGTTCGTCAGCCTACCGGTTACAGTTTTTATATGAGGATAGAGATTTGTATGGAGTTCCTAATAGTCCGGACGTCTGTCAGTCTTCTCGGGCCCAGAAACATGGTCCAGGGCGCGGCATGAACAGGCACACCTAGGGCGTTGGGTCCTAGCAGAGGTTGCTGTTACTCTGGATACTTCTAAGACATGTTGATTGACTGATCTCTCGAGGCCTGAAGACCCGTATATATACAGACTCAGTGTTCCTAAGCGGCCAGGCCGGGCCGCCCTTAGCGGCGGCTTTTAAATGAGGGCCGGGCCTGCAGGCTTTTCCGGCCGGGCCTGCAGGCTTTTTCTTGGCGGCCGGCCTGCAGGCTTTATTTGCCAACGTATAAGTTCAATCGAACAAGCATAAACATATTTTTTTTAAATGACACCCATTGCTGCTGCCTAAAGTCTTAAACTCAGAAAGCCACCAAAGTAAACACAGCCATTGTCCATCATAAGTTCATAACCTTCCCATCCGTTATGGTGAAATGGCGGGAGCTAGAAGGCAGAGAGTCCATCATCAACACTCCGCCGCTCCTCTCGCGGCATCCAAAGAGACTTCATGAGAAAGAGCGGTTCTGGCTGGAGGAGCGTCGGAAAAGGGTGAGAGGATGTGATGCTACCCGGCCGTGAGGATCCACACAAATTGCGTGGATCTATGAAAACTTGCGTGGGAACCAAGATCTGGGAAAGATAGAGTGTATATTTTGGTTATATGATAAGATGAGCTCTATCTGCTCTGGGGTCTCTCAAATATATACTCCCCACAGCCCAGTCCACCTCCGTTAACCCTGTATGTGTATGCGCCTCCCTGTCACTCAGTCCGTCTCTGTTATCCCTGTATATCCGTACCCCCCCCTGCCGGCTTCCCTCTGCCAAAGTTGCGATGGTGGTGAAAGACGGATTTTCCCACCACACCGTCCATTACTGTTAGTGTTAGCAACGGGTCCGGGTAACCCGCCAGCGGTCCGGGTTTGAACCGGCAAAATGGTTCGGTTCAGTTGCAGACCCGGCCAAAAACCCGATCCGCTTTGTCTTGGCGGGGTTGTTACCCGGACCGGATATAAACCCGCGGTTTTTTGGCCGGGTTGTACACGGACCGCGGTTCCATTTTACGGTTCCTGCAACTTTCGCTCCAATTAAGTATCTGAGATCTCAATGTATCATGAAATGATCAGTATGAAGATTGTGCAGTGTTAGCCACTCTTCCACCTCCCTCAGTCAGATTTGCAATCGGACCAATATTGGTTGCATCGTAGTGAAATAACACGATATTGTATACGAAATTTGCGCGTTATCGATAGCGACTGAAAGAATATTGGTCCGATCGCATATCTGACATTGGGAGGTGAAGGAGCGGCTAAAACTACACAATGTACGTACTGATCATGTCATGATACAATCACAACTCAAATACTGAATTCGAGGAAAAACTGTGACCGTGAAATGCCGGGTGTTTGGTGGTAAAACAAGCCCATTTCCAACGGTCCGGGTTTTTCGTGTGGTATGACCTGTTGCCACGGTCCGGTTTCTGGTGGAACCGGACCTGGTACCGACCCGGGAATTTGGACCCGTTGCTAACACCAGTGGATACTGATTGTTCACCATCGCCAAAATCAGTACGGGGTAATCAACACAATGCCTCAACCCTGCATCCTTGTTTTTGCCAATTGGGATTGGCGCTGCCGCTGGCGATGATGATCACTGAGTAAACCTGTTGGCTAGTTTTGGCTTGATGTAAGCCATTAACATCTTTAATTCAAATTCTGATACATGGTAAATCAGCCCATATGGCGATTTATAGACGGGCTCCAAGTCAATTGCATGGTGAGTTGTCTGATGCTGGGGTAGTGTTTCTGCCCTTGCTTTGACCAAAACCTCCAAAATATTTTCCGTATACAGCCAGGATATGACCTCCATCATCTGTATGCACCTTCTTTCGCATCAAACCCGCTCAATCTGCAATTATTTGTTCGCAATTCATGCCAGTTTTGGAGCAGTCAGAACACATAGCCAGGAGCCCAAATTTGAAATAGTTCGCCTGAAGAGGGCCAATCACTGCTATCCATTTCTCCCATCCTGTAACTGCAAGCCGACCGTAGTCTTTCACTGTCCTCATTGTTGATAACAGCTTTTGCCACAATTCCTACTGCAGCAGCCAGATTGCCCGGCCAGCGCCTGGTGTAGTGTTAGCAACGGTTCCGGACCGTCACTTCGGGTCCGGGTCCGGGTCCAAACCGAACCGTTGCCAAATTGGCGGTCCTGGTCGTCAATAAACCCGAACTGCCCACTCGGGTACGGTTCCATGGTAAACTCCCAACCCGTCTGAATTGGGCGGGTTGTCAGCGGGTCGCACAGCGTGTCCATCTATAGATTCATATAAGGCTCTTGTATTTGCAGTGTGTTAATAGTATCTTATCAAAATGAAGTTTTCAGCAACCATTAATGTGCTTTTGCTTGTTGAGCAGTTTGCAATATCGATTAATTTGGTATCTGTGTTTCACCTTCAATATATAGTATTTTTGCCTAGAAAGGCAGTCAATAATACAGTTATGCACGCGAAAATCCGCGCGAT
>Ga0307514_10006201_pt1 | contig 10482 bp, 7 predicted proteins | sample 16_EM_MG_FD_203088 | JGI IMG/M metagenome (GOLD analysis project Ga0307514, IMG submission 203088) | Populus trichocarpa ectomycorrhiza microbial communities from riparian zone in the Pacific Northwest, United States - 16_EM | ecosystem: Host-associated > Plants > Roots > Unclassified | place... | reverse complement strand
GTATAAAAGCTGGTAGGTCTTCCAGCCCTATCGTTCCGTTCTCCTGGACGTGTGGCAAAATCTGGCCTAAGGCTATTCCCCTCAGGCGGTTGAATGCGTACCGCATCTTCGACTGTTCGTCGGGAAAGCTGGCGGGTTTGTGTCGTATGACCATTCGAAGTTGAGCAATCCAGCCTCTCAACTGAGTTCGATCCGACCCTGAAAAGTCCGGGGAGTCGGGAAATTTCTGGCCTCTGTCTTCCGGGGCTTGGGGAGCAGCCGGAGCCGCCCTGGCTGCCAACGTCAAGGCATTCGCTAACTGCGTCCTCAAATTGCGGACTTCCTCTCCAGATTGCCGTGCGTCCTGGGTCATATCGTCCAGTTCCTGTCGTAGGTCCTCGTTGGTTCCGGGGGCCACTGGCCTCCTCAGGGCTTCGTCCCGTTCGTTCTTCAGGGTCTGTATTTGTTGTTCCAGTTCGGTATGATCGCACTGCGGGGGCAGGAACTGTCTCGTTTGCAGGTCTGTGATCTGCCGCTGTAGATCGATGATCTGTTGTGGGTGATCGCAGACCATCTGTACCTCTCGGATTGGTTGGGAGTACTGTGCTACCCGCATCAATACCTCTTGTGTTTGTGTGAACGCTTCTTGCAGCTGTTCGTATCCGGTGTTGTCTTTGTCGATGTCGATGAGTGCCATGATGGTGCCCTGATCCTCGACGGATACCAGGGCCGCTCGGGGTTCCGTTGAACTTGACATTGCAACGGACTAAGCACATCTACCAGTGCCAGTTGTATGCGTCGAGTTCGGAGGGAGTCGGGGTCGGGGGTACTATAACAATCAGCGGAATCCCCAGGGACTTTGCTGTTGTCGCTGCTGCTGCTGCGTGTCCGATTGTCGAATGAGTTCCGGCGCAATTATGGCCTTCGCAATCACACGGTTCTTCGGGATCACAAGGAAACCAGGAGTGTGCTCCTGTATACCGAGTCGAATGCGGTCCAAACACGGGATCGTTAATATCGAGTCCGCCGCCTTCCCTGGCTGCGTCTGTCCAATAAGTATTCCAAGGGGAGGGGACAGCTGACTGTTCCCAAAAATAAACTTCGAGGGGTTCTTCCTCGAACGATGCTGCAAGTATTTTTTCGATACTCTCAAAAGCGTTCAAGGGTTCGGGTTCACAAACAAGGCAAGGAATTCCGGCGAGATCAAACTAATTCGTTCGAGAAATGCACTTACTGTCATACTGGTGCATTCGAATATGGCGATCTGTAAGGGTACTGACGGATATCGAATCCGGTAAGTTGTAATAGTTCGTCGACGCACTCGTCGCAAACGTGTATCCAACGATGGTTCGGTGCTAGGTAAACCCAACAGGAAACAGAACAAGGTTCGGAACAATACTTACACCCAGTCGAGGGATGTAGGCACATTCAATATCAGGTACGATGTTGTAGGACTCGTTCTAGTGTAACGGGCAGGGTCGGGCGTAGGTGATATTGGTAACAATAATGTTGTACTGAGAACGGGGCAAGAGGCTCGAGGTTCGTTTCGAGGAAATCAAGACAAGACAAGAGTCGAAACTATTTCAAAGTCGTAACTTGCTTTTACAAGAGAACGAGTAAAGAGAGAAGAAAAGGAAATCCTCCAACGCCCACGATCCTCTCTTTATATACAATTCGTCTGCCACCCTCGAACCATTCCTCATGCTCCGATGTACCATCTGAATCTTATCCTATGATCTTACACACCACTCCATCATTCCTTATCGTAACAACCACGCCACAACATCCGACGTCGCAACACCTCAGACCACTTCCTTTATCTTATTAAATTATACCGCCACCATCTCGCCGCTCCCTCCGCGTCTTCCAACGTCTCCGCCTTTCTGTAACATCGTTCCTCCGACACCACCAGTAACCTTCCTTTCTTATCCCCAAGTATCTTCGTACCTGCCTGCGCCGTGACACTTATAGGCCTCGAGTATAGTCGTTCAGCAACCAGGTCGGTAAGCCGTTTGGTGAACATCCCAGTCGGTGCCTTCGGTAGAGGGCTCCCGATGATCCTCTTATTCAATCCTAATTTGGAGTCATACGTCCATGATCTTGGTCGCTATGTTCAGTAATCATCTCTTGGTAGTTGTCTCAAATGTCTCTCATGATGCCATTCGGTGACTGTCTCTTGCGATGCCATTCGGTAACAGTCGCTTGCGATGCCATTCGGTAGACTATTTGGTACGCTCGGAGATCATTTTCGTTCTCATTCGGAACTGCTTCCGTAGACATAATTGCACTTGTTCAGCGTAGATCAAAGTCGCTTGATATTCTCGTCATCTCTGCGGTGCTCTTGCAGTTGCACTGATCATCCTCCAAGTTGGTGCACTTGTAGGTACACTTGACATCCACCCTGTGCTTGGTGCATTTATCATCTCCAATTGCTCACCGGCTTTCCTCTGGGTATGCTTTCCACTCCTTCTGCAGGTGTGCTTACTGTCACTTCTCTGGGTATCCATATCTCATCGACTAATCTCCAGCTGCGAATATCTGCCGGAAAGTGCGCTCCACGGTGCTTCCTCCCAACACTTCCGGTATTGTGATTGCTTGCTGTAGGGGTTGTTTTTGATTCCCGTACGGTCATCCCCCTTTTGTACATCGTCGCACTGCAGACGACTAATCCATTAAGGCTTCTTCAGGTGCCAGATCGGTTGGTTAAACTTGATTCTGAAGTTGATTTCCTGAAGCAGCTGCATATCTCGGGATTGACGAGACTGAGTTGGGATTGCCGAGACTGAGTCGGGATCTCATTCGGAATTGTAACTTGGAGATGCAGCTTTTTGATTCATCGATAGGTGTGTTTGCGATCACTTCTCTGCGTGCACTTTCCTCCGTTGGAGGAGTACAACTGTTGCTTCTTCTCCACGTGCCCTTGCCGCTGCTAGCCATCTCTATTGGCGAATGCATTTCATGGTGCTTCGTTCCTGCCCTTCCAGTATGGTAATTATACGTGGTAAGGGGTGTTGCAAATCCGGCATTGTCATCCCCCTCTTTAAAGATCGTTGCTCGGCCAAAGATTAATCTCGTATGGCTTGTACGGTATTGGCATCGTAGCTGTGACTCGGGATCTGATTCGAGATTGTATTCGCCATTGTAACTTGTGCATATAGCTGTATAATTCCTAATCTTTGAATAGTGCTCTGACAAGCGCTCTGAATAGTGGTTGGTATCGTACTGGCTGGAACCATACCGCTGGCAGTACATCGTATGTCTGTATATCTGCGCTCGATTGTAACTTTGTAGCTTGAAATCAAAGTAACTAATCTCGAGAAGGGTATAACTTCATATAGCCTTAATCTCTTCCTGAATGGGAAGAAGATTGACTGTCATCCATCTCCCGTGATCCATCTCCTGATGTCCATCCCCTGTCATTCACCTCTGGTCATCCATCCATATCCAGTAGAGATCCATAAGCGGCCACGATCCATTTCCGGACGGGATTCATCTCTTGTCATCCATCTCCGGCTGCAATCCATCTCTGGCCGCAATCCATCTCGTCGCGATCCATCTGGCTTCAGCCATTTGTTTCCACCCTGTGCGTAATTGCGCTCATATGGGTCGCATTCTGTGGCTTCTTCTATAGCTCTGTAAGCTCTTTAAAGGTCATTGTTACTGACCTCCATAATGTCCATCTTCCATTGACTCTTCATCCCAGTCCCATAATCCATCAGGTGACATATTGTCCATCATTAGAAAATAACCACTCATTGAGCTGTCCATATGGCAGGAGATTTTTAAGTCCAAATCCATGATCCGGCCACGTGAGCACGTGATCTTAATCCACGCTATTGCGTGAATATCGCTCGACTCAACTCCGCTCAATTGTAATCCACCCATCAGGCAAATTGTAGCCGGGCTCCAGGTTGATTGCATGGACAATTGACCGATGCGGCGTGAGTGTCTCCGCCGCTGTGTAGTGTTAGCAACGGGTACGGGTAACCTGCCAGCGGTCCGGGTTTGGACCGCAAAAACGGGTCGGTTCGGTTCCAGACCCGTCCAAAAACCTGACCCGCTGACTCTTGGCGGGCCAAACCCGGACCCGTACCCGTCAACCCGCGGGTTTCGACGGGTTTGGCCAGACCCGTCGGTTCCAATCTCTGGTTCCGCGTTTCGGGTTTCACATTTATGGTCGCATTCAGATATGCTACTGTTGATTGTAAAATAGCGCCATTGGTACGTTACAGTCCATTTAGAATGTATTGGCCGCTTTAATAACCAAAACGTGTAGACATACGCGCCCTACCACATCCTGAAAATGAGCGTCAACGGAGCGTCAACGATTGTTGGTCGTGTATCTTGGGTAATCTGGGGGTCCGATGGGTCAAATATAGTCAGAAACAAAGTATTGGCCCCCTTTATAGGCAAAACAGACAGTGAAACGCTCCCTGCCCCATCATGAAAATGAGCGTCAACAGAGCGTCAACGATTTTGGGTCTTGCATCATCGGTAATATGAGTGGCGCTTGATCAAAAGTATCCATAAACAAGGACATGGCAGCCTTTATGGGCAGATCTATGCGGAATATTCCCGCCACATCTTCCGGGACAGTAACAACCCATATTATTTACACCGCTACTACTAAGTATTTGTGAGCCTTTTAGCGTCTGAAAACAGTCAATACCTCGTATATAGACAATAATGGCCACAGCCTGTGGTAATTAACCATAATGGAAGGCCAACAATCGTTGACACTCCATTGACGCTCATTTTCAAGATGGGGCAGGGAGCATTTCATATTCTCTTTTGCCTATAAAGGAAGCCAATACTTTGTTTATGACTATATGCAACCTCCTGCACCGCAGATTACTGAAGATACATGACCAAGAATCGTTGACGCTCCGTTGACGCTCATTTTCATGATGGGGCAGGGAGCTTTTCACTGTCTGTTTTGCCTATAAAGGAAGCCAATACTTTATTTATGACTATTTGCAACCTCTCACCCCGCAGATTACCTAAGATAAATGACCAAGAATCGTTGACGCTCCGTTGATGCTCATTTTCATGATGGGGCAGGGAGCGTATCACTGTCTGTTTTGCCTATAAAGGAAGCCAATACTTCATTTATGAGTATTTGCAACCTATCGCTTCAAAGAAAACCTAAGATACATGACCAAGAATCGTTGACGCTCCGTTGACGCTCATTTTGCCACGGGTGTATTCACAATATGCAATCATTTGATTTGGCGTAGTCCATCATTCACGTTGAGTTGGCAGCCTTTTAAGCATTTTCAGTTACTTTCATCTTAATCACTGCATTGTTGTTTAATAATACATATAAATATATGCCTTAAAATATACTTTACAGTATCCGTGAATTCAGGATAATAATAATCACCAAAATGCCGTGCCATTCGATTAATGCTAATCATCACTGCCAGATTCGCCCAATAGGCTGCTTTGGTCTTCAAAATGAATGTTAGCTGCAATACCAAACAGCAGATAGTGTACTAACCAGTGGATGTTCCTTCATCAGGCAGCATATCTCGATCAAAATCTGTATCGTGCTCGCTTTCCTGGGCAGATGCATCGAGAGTAAAAGATTCAGCACATGGAAGAGAAGTATGCGAATACGTATAACCGGCTGGCAAATTGATGATTTCGAGACGTTGATCACCGGAAATGTTACCGGTTGAGGTGAGTGGTGTTCCGGGCAGAGGTGGCGTCGGCTCTGGAGTCGGCACTGGAGTCGGCTCTGGATTCTGCTGTCTGCGTCGGTTGGGCGGAGGTGCACCTGTTCCTTTGCGTCTCCAGCGCGTCTGCAGATTCTTCGCGGTGCCATTTTGGCAAGGAAGGCATCTGGGCGTCTGGTTTTGACGAAGCATAGCCGGGTGTCTTGCTATCGCAGCCTTCACCCTGTTATGCCCAGCAAACTCAACACCCCGCTTCTTCTCTTCTCGGACCTCGGCACGTGGTTTCTTGATCAGATATTGCGTTTCCTCCACAGCGGCGCGCGACAACCCACCTTTGGCCATTTTGACCATGTTCAAGGCCAGGCGCATGTCGGACTGTTCCAGCTGTACACGACCTCCTTGCCTTGCCATAGTTGCAGACATGTTGAATACCTACAAGAAATTAGTTGCTGCTTCAAACACTGAGATACGGCTATGACCTCGACCATATACGCTTCCGTAGCCTCCTCTAAGGTGATTAAAGCCTGTTTCGTCCACTCTCGGGGATGTTTCTCTGGAAATTCGTCCGCGAAAATGCCAGAGCTTACAACATCATGATGTTCGATTTCGCGGACTGTGCGGACAAATGCCTTGGTCGACCATGGATGTTTCCCGTTACGGGCAGCGATAAATTGGTCACGTAGCTCTCGGCGTACACCAGCTATTTGTTATATGGTCAATTGACGGCTATTGACCGCGGTATGGAGATACTCACATCCAACTGCATGCTGCTTCTTATTCGTGCTGCTTCCAGTCTTACGGACGATTTTTAAATGTGCATCCTCGGTCATGTGTTTGGTTCCTGCGTCGGCAGCCTCGCGGTGGACTAACTGGTGCCTGCGTTCTTGCTGTGTGCCGATAAGTGACATATTCAACGAGGCATCTGCCAATTGATTGGATTTTGATCTGCTTGGACCTGGCTGAGGTGGTTGTGTATCCATGATTTGCTGGTGTGGAATCGGAGAGGAAGATGATAACGAAAAGATGTGGGAAGCCCTGAGGATTATATAGTTAGCTGCGTAACAGAATGGAATATTAGGCTGCCAACATGATCGTTATACTCAAGATGAATCCTGCTGCATATAGCGGCAAGTTGCAGGGGTTTCCCACAGCTCCGAGATGTGCAATATGTCGGTCCGATGTTGTTTGTTTGTTAACAGGGATAAATTACGCTGTACGGCCGCCGAAATCGCATGATTGTTACCTATAAATAGGACATTGTTCGAGGGAAAGGACATCTGCTGATGTTTGTCTCAAATGATCCCCGGGATAATACATGAAACTGACACTAACAATCAAGTCATGTCGTACGATTAGCCTAACCATTCCCGATTGATTGACGGTCAAAAGAGTGGTTTTGCTTTGTGCAAGATGAGTAAATGTACTAACCTTGACATAAAAGACGCAGCTTGCCTCCATATTGTCCATATCTTGCACCATCCAACATCCCGCCTAACAAAGTCAACGCAAACTGCAATGGTCAATGCTCCGAAAAAGAACTTTTCGCCACTTCCGGCGGGCAGATACGGCAAATCGACAAAGCGTTCAACCGAACGACGTCATCAAGCGAATGAAGGTAAGAGAGGCTTGGAGGCAGAAAGAATCCGAGCCCTGGGGGCATTGCGGAGCTTGAGATCTAAAAAGAAGCTTGCACCAGGGAAACAACGCGAAACGCACTTCTTAAGCAATGAAGAAAGAGAGAAATGGATTGAGGATTATGTTGAGAGAGAGACCGCTGGGGCAAGAAAGCGAGTTGAAGACGCAGAGACAGCGGTTCAGCAAGAGCAGGACGATATGGTGCATACTGAAATCGCGGGGTTGACGTCCAGAGAGCCCGAAAAGACATTTGAGGAGATGATGGCTGCTATCGGAGACAGTCTGAGTGATCTTGCAAGTTCCGATGATGGGGAGGATGGGGATGATGAGGATGAAGAGACAGAGCAGGGCAAGCGGAGCGAAGATGATGAACCCGGCTGGGTGATGGGCACAATCACCAAAACGGTCCAGCAGCGCATGGAGAGCTTTCGGCAGAAGCAGATGAAGCTTGATGAATTGACACAACCGGGATGGGAGGATGCAGCCGACTACTTCCGTGAACGAGATAAGAAGTACGGCACAGCCGAATTGAGGGTTCCGGTCGTCGTTCAACCTCAAACAGATGATGGCGCTTTGGCACCTCCACCAACATCATTTGGAGAGCTTATGGAGAGGCTTGACATTGTCTCTGGAATATTGCAAATGCCGCAAGGGACTTCTCGACCAGGAAGTAGTCATATTCGGCTAGGCTCGGTGAAACCGCAGTCGAACACGAGCATGTCCGGGCTTGAGCCCGCCGTAGAGCCTGATACGTCACCATTGCTGAAAGCGAAGCCTGTTGAGCCAGTAAGCTTTTACCGCTGCATATAGCCTCCAGCTAATCACCTTATAGATTTCGGATTCGGACGAAGACATGGTGACGGCTCCTGCGTCAGCGGAGGAATAGATAGGCAAAGTGTGATTTTTGACGTCATCTGTTTGTGAAAAGCAATTTGTTTACGAATTTTGTTAGGTGTCCGCTTTTTCTTGATTTCAGTGACCAAATTGTGAGACGTGATAATTCGTCTGTGCTTGTGCAAGGGTCGAACGCACCATGTGAATGTTCTAGAATTCAAATCAGGCAAAACATCTGCTGACACGTTCGATTTGCATTAGCCAGTGACAGTTAAGCGACAAAGTAACAGCTATATTAGTGAAGAAATATACTAACAAAATTTAAGTGAGTGATATCATACGTGTCATAGAAAGAGCGGTCAGTGCTCAATCCGAATCAGTCTGAATGACGACCATCATGCCACATTCATCCATGTATTCAACTGCATAACTCTCCACACAGACCTCGTGCACATGGTTGAGATATTTGAAATTGCGTATCGTACGTCATGGAAATCGAGGAGAAGGAGCTGGATAAGGAATGGTGAGGAAGTCAAGCTATATTTACCAAAAACTAGGGAGTTGTTCTACATGCCGTCAATTGCCGGCCGAAAGAGCGGGAATGTGATAGGGCCAAGTCATCTCTCAATCAGATAGCGTGGATAGCCACTGATCAGAAATTGAGAGGTAATAAAACTCCTGGATGCAAACGATAATACATACAAACGCAATATTGGATGTCAATAAGGTGTATATGAATGGTTGCGTACAATTATTGGGTGCACAAAGGATGTTTCGATGTGATTAAAGTGAGCGTCAATAGAGTGTCAACGATTTACAGTCTTACACATTCGGCAATCAATTGGCGGCATTGTCACATCCTTCCAAAGTAAACGTATTGGTTGGCGTAAAAGCAAAATAGGCAAACGATATGCTCGTTGCCACATCCTAAAAATGAACTTCAATGCAACGTCAATGGAGCGCCAACGATTTTTGGCATTGCATCATGGAAAATCCAGAGGGCTGCGCGATGACATTAAGCCATAATCGTACTGTCGGCCGCCTTTCTAGGCAAAACTCGTGGCGACAAGATTGCTTCTATGTCCTAAAAATGCGCGTCAACGGAGCGTCAACGACTTTTGGCCTTGCATCATAGAAACTGCGAGGGCTGTGCGGCAACGTGAATCCATAATCGCACTATCGGCCGCCTTTCTAGGCAAAACGTGTTGCGACAACATTGCTTCTATGTCCTAAAAATGAGCGTCAACGGAGCGTCAACGACTTTTGGCAATGCATCTTGGAAAATCAATTGGCTGTGCGGCGATATTAAGCCATAACCACACTATCGGCCGTCTTTCTTGGTGAAAATTGTTGCAACAACATCGCTACTATGTCCTAAAAATGAGCGTCAACTGAGCGTCAACGATTTTTGGCTTTGCATCATAGTAAATCATTTGGCTGCGCGGCGATATTAAGCCATAACCACACTATCGGCCGTCTTTCTTGGTGAAAATTGTTGCGGCAACATCGCTAGTATGTCCTAAAAATGAGCGTCAACGGAGCGTCAACGATTTTTGGCTTCGCATCATAGCAAATGCAAGGGCTGCGCTGCGATATTAATTCATAATCGAACTATCGGCCACCTTTCTAGGCGAAAATGGTTGAGACAACCTCGCTACTATGTCCTAAAAATGAGCGTCAACGGAGCGTCAACGATTTTTGGCTTTGCATCATAGCAAATGCAAAGGCAGCACTGCGACATCAAGTCATAATCAAACTATCGGCCGCCTTTCTAGGCGAAAATGGTTGAGACAACATCGCTACTATGTCCTAACAATGAGCGTCAACGGAGCGTCAACAACTTTTGGCCTTGCATCTTGGAAAATTCAAAGCCTGTGCGGCGAGTTTAAGCCATAATCGAACTATCGGCCGCCTTCTTAGTCAAATCAGCTTGCGACAAGATCGTAACCATGTACCAAAATGAACGTCAACGGAGCGTCAACAATTTTTGATCTTGCATCTTGCATAATCTAACGGCAATAGAACACAGAATACCCATAATAAGCTTATCGGCAGCCTTTGATGGCAAAAACGCTAGTGATGATATTGCATCCGCCTCCTACAATTGAGCACCCACAGAGCATTAACAATTTTTGTGGAGGCTTAGAACGCTATACAGCAATGTACTGCATTGTGATGCTTCTAAATCAAGTTTTACCCGGTCAGTCTTTGCAATCTGTCCTTGTATAGAACTTCACAAATATGCATGCAATGTCTTACAGATCTGATTTTATTGCTTGTAGCTGTATTCAGTATTTAAGAACCCGCAGTCTACTATACTATAACGATACTTTCGGCAGTCTTTCAAGTCGGATTA
>Ga0307514_10006200_pt1 | contig 10485 bp, 6 predicted proteins | sample 16_EM_MG_FD_203088 | JGI IMG/M metagenome (GOLD analysis project Ga0307514, IMG submission 203088) | Populus trichocarpa ectomycorrhiza microbial communities from riparian zone in the Pacific Northwest, United States - 16_EM | ecosystem: Host-associated > Plants > Roots > Unclassified | place... | reverse complement strand
AATTGACATTAGATGGCCCATTTGGCTATCATAAAAGTGCTACAGTGGTAGAAGAATGCGAGTCCAACATGCACTACCTTAGTGTGTAGAGGAAATCATAACTACAAGGTCATTGTCTAATATTGGAGTGGCTAGTGACAACATCATAGTCCTTCTAATTAACAAAAGATCTAAGGATGGCATAAGGCCTATACAATCCTTGTATTCTATTAACAGGGGTCTCTCACACTCAAATATAATATCATCCAGGACAAGGCCTTTTGTTCCAAGCATATTCTATTGTTAAAGGCATTACCAAATACAAAGACGAACAATAATAAATTGGTCACAACCATTGTTACATAATAAGGCTGTGATCACAGAATAAATGTCGTGACATGATATTAGTGACAAAACAATAAGGTCACACGGCCAAAAGGCAAGCGGCTTGATCCAATCGTTCCATGCGGTATGGTTTCTATATATGGAACAGAATGTAACTCGGTGCAACAGGCGCAAGTGCCATATGTATCACATTCTTCAATCAGGCGAAGGAATAATAAAAATAACCATGCAGTATGGACCAGAGGTCACTGGGCTAAGGTTGTGCATGAGCTACAAGTTGGTTAATACAAATTCGGTCCGGAATATTAGGTGCGAGGCTCATAAGCAAGGGTTATGACCCAGATCACGCGTCGCGATGTGTTCTTAGGGTCGAAATATTCTTAGAACAGGGTGTTCGTGCATAAATCTGAGTGTTTGACCTCAGTTCCGACTCTTGGCAAGATGAAATCTGAAGGAAAACTCGGCCGAGAGGTAAAAATATGAAATCAAGCAACTGTATAGTAGACGGACTATTCCATGATGTAAATGTATATAATCTGTAGGATTGCGGCCTGGGAAAACAAGCAATTGTGTACCCACTGCAGGCGCGAGAGTCATTTCTCAAGTTTGTATAGTAAAATGTATATCAATTAGGCTTCGGAGGTGAATAGAAGTTGACATTACATTGAACAGTGTGAAGTTCTGTGATAGAAATTCTAAGAAAGTGTGAATACTTTTAATAAAGTATCTAGAGCTAAGCTTGTCAAGAAGAGCTCTGAGGAAATAACCGTCGTGACATCTTCAGTTTAATTTGATTTAGTCAGAAACAGCCTTGAGTAGGTTAGAGACATCTAAGTGTGGCCTTTTGGTAAGGATAGAGCAAGTAAAGAATCAAATTGAACAGGAGGAGTTTTGGTGGCTCAATTCCTTAGGAGTTTTATTAAGCTATAAACTATAGAAGCTTTATAAAGAAAAATCTGTATACATTTGAAGAACTATTATCAAAGAGCATTAAGTTCAAATAGTGCATTTGTAACAACAATTTCCGTCCACAACCACCCCACCCGATAGATCAAACTCTTAAAAATCGCACGCGACGCATTTTTGGTTAGAGTGTTGTTTTTGATATTTTGCGTGTTGTACTCAAGACCCCCAATTGACTCTGTTCAAAATAAAAGAGTCTGATCAAGCTTGTTAAGTGTTAGGTGTGGTAAAAAAGACCTATTTGCAGCGCAAGTACTTCACCGTCACCATCAAAAAGAATAGAACTGGCAGCAGGAGTGGCACCAGCACTGTTGGTCAAGGCCGTCAGTGTTTTTACATACTCCAGTAGAGTTCTCTTCAACTCTTTCGCCTTATCTTCATACGTTTCTTCAAAAGATTTGCTCATGATGCCTAGGACATTGGCAATCTCATCATGACTAATGACTGTTCTCAGAACAGAATAATATAATATCGAACGGCAACACTCACATGTCAATGACAACTTGGCCACTCTTGTTGGTGTAGGCGACCACCAATAGCAACTGAAGGCCATCTCCCTATACAATTTATGTGCCTCATTAGAAAAATAGGGATACCACTTCTCCTCTGCTGATCTGCAATCATTGATCAGAACCATCATATTAATGCCACCGGCACCAGCACTTACTTGCATTGAATATCCTTCTGCAAACCCAGAACTTTCCACTGCCCCACATATTCCTGGAGGAATCCCAGCAATCCTACCAGGAAGATTCCTAGGGAATTTCTGGCAATCCTACCTGGAAGACCAGGATTCCTGGTGAATTCCTAGTCATCCTATCATGGTTTTTGATTTTTTAGTTATATTATTATATATGTATAGTACATTATATATTAAAGAAGTACAATAAATGAAATTAAATATCAATTCAATTGACATATAATCCATGTATTCAAATTGAATGATATTTAGATTTTTTATATCATTGTACATACAGAGCATATAATTGAGTGTATATAATACAAAAAAGAAAATAGATTAAAAAGGAAATGAACTAAAACAGGAAATACTTACAATGAAACAAAAAATGATAAGGAAGGAGAGAGAGAAGAGGGAGAAGAAAGGAATAGAGGAAGAAGAGGGAGAGGACAGCAGGGACAGCAAAGAAAGAGAGAGGAGAGGGAGGGGGAGGGGGGAAGAGGAAAAAGGAATAAGTGAACACAAAAACACACCATTGTGGGCACGTTTTGGGTGTTCGAGGGAGGGGAAGGGTGTTTGAGGGAAGGGGAAGGGTGCAGGAGAGGGCTTCAGGTCATTTTTTGGTTTGGTTGTGGAAGTAACCAGAAGTGGCATGTGCGCAATTGGCACCAGAGGGTTCTGATTCTGCGTCATTCCTGCAAGGAGCCACAGGGTATTGTTCAATGCGCCGAGCATTTGTGGTTCTGTGTTTGCTGGTCAGCCAACTTTGTTTCTATTTTGGCTAGCCAATTTTTTGTTTCGTCAGAAGTTAAATCCATATTTTCAGAAGTGGGGGAGGGGAATTCTGGAGGAGTAACTGCCTGCTCCTTAGATGATGCGCCTGAGAAAGTGTGGAGACAACTGAAGTGAGAAATTTTGGCAGTTGGTCAATGGGATTTTCCAGTCCCAGTGTTTTTTGTTGTAAGGGCACTGTCAGCTCGGAAGCAAGTAATTTGTCAGAACTGGCGGTTCGTCGGAAATTACTAGAGCTCATGAGAAACTGACAGGAAGTCCAAAATATTAATATTAAACAATAAAGTATACAAAACAGGACTTCCTGTCAGGAAGTCCAAAAAGAGTAAGATGGGAACTTTCCTGTCAGATAAGGTACATATATATACTGCAATCAGACAATGAATAATAAAATAAAATGTATGATGGGAAATATGATGACAGATGTGTGATTCCATTCACGCCATAATAAAAATAAAATAAAACAAGAAGTGCGGAAGTCAAGCTGCAGGTGGTGGGAGAGTTGCAAGAGTGCTTCCACAGTGTGTTCAGTTAAAAGGACCGCGGAAAGGGTTGACGTTTGAAATATCTTGCAAAAGACGTTTCCAGAAGTGAAATGGAGAGCAGAGGTGAGAAGGAATGAAAGGCAGGCTGGAGTGTCCCCTTACATGTATTTTTTAATTTAATAACTTACCATGTCCCAATAGTATAGTGGTCTTGATTGCTGAAACAAATTATTCAAAAGGTTCTGGGTCCTCTGTTCATATATGTATTTTATTAAATTAAGTAAGCAGTCCTGGTCAGTCCTGGTCAGTTATACTGGACCTGAGTCCTGAGGATTCCTGGTACTTTACCAGGAATTGTCTAATAATTACCAGGAATATGCCTGGAATCCTCTGGGAATCCTCCAGGAATTTGCGAGGAATTGCCAGCCATTTCCAGCCATTTAGCTGAGGCACAATTCCTGGAGGATTCCAGGCAGATTCCTGTTGGGATATTCAAATTTTGAATAGCTTCGTAAATGGCAGACAGTAGTAATTGCATAATGACTACTGAATAGCTACGCTTCTAGACTAGAGTAGCTTAGAAGATTTAGAAAGAAGAAAAAGATAATAATAGTTGCAGTTAGTCTAGCAACTTGTGAAGCTTAAGCAGTAAGTCTAATTAGTAGTAGCGAAGCAATAAGTTTTATCTTTAATAATTTATAGCTAGCTACTTGCTATTGCTATGCTACCCCAGTCTGTAGTGAACCAAGCTGCCCTGCCTGCCTGCTTGGTTGTTATTTCGTAGATATTTATATCTCTTGGTTACCTTTGATAGAAGCTTCCAACTAACTTGTAGTTAGTCATTAGACTTACTAATCTAAGTTGTAACTAATTAGCAATTACAAGTTGCAGTAGCTTTGCAACTGGGCCAACCGAGGCGAGGCGTCCCCAACTAACCAATCAGACAGGTAGCTTCAGTTGGCAGCGGGTAGCTTCGCTAGGCTTGGATCGGTAGGGGATAGTTAGAAGTAAGTTGCAGCTGTAATTAGCAAAGCTTATTACTACAATTGCTACTTACTCATTATTTATTAATTAAAATAACCAGACTAACTCAACTTACTAGAGCCAAGTTAATACATAAGATTTAGTCTTTGACACTCTTTTATATTACTAACAAAGAAAGTAATAGCTTTTTAAATTAAAAATCCTATTCTATTTGTAATATAATCGAATAAATTTAAGGGATCAAACCTTATAATTTATAATATCTATATTGAAGCAAGCAATGACTTGTATTAGTAACTTCTCACCTAGCTTCACAACCCAGGTAACAACTAGGCAGCCCGTCTAGCAAAGCTAGCCCTTGCTTGTAGCAAGCAAGGCCCAAGGCCAGCAGGCAAAAAAGAGGCTAAATTTTTAATAAATTTTATTAGTGCAGCTGCTTGCGTAGCTAGCAAGTACCTCCATCGCCTTTCCTTTCCTTTTTTTTTTTTTATTGTTTGTTGTTGTGAGACTGTGATACAGTCTGAAAAGGGGGTATGTAAGGCTTCGCTATCTGGTTCCCAGGACTTTTTGGGTGTTTGTTTGTTTGCCATCACCATTGATGGCATGTATATAAGTGTGATTTCCTTATTAGTATATTAGAAACCCTCATGTGCATAGTTTAGTACCTATATATTGGTCAGACTCTGCTCTTGGGTTCAGAAAGTCTCCTCCTGTAAAGCAAAGCTTTATATTTCAAGCACAGCAGAATGCAAGGAAATTTGTGGGATTAGAAAAGGTTCTTGTAGTATTTAAAGGTAGGGGATGACTTGAGAGATTGCAGAGTTCTCCATTCACAGGCAATCCACATAAAAGTTTTAGTTTCTCCAACACAGTTGAACTTTTGACATTCTTACTTGCCCTGTTCGTAGTGTTTGAAGGTCCGGTCTATAGGACCGGAAAAAGACCGGAAAATCAGTCCGGTTTTTTCGAAAATTAAAAATCTAAGACTGCAAAAGACCGGTTAAAATACGACCGGTTTAGACTGGTCTTAACCGGTTTCACACCACCACACTATTCTCCTACTAGCCGCCATGAAAATGAACCAAAATTCAAGCAAATCAGATGAAAACTGAGTGAGATATGACCAAAACTGTGTAAACCATGTAGAAAAACCCCCTCTTACACGGTTTTGGTCATATCTCACTCAATTTTCACCCAATTTACTTGATCTTGGGTTCATATTTAAGGCGACTTGTTGCAAAAAATTACAAACAAATAATTATAACCAATATAAATTGCTTTTAAACCAGGAATGTCCAAGATCAGTCTAGACCGGTTTTTTCCGGTTTTTTGCAGTCCAGTCCGGTTTTTTGAGGTCCTGGGACATTGATAGACCGGTCCAGGTCTCGGTCCATCACCCCTGGGACCCAAAAAACCGGACTGGACTGGACTCCCAAACACTACCTGTTCAACATGGGAAAAAGCCCTTGTTGATGGTCATACTTGAAATACAAACCTGAAATTTGATTGATCATGCCCATTCAACATTTCAAACCACCTGGCAACTGCCTGTTGTTGGCCTGAAAGTTCACAAGATAAACTTGCAATTTCTACCCTGCAATCCGGTGTAAAATGAGGGCAGAAGTGTCTCAGGTAGCCTCTGGTAGCCTGCAAGTCCCAGATGAAACAAGCAAGTCACTGTTCATTTCCAAGAAAGTCTTGAATGTAATGCGATGAAACCTTTTGCAAGTCAAAGCAAGCTGAATCGAAGAAGAATTTGAAGTCCTACTAAAGAAGCATCAAATTTCAAAAGCAATGATGATTAGATGATTGACGATCTGATTGCGCAACACTTTGGACTTTCAACAATAACCCACTAAAATTCAGGTTTAAGAGAATCGAACAATTACAATACAATGCTGCGATCGTGTCTGACCAATACAGCATCTGCGATCGTAGATTTGTTTGGCATGGCTTCCCAGATCGGTTCCACATCTGGTCCATCCAAATCTCCGGCACCATCCCACCCCCAACACCAGACTGATTGCAGTGATAAGTACTTCGTTTGGTAGTAAAAAAATGTTGAAAACAAACCATGTGAAGGACCAGGAATAAATGTTACGGGTTCGCTTTCTTCTTCAGTAAACAGGCGATCGTGTGGCCCGAACCAAGAACGATCTTGTGGATCTGTACGAGGGTCATCAGGTAGACCTCCTAAGCGAACGTACCCCCGGATAGCAGTAAGATTCCTTCGAGAGGGATGGATAACATCAAAAACTTTCTATAAAAAAAGTGAATACGATTGAGAATTTCTGTGAATCTGCACTGACACTATCGTAGGCTAGTTTGACTCTCGGAACCATCATAATACGCCCATAGCCTGCTTCCCAGTAATCGTTGCAAATCAAGCTACATTCACTGGCGCTACATTCTCCTTCTGTTATTTTTGCCATTCGGAATCGGACATGGGGGGGTGAGTAGAAAGGAGCAGGGTCCAGCACTGCAATGCCATTCCAACACGACTGAACCTGAACCGGCAAATGACGCTGCCAACGAAGCGCGGATTCTTGATGATGGAAAACCTTTTCGAATGGCGCATTTTCGAGAGCGGTGCCGTTGATGTCCCGTGCAACCCAATTATCGTAGAAAACTGGAGATTGCATTTCCTCGTGGTACATATAATCGGCTGCACAAGTGATACCGGCATTGTTCCTGCGACTTTGCCAGATCAACTCAAGCAGATCGTCGACGCAGGGAAGGATATCGTTCATAAAGACAATGGAGTCGAAGTATTCGCCTTCAGAATCACGCAGCTCATGCAGAGGCACAAAGGCGGAGTTGCGAACTTCAGCCAGGTATTCGATACGATGGTTAAAGGCACCTCGTGTTCGCGTCGAAGTGCGAATCGTGACACGCATACCAACACTACGAGTGAGAGCGTCAAATATACGCAAGAGAGCTTTGGTTTGGTCAGTAGACCCATTTTCATAGATGGAGACAAAAACATTGTGGTATCCCAGAATGGAAGCGACTTGGAATAGGGTGGCGAACAAATCTGGGATGATGTCGAAAGAGTTGTAGAGGTTGATAGCAAAATAATATTTATGGTCACTAGCTGTGAGATCTCGGCGAATTGTTTGCATACGATCTTCGTCTTCAAGACCTAGAAGACCGGAAAGCCATGAACGACTGTTGGGCGTATTGTGCCCTATTAATGGTGCGTATCGTTCTAGAGCTTGCTGAACGTAGAGGGGTTGCGAATTTCGTGTGCATCGCTTTGTGTAGCGCGGAGTGAGTGTTGCTAGCAACTCTAGTACGCGTGACCGCTGGTCAACTGTGGGTAGCTGAATACGCTGTCGGCCTTGGTGTTTTAAGTTACTTGGAACATGACCGCCCCTCCATGTAGGAGTTGTCTGCAACAGATGCTGTCAGTAAACGTGAAAACCGTGCCTCTCGCGCCCCGAGGGAAAACCAGCCAGCTATACTGCGACTTGGTAAAGCTTTGAACTAGCTCACCGTCGTCCAAGGCAGGAGCCTTGAAATAAATAGACCGAGAATGACACCAATAACTAATGCCATTGGGGTTGGTACCCGTCGAATCTGATTCGCAAAACTGCCTGCACCCTTATACATACTGGTGCTGAAGGTCTCCTCGACAGTTTAACGCAGATTAATGTTGACGTGGAGGAGATGTGCAGAGGGACAATCTGAAGGAGAAATGCCTATGGTATGGCAAGTCTGGGAAAATGTACTGACTAACCCCTGATCCCGTTTTCATTACAACACTCAACAGCCTCTGCTCTGTTACATTTTACTGCTTCGTTGTCGCATGCAACGACGATCTGGTAGATTACAGGCCCGTATTTCGCCTATTATGAACCACGAGACGAGCGGAAATCCAGAGAAATCCTCCAGATTTGGCCAGCGCAACTTTAGGCTCACAAATCGCATCTGGATTGTCCTTGTTCTCCTGGTTTTTGTCCTATCATTCACGCATTTTATATGGCCTTCCATTTCGGCAGTGCCAGTCGTTCAGAATTACTCGAATGCCGATTTGAAGTCTAAGAATTACTTCAACGAAACTGAGGCAGGACCCAATCCTTTCAAATTTTGCCCCAATCACGGGCCAGGAGATGATTTGGGAGCAAGGTATGGTGCCCTGACGCTGTCGAAGAGTAGAATGCACGTCGGAACTGGTGGGCGCGTGCAGCGCGTTATTAACAGGGCATTGACTGGACAACCTGTCACCATCAGTGTCTTGGGCGGTTCGGGTGAGTATTCTCGTGTCAAAAATACCATTATCTGACCTCTGGTAGTATCTGCTTGTCATGGTGCTGGGGATGACCCTATATCACCCAAATGTTATCCCTCCAAATTCTTTGAGTGGTGGAATACCATCTTCCCGCATCCCGCTTCCGAGCTTACAAACGGAGCTATGAGGCGAACCAACTCGGAATACTTTGGTTTCTGTCACTCGCACCATCTTCCAGATATGACGGACCTCGTAATAATTGAGCTTGACATCGAGGATTCGCCGTACGTGCCGCTTTAATCAAATGTGTGCTCTTTCCCTTTACACTTTCTGAACAGAGGTCAAGATATGATGGAGAATTTTGAAACTCTCGTCCGTTCTATCCTCCTCCGTCCTGACCAGCCTGCAGTCATTCTTCTTGGTCACTTTAGTCCCCAGATATACGAAGCGCATGGCTTTGCTGGCCCCGACCATTGGCACAATATTGTTGCCCAGTTTTATGACGTGCCCCATATTACCGTCAAGCCTGCCATTTATCCGGAATATATGCGTGATCCAAAGTCTATTGAAAAATTCTATGCCGATCCCATCCTTGCTAGTCCAGCTGGCCATGATCTCATAGCGGATGTGCTCATCTCTTATATACAGTCACAAATCTGCGCCGCCTGGTCTATCGCACCCGATGCCTTTGCACATACGGGCGACTCTGGAGATCGACCAGGGATTTTTGGCGGCGTGGGTAAGCGTCCAGGCGTCCCAGAACCCAAGAAGGGAGGTCATGCCGTCGAAGCAAATGCACAGCGGGCTGATACTCCAAAGGATGCTCATCATCCACTACTTGGTGTGCCTCCCGGCAGAATCAACACCAAACCCAATTCTGGAAGACCATACGTGGAAGTATCGCCGTTCTGCGTTTCTGCTAATGATCTGATCAACCCACTTCCCCCATCCCTGTTTTATGGTTCTGGGTGGTCGTCGTTTCATTCTTCTGGCAACGACAGAGCGAATCTCCGAACCATCACACATTATTGGTACTCAACTCTGCCTACAAGCAAATTAAGAATCCCGCTTCTAGTCGGTGCTGGCGACATTGGCATCTACTTTATTAAAGAACCTGTTTCTCAAGTTGGAGAGGGATCTTCGATTGAGTGCTGGGTGGATGATAATTATGGGGGTGCAAAGGTGATCGAGAACGCTGCTGACGTCGGCGAGCCAACACCAGCGTAAGTCACTTTTTATTCGTTTCTTGCAGAGTTTTATAAAACTGATGCTTTGTAGCCTGCATATCATCGACCACTTCGTGTCAAAGGGTTCGCATTTTGTTGAGTGCCACTTACTTGGTGAAGAGGGTCAGGCTGTGCCCGCATTCAAGATTATGGGAGTCTTTTCGACATAGGCGTTGAGCTTTGTCTTGCCCTTTGGATCATCGTCGCTAGAGTTTGGACCTATTTCCCGACGGCCGCGTTTTGTTGTATAGACATAGCAACCTATCGCTCACGAAACTGTATGGCGTAGCATATTCTGCAGCTGCAATTTAGAAATATAACATCTGCACCGGTCGTTTTTTTCAATACGGGAGTGTGAGTGAGTTAGCAATCAAGCTCAGTGAAGTATAACTGGATTACAGAGTCTGCGCAAGAGGATGATCGATGATGGGGTGTATATATACATACAATGGGAGGAAGTATGCAGTTAGTTACAGTAGCAAGGGAAAATCAACGACGTTGGAGCAATCGAGAGTTAAATACAAGGGATCTAACTTTTGGCTAATTTCACTGACCTGTCCATGTCCTTGACAGCTTTCCAAGGATGCTCGAGTCCAGGTAACCTATTTTGCCTGATCCTCCGATGAGTGAAAATTATAGGTATAGCCAAATGTTAGATCGCTCACTTCTCGATATCTTGTAACATCGAAGAAGTCGATAACAGTCTATCGCAATTCGGATGTGGCGCTCGGGGTGTCTAGTATTGAAAACTTTAATTTGGGACAGGCCCTTTATTGTAATCGGCAAGAATTTTCTAACGAG
>Ga0307514_10006199_pt1 | contig 10487 bp, 15 predicted proteins | sample 16_EM_MG_FD_203088 | JGI IMG/M metagenome (GOLD analysis project Ga0307514, IMG submission 203088) | Populus trichocarpa ectomycorrhiza microbial communities from riparian zone in the Pacific Northwest, United States - 16_EM | ecosystem: Host-associated > Plants > Roots > Unclassified | place... | reverse complement strand
AATCTTGGGGAAATCTTGATGAGATCAGATAGGATTAAGAGGATGGTATAAAGAAGACAAGAACAGGATTTACTTGCTAGTTGTAATATTAACCCTAGGTATTATAGCTATCACTTTGTAATAGAAAGTTCTAAATAAGTATCTCAGTTTATGAATTTCCTTAAGAACTCTAGTGAATTTATCAATGTCATGCAAGAAAGAGTCCCAGTTGCAATTAGAAGTTCTAGTTATTACTCTCTAGTTGTAATTACAAGTTATAATTAAGACTATCTAGTTGCATCATAAATTCTAGTTGTGACTCCCTAGTTGTAGTGATGAATTCTAGTTTGGATTACCTAGTTGTAACAGCAAGTTCTAGTTGTTACTTCCTAGTTGCTATAGCAAGTTCTAGTTGTGACTCCCTAGTTGTAGCCATGAATTTTAGTTTGGTTTACCTAGTTGTAACGGTGAGTTCTAGTTGTTACTTCCTAGTTGCTATGGCAAGTTCTAGTTGTGACTCCCTAGTTGTAGCCATTTATTCTAGTTTGGATTACCTAGTTGTAATGGCAAGTTCTAGTTGTTACTTCCTACTTGCTATGGTAAGTTCTAGTTGTGACTCCCTAGTTGTAGCCATGAATTCTAGTTTGGATTGCCTAGTTGTAATGGTGAGTTCTAGTTGTTGCTTCCTAGTTGCAATGGCAAGTTCTAGTTGTGATTCCCTAGTTGTAGCCATCAATTCTAGTTCTTACTTCCTACTTGTGACTATGAGCCATAGCCGTGACTACCTACTTGCAGCAGGGAATCCTGATTGTAATTACCTTGTCAAAACAGCGTGAATTGCCCATTCAATACTCCAGTAAAGCTATTGATGTCTGTTGCAACTTATGAGTTCAGGGTAACAGTATGAGTTCAAGGTAACCAACAAAAAACTCAGTGAAAAGAATTAAAAAAATCAACCACTGAGAGACTAATTTAGACTAAAGTGTATCCGGTGATACTATGAGGGGTAGCAGTATTATGAGTGATGTGAAAATTATTCTTGTAGGTATTGTTGAATATAGAGAGTATAAATTCTTGACCTAGTTGTAACTGTGACTTCTAGTTGAGACTATATAGTTGTGATAGCGACTATTAGTTGTTACTTCGTAGTTGTAATGGCAAGTTTTAGTTGTTACTTCCTAGTTGTAATGGGGAGTTCTAGTTGTTACTTCCTCGTTGTAATGGTGAGTTCTAGTTGTAACTTCCTAGTTGTAAGTGCGACTTCTAGTTGGGACTACATAGTTGTGACTACGAGTTATTCTAGTTGTAATGGCGAGTTCCTTCCTAGTTGCTATGACAAGTTCTAGTTGTGACTCCCTAGTTGTAGTGATGAATTCTAGTTTGGATTATCTAGTTGTGGCGGCGAGTATTAGTTGTTACTTCCTAGTTGTAATGGTAAGTTCTAGTTGTTACTTCTTAGTTGCTACGGCAAGTGCTGGTTGTGACTCCCTAGTTGTAGCTATGAATTCTAGTTTAGATTACCTAGTTGTAATGGCGAGTATTAGTTGTTACTTCCTAGTTGCTACGGCAAGTTCTAGTTATGACTCTCTAGGTATAGCGATGAATTCTAGTTTGGATTCCCTAGTTGTAACAGTGAGTTTTAGTTGTTTCTTCCTAGTTGTGGCTATAAGCTATAGCCATGACTACCTAGTTGTAGCAATGAATTCTAGTTGTGACTTCCAAGTTATAACTACAAATTACCAGAGTGGAGCAATTCATGTCACTTGCAAGTCCTGATTTCAGGGTAAGAGCTAGTTCGGATTGCCTGGTTGTAACAGTGAGTTCTAGTTGTTACTTCCTAGTTGTGACTACGAGTTATAGTTATGACTATCTAGTTGTAACAATGAATTCTAGTTGGAATTACCTACTTGTAACGTGGAGTTCTAATTATTACTTCCTAGTTGTAACTATGAATTGTAGTTGGGACTATCTAGTTGTGATTCCGAGTTCTAGTTGTTACTCTCTACTTATGACTACGAGTTCTAGTTGTGAGTACCTGGTTGCAACAATGAATTCTAGTTTGGATTGCCTAGTTCTAACATCGAGTTCTAGGTGATTGCCAATTCTAGTTGTTACTTCCTCCTTGTAACTCCGAGTTATGGTTGTGACTACCTAGTTGTAGCAATGAATTCTAGTTCAGATTGCCTAGTTGTAACACTGAGTTCTAGTTGTTACTTCTTACTTGTGACTACCTAGTTGTGATTCCAACTTGTGGTTATGACTTTCTACTTGTAGCTATGAATTCTAGTTGCAACTACCTAGTTGTAATGGCGAGTTCTAGTTGTTACTTGCTACTTGTGACTACAAGTTATAGCTGTGACTACCTAGTTGAAACAGCATGGATTGCTCACTCAACACCAGAGGAAAGCAATTTATGGCAGTTGCAAGTCCCAACTTCAGGGAAACAGTGTGAGTTCAGGGCAAGCAAAAAAAAACTCGGTAAAAATAAATAAAAAAATCAACCACTGAGGGGGTAATTTGGACCTAAGTGCATTCGGTGACACTATAAGGGGGAGTGGTCTCATGGGCAAAAAAAAAAAATATCATTCACATATGTTTTTGGGTATAGAATATATGTATTCTTGATTGAATCCGATTCTTTCATAAGGGAATACCCACCTGGGAGCTTTAGGTTGTGTCTCAATAACCTATTCAGTACCATGGTGAAGCTATACATTACATAGGCCAGTTCTTTAAAGTACCTAGCTGCAACTCATACTGAGTGGTACTTTAGGTATTTTATTCCTTGAGTCTTTCTCTTGTTGGCCTTCCCAACAGCTCTTTACCCTCTCTGGCCAATACCTTTTCACTTGTAATAGGTTCTTAACTCTTCTCACCTCTACATAACTGCACGTGTTTAGGGCTTTAGACGATTACTGCATACCTTTTGACAGGAATTGTTCCTTGCAAAATGTATTGCTGGAAAAGTCTTCCGTACTCGATACGTACAATTGCATTTTCTGTGCTGGTGTCTTATTATGAACTTGCAAATCCTATTGTATATATAACTATATAGTAGATGCAGATGGGGTCTGTGTTTGAATAGTAATTTTTACCTACAATATACTTCGCTGGCTCGTTTATAGCAATTTTAACAGTAACTGACATTCAACAAGTTTAAATATATTTCATTTAAATATATTGTCTGTCAAACTGTGAACTATCTATTGGAGTAGACATTTGGTAAATTTGTTAAGCCCTCTTCAAAAGGACCTTCACTTTTTGCTACTTGTTTTCACCTGTAGTGGCCTATCACTTGAGGGAAAATGGAAGATGCTTGCAACTTGCCTCTGATGTATTTTTACAATTGGGCAGGTTGCTGACATCAGATAAAGCTATGTTTCACATAACTTTGTCTCAATTAAGGGAAACTTCTCAGTTGACTCTCATGTCTTTTAGGTTTTTGACAAATACTTCTAGTATTGGTAAAAAAGTTAGTTACTTGGTTGATTCTGCCAGTAGTCATATGCTTGCCTCAAAGATTAAGCCATGCATGTTTAAGTATAAGCAAAATATATAGTGAAATTGTTAATGGCTCATTAAATTAGTTATCATTTATTTGATGATACTTTACTACTTGGATAACCATGGTAATTTCAGAGCTAATACATGGATAAAAGTTCTGACCCCTGGAAATAAGGTATTTATTAGATAAAAAGCCAATGCCTTCAGGCTGTTTGGTGATTCATAGTAACCTAATGAATCGCATTTGCCTTGTGCTGGCGATGGTTCATTCAAATTTCTGCCCTATCAACTTTCGATGGTAGGATATAGGCCTACCATGGTTTGAACGGGTAACGGGGAATTAGGGTTTTATTCCAGAGAGGGAGCCTGAGAAATGGCTACCACATCCAAGGAAGGCAGCAGGTGCGCAAATTGCCCAATCCCGACACGGGGAGGTAGTGACAATAATTATTGACACAGGTGGTTTCATACCTCTTGTAATTGGAATAAGTACAATTTAAATCTCTTACCGAGCAACAATTGGAGGGCAAGTCTAGTGCCAGCAGCCACGGTAATTCTAGCTCCAATAGTATATATTAAAGTTGTTGTAGTTAAAAAGCTCGTAGTTGAACCTTGGACCTGGCCGACCGGTCTGCCTCACCGCATGCACTGGTTTGGTTGGGTCTTTCCTTCTAGGAAACTGCATGCCCTTCACTGGGTATGTGTAGGAACCAGGACTTTTATTTTGAAAAAATTAGAGTGTTCAAAGCAGGCATAAGCTCCAATACATTAGTATGGAATAATAGAATAGGACAAGTGGTTCTATTTTGTTGCTTTCTAGGACTACCGTAATGATTAATAGGGATAGTCGGGGGCATCAGTATTCAATCGTCAGAGGTGAAATTCTTGGATCGATTGAAGACTAACTACTGTGAACACATTTGCCAAGGATGTTTTCATTAATCAGAGAACGAAAGTTAGGGGATCGAAGACAATCAGATACCATTGTAGTCTTAACCATAAACTATGCCAACTAGGGATTGCGTGATGTTCTTTTTTGACTCGCTCAGCACCTTACAACAAATCAAAGTCTTTAGGTTCTGGAGGGAGTATGGTTGCAAGGCTGAAACTTAAAGGAATTGACGGAAGAGCACTACCAGGAGTGGGGCCTGCAGCTTAATTTGACTCAACATGGGGAAACTCACCAGGTCTAGACACATTAAGGATTGACAGATTGAGAGCTCTGTCTTGATTATGTGGGTGGTGGTGCATGGTCGTTCTTAGTTGGTGGAGTGATTTGTCTGCTTATTTGCAATAACGAACGAGATCTTAACCTGCTAAATAGTCAGGTCAGCTTAGGCTGGTCGCAGGCTTCTAAGAGGGACTATCGGCTTCAAGCCGATGGAAGTTGGCGACAAAAACAGGTCTGTGATACTCTTAGATGTTCTGGGCTGCAGGTGCACTATACTGACAGAGCCAACAAGTTCATACCTTGTCCGAAAGGCCTGGGTAATCTTGTTAAACTCTATCGTGCTAGGGATAGAGTATTGAAATTATTGCTCTTCAACGAGGAATTCCTAGTAAGCGCAAGTCATCAGCGTGCATTGACTATATTCCTGCCCTTTGTACACACCTCCCGTCACTACTACTGATTGAATGGCTCAGTGAGGCCTTCGGACTGGTCTAGGAGGGTCGGCAGCGACAATACAGGTGCTGGAAAGTTGGTCAAACTTGGTCATTTAGAGGAAGTAGAAGTCATAACAAGGTTTCTGTCGGTGAACCTGCGGAAGGATCATTATTGAAAAACTACTCTCAGTTTTTTATATCTCATTGTTTTATCCACCCTGTTGCTTCTACTGGACTGTTTTACTTGTAGGTAAGATTTACCTCTAGGTAAAACCTCAAGCTTGTATGAACCACACTTGCCACAGAGCTGCCAGTAGCAAGACCACTTGCTAAAACTTGTTGTGAAATATATTGTCTGAATTTTGTGTCTTGAAAATGAAATAAAACTTTCAACAACAGATCTCTAGGCTCTTGCAGTGATCAAGAATGCAGTGAAATACGAAAAGTAATGTGAATTGCAAAATCTCCTGAATTATTGAATCTTTGCACGCACATTGCGCCCTATGGTATTCTATAGGGCATACCTGTTTGCGCGTTAGCTCCCCACCCTTCTCAAGCATTGTTTTGTAATATTTGGATTTATTTGGAGAGGTACCTCTGTCATGGAGGTACCCTTCAGAAATGAATAGGGCAGTATAGTTTATATCTGAACTAGGCTTAATAATAATAATAAAGTCGCTGAGTTTATCATATTTATCCTTGCCTGAACCCACTCATTTTTACATCGGGTAACCTCAAATCAGGTAGGGATACTCGCTCAACTTAAGCATATCAATAAGCGGAGGAAAAGAAACCAACAGGGATTGCACTAGTAACAGCGAGTGAAGCGGCAACAGCTCAGATTTGGAATCTGGCGCCATTATGGCATCCGAGTTGTAGTCTAAAGAGGAGAATTCAAGTGTAGCTTTGGGTTAAGTTCCTTGGAACAGGACGTCATAGAGGGTGAGAACCCCGTTAATGGCCTTTGTCTTATGCGCATGTGGATCTCCTTCAATGAGTCGAGTTGTTTGGGAATATAGCTCTAAATGGGTGGTAAATTCCATTTAAAGCTAAATACTGGCAAGAGACTGATAGCGCACAAGTAGAGTGATTGAAAGATGAAAAGAACTCTGAACAGAGAGTTAAATAGTACGTGAAATTGTTGAAAGGGAAGTACTTGTAACCAGACACGCTTGCAGCTGATCAATTCTGATTTTTGAGGATGCACTCAGTTGTTAGCGAGCCAACATCAGTCATGGTGACAGGAAAAAGACCAAGGAAAGGTAGCTCCTTTCAGGGAGGGTTCTAGTCCTGGGTGTAATGCTACCTACTATGATTGAGGACTGCGCTTTGGCAAGGATGTTGGCATAATAGTTTTAAGTGACCCATCTTGAAACACGGACCGAGGAGTCTAATATCTATGCGAGTGTTTGGGTGTTGAAACCCTTCAGGGAAATGAAAGTGAATGGAGGTGGGAACCGCAAGGTGCAACATAGACTGATCCTGATGTTTTCGGATGGATTTGAGTAACAGCATAGCCGTTAGGACCCGAAAGATGGTGAACTATACCTGTATAGGGTGAAGCCAGAGGAAACTCTGGTGGAGGCTTGCAGCGGTTCTGACGTGCAAATCGATCGTCAAATTTGGGTATAGGGGTGAAAGACTAATCAAACCATCTAGTAGCTGGTTCCGGCCGAAGTTTCTCTCAGGATAGCAGTAATGAGCAATAGTTTTATGAGATAAAGCGAATGATTAGAGGCCTTGGGGTTGGAACAATCTTAACCAATTCTCAAACTTTAAATATGGAAGAAGTCCCTATTACTTAATTGAATGTGTACATTGGAATATACATTACTAGTGGGCCATTTTTGGCAACCAGAACTGGTGATGCGGGATGAACCAAACGCAAGATCAAGGTGCCAGAATGTAGGCTCACCAGACACCACAAAAGGTGTTAGTTCATCTAGACAGCAGGATGGTGGCCATGGAAGTTATAATCCGCTAAGAAGTGTGTAACAACTCACCTGCCAAATGAACTAGTCCTGAAAATGGATGGTGCTTAAGCGTGCTACCCCTACCTGGCCGCTATGGTAGATACCATGGCATGGTGAGTAGGCCGCCATAGAGGTTAGTAATGAAGCCTTGGGAGTGATCCTGGGTGGAACAGCCTCTAGTGCAGATCTTGGTGGTAGTAGCAAATACTCAAATAAGAACTTTGAGGACTGAAGTGGGGAAGGGTTCCATGCGAACAGCAGTTGGCCATGGGTTAGTCGATTCTAAGGGATAGGGAAACTCCGTTTTAAAATATCTGATTCATCAGACAATCTGTCGAAAGGGTAGCCGGTTAATATTCAGAAGTGGTGGTCTGTATGGATACTACGAACTATCTAAGTAGGTACGATCTCGAAGATCTGGCTCACAGTACGAAGGCTACGAGACAGACGCTCGAGATATCGAGAGTTCAAGAAGTGATTGAGTTCGAGAATTCGGGGAAAAAGAAGTGACCAGAATAGTGAGTATTAATTGTTACTAACTAGACTGATAGGTAAAAGATTGAGTGAAGAAGAAAAGACCAACAGAGGGTCAAACTCGGTTTCTTTAATAGAGAACCAAGGCGTCCAAATGCGGTAATACAAGACTCATACCAGATGAGTGCAATAGCAATCATAATGACGCAGTCATTATGAGTAACACTAAGAGTCATAAAGAAATAACAAAAACGTCATCAGGAGCATACGCTGACGTCAAGATAACAACACGAAACCTAGGCTCCAGCCTAGTATACAAGATGACTCACAAAGACTCAAAAAACCCGAGAATTGCTCATACTTGCTTAATCAAGTTATGACGCAATTATAACGCTGCAAGAAAGATGTAAACAGTAGGGCATAAACAGAGATAATAAGATAAGAAATCGTAGGAATTACGGATTCCTTCCAATAAGATTCCCCTTCATAAGATGAATCCACCTGTCACATTGTAGATGACTAGGAAAGGGTCGAGAGGTTCTCTCACTCATTACGTCATAGTCCATCTAGACTGGCTAGGATATCTCGAAGAAAGAACCATGCTTGTGGCCGCTCACAAAGACTGGGATGTTATGCTAGGATCTCCTGCTCTTAAGGATATGAAAGCTGTAATAAACATGAGTACCATGACAGTTTCAATTCAACCCCCTGAGGAAGCACGCTTCATATTACAATAATGGGTCCCAGTCCTAGCTACAAAAACGATAACAAAGAAGATGCAAACTTTATTCCCTAAGCCTGTATACACACAATCTACGAACCTGATTGTGTCTGCAGCCACTATCCTCAAGGAAACTATCAACCCCTTTGACGAGTTTGCATAGGTATTTCCAGAAACCAAGAACCTCGATTTACCACTATTGAGACCAGGCATGGACCATCGAATTCAGCTCAAAGATCCTGACCTTAAGATCAATCTACGAAATATTAAGCTCAGGCACAAGTTTCTTCCGCGGCTTTTTGAGAAGCTAAGATAGGAACAGAAGTCAGGACGAGTGTACAAGCCTACACCCTCTGATCAAAGCTGCTCTACTATCTTTATGATACCAAAAATCGACAACCCGGAAGAAGCAAGGTTCTTGCACGACCTTGTGGCTCCAAATAATAATACTTATGATGATCCACCAAATATCCCTGATCAATCTAATATTATTAATACAGTTGCCAATGCTAAGTTCCGCTCTAAGATTGATTTTAGTGATGGATATCACAACTTACACATTATTTCTGAGCATGAGAAGCACACCGCATTCAAGACACTCTTTGGGGTATATAGAACTCGAGTCATGCAGCAAGATGATAAGAATGCACCTTCGACCTTTCAGAATGCTATGAATACCCTCTTTCTAGACGAACTTGGAGTCTTTGGCTACATCTATATTGATGACATCTTCATCTTTAGTAAGACTTACAAAGAGCATGTCAACCATGTCAGACATGTATTGAAAAAGCTACGAGATAATCAGTTCTACACTGATCAAAAGAAGTCCCAGTTCCTGCCTGAAGAGTTAAGCATTCTTGGACTTGCTATTACTACAAGAGGTATACAACCAGTACTAGGTTGAGTTAGGAAAATACTTCACTGGCCTACCTCTTCTAATATCAGGGAACTTCGAACTCTCCTTGGTATGCTTAATTACTATTCTCAGTTTGCCCCACAATTAGCTACTATAAGCAGCCCATTGACTGCAATGGTGGGATCTACTACAAACTGGGATTGGACACACCTACATCAGAAATCCTTCAAGTTAATTAAGCAAACGCTATCTGTTGACCTGGCAGTTAGGCCACTGGATTATGAAAGTGTGGATCTTATATTCCTTGTTACTGATGCCAGTCTTATTGTCACAGGTGCATGGGTTGGACAAGGACCTAGTGTTTCAGAAATTCGACCAGCTGCATTTTATGCAAGGAAGTTCAATTCAGCATAGCTAAATTACTCGATATTTGATAAGAGACTTGTAGCTATTGTCAACGCATTAGAGCACTTTCGACCCGTACTATCAGGATGTAGATTTACGATTCTTACAGACCACAAACCCTTAGTGGCATTCCCCAAGCAAACCGAATTGTTGGGAAGACAAGCCAGATAGCAAAATACGATCAACAACTTTATGTGTACCATCCAGTACATTGATGGTCACAAGAACGTAATTGCTGATGCCTTCTCTTGTGTCTTTATAAACCCCGAGGTTCTGCCTACTCTGTCAGATTATATTTCTTCCAAAATCGACTCTCTAGAACCTCCTGCCTCTACCAACATCCACGCTTCTATATCTGCTCCTGCACACTCTGAGCATTGTTGGGACATGCATTCTGCACCCGTTTCTTCTGTTATTTCCCCAGCTTATACCGTTAATTGTCTTGTTGTTTCATCTATTTCCGGTATCTATTATCGTTATCTCTGTTATCTATTACGATATCTAGGGTTATTCCTATTCTTATTCGTCTACAAGGATATTCATTACGCATCTTACTCACATGCTTCTGTTCACACCCTTGTTTGTATATGCCACACTGTTTCATACAAGTCTGACATGCGTTAGGCTTTCCTGTTTACGGACTTCCTTACATTACTTGCTATCACAGTTAGTCTCTTCTACTACGCTGTTCAGCCGCTCTCTCTTGTATTTAAGTCACTGGCATCTTGCACTTAGTTAGAATAATAACGACGCTTTCTCCTGCTTATACGCACTGCTCGCTCGAATATCTACGCTCGCCTGCTGCACACTTCGCTGGTTCAACGCTATCTCACGAATACTGACGTTCACATTTACGTTAGTATACACGCTGTATTCACACACACATATCCTACTACAATAGGTTATGAGCCCGGAGCTCTAGCCTTTCCATACTTTAAGTCTACTCCCCCACTTTAGTATTCTTGTGTCG
>Ga0307514_10006198_pt1 | contig 10487 bp, 7 predicted proteins | sample 16_EM_MG_FD_203088 | JGI IMG/M metagenome (GOLD analysis project Ga0307514, IMG submission 203088) | Populus trichocarpa ectomycorrhiza microbial communities from riparian zone in the Pacific Northwest, United States - 16_EM | ecosystem: Host-associated > Plants > Roots > Unclassified | place... | reverse complement strand
AAATTAATCCTTCAATATTTTGTTTATTTGAAATTGAGCATTATGATTTGTTTTGGTTTAATTTCTATGTGGTTATCTCGATCTCATAACCCGAGTCGTGAGTTTTGCAGGTTAACTAAGGTTGACCTAGGTTGTTTTATTGTGTCCTTTTTTAAATTGATTTTTTTTTATCATTTAACAAAGAGTTGATTAAGAATTGAGCTTTGTCACTTGTTTTAATTTGCTTTTCATGGGGTTATCTTAATCTCATGACATGGGTTATGAAATTGGAAGGTTAAATCAGGTTGATTTGAGTCATTCTTTTATTTTGGTTTCTATAAAGTTATCCTAGTCTCATGAACTGGGTCATGGGTTTGGCGGGTTAACCTGAATTAACTTATGTTGTTTTTCTTTGTTTCCTTTTTTTATTTGATTTATTTTTAATTCCATCATTTAACATTGGATTTATTAGAAATTGGGGTTCATATTTTTCTCTTTTTTTTGCTTTTTTATGAGGTTATCATGGTTTTATAACTCAGGTCATGGGTTTGACATGTTGACTCATATTGACTCAGATATTTTTTTATCTTTTTTTAAATGGAATTTTCTTTTTCAATTCTATCATTTAATCTTTTTTAATTTTATCATTTAACATTGAATTGATTGAGAATTATGGTTCAAAATTATTTTGATTTACTTTCTATGAGGTTATCATAGTCTCATGACCGGATTACTGATTTGGCAGGTAAACTTGGGTTGATCCAATATGTTGTTGTCTCAATATTTTTTAAAAAAGGATTTTGTCTTGAAGTTTTTTAATCAAACTGTGTTTTTACCGGTCATTTGAGTTGCTTTTGAATTCGCTAAGTCAACTAGGTCACATCAGGTCAACCTCACGCGATTTAAATATTTTTTCTAATAGAAAAATATTAGCAAAATTTGGGAAATTTTTTTATATTAAAAAACTAATCCTACCCCAAGCATAGCGCTGACTAATACTATAGTAAAATGACTAAAATTAGTACTAGTTAAAAGTCCAATAAATGAGCTTATTGGTTATATTAATTAATAATAAATTAGTACAAAACAAATTAGGAAATTATGAAAAAAACTAAAATATATGACAAATCTCACATATTAGACTTTAACAATACCTCCTTCTAGTCTTTATCTTTCATTTTTCTATTTCATTCTCATTTATTTATTTTTTCCTGTTTTCTTCTTCCAATCATGACCTCTTTTAGTTCAGCCCTTAACAACTCCCACAACAAATCCCCATCCTCTTCCCTCCTTCTCCTCTCTCTGCACAAAAAAACATGAGTATGGTGTTTGCTTCATTCTTTTTTCAATTTTTTTAATGTGGTTTTGAATTATTTTATTTTTTCAAAATTTTTGGTTTAGCTTATTTAGATATGCTTGGCTACTTAGACTTTTAAGATTTTTTTGTTTTATGGATTTTTTTATATCTTTGGTTATTTTTTTTGTTTTTATTGAATTTTTTAGGATTTGTGATTGAGTTTGGGAGTTGGGGTTTGGTTGATTTGGAAATTGATTTATCTATGAGCTGTAATTAAAAAAAAAAATCTAGAAAACTACAATGATTCATTGTGGATCAAAAGTGCTTAGAGGCTGGAGAAGAAAATGATGTAGTGGAAGGGCCTTTATGATAGATTTTGTTGAGATGGAGATATTAATATCAGTTGCTTGACCTACTTTTTTTAGAGCGAACAAATAAAAGAAAATGATGTTTTTTTTTCTAAAATATTATATTTCTTTATTGTTTATTTTCCTTCAAGAAAAATATAACCTTTAAAGAGAATTGCATATATTAAAGGGTTACTAGACACCTTCCCTTGACATATTTGCTTAAAGCCCTTCATTTTAAGTCTAAGAACAAGTTATAATCTTTCATTGAAGAAACTTAGAAGTGGGTTTATTTATGGAAGGCTTCAAGTTGGTTTTAGGGATAAAGAAAAAATGTGTGAATTTAAGTAGAGATCTTTATTTGTTTATTTATTTTGTAAAGGTTACTAGCAAAGAAAGATTTCCCCACACACTTTTTGATATTTTTACACTTGATTTAATTTCACTTCACTCATATTTTACACAATTCAATTGGGCTTTTCACTCTAATAATCTCATTATGCCTTTTACCTCACTATTCCCTTAGGTTCTTAAGGGTAACTTAGCAATTTATCAAATAATTAAACAAAACATCGTAATGATTTTATAATAATAAAGATTTAAGAATCAAGAAATATACAAAACTAATCAAAACAAACCTTGAGGACAAACTTATAAATAACAATGTAAATTCATGCGGAAAGTAATGATGAAAAACAAAACATGAAATAAAAGCAATGGAGTTTATATTAATGATTTAAAGAAAACTATCTAATTCCATAAGTCAAGATTCACTTTCAAGAATTTCAAGAAAATAACTAAAAAAAAAAGAAGAAAGATCTACACTAACCAAATTTTAATGAAACAATGCAAGTTAATCCAAGAAAATCAAGAATTCAATTCGGAAATACCAAGACTTGGTATGTACCCATTCGAAAAAAATCAAGAAAATATTCAATAAACTTTAGACCAACCCTAAAGTCAAAGGGCTTATATTCGGTTATGCCCTAACATGTCAGTTTAATCAATTCTTGCAATTTTCCCTTATTTTTATCCAAACAATTCGGCAAAGAACACTTTTTTTTTTTTACTTGAGGCCAAAATCAAGAAACAAAAAAGATCAAGATCAATAAGATAATTTTTCTTTGGTGTGTTCGGCAAAATCAAGAAACTAAGCAAGATGATTTTTTATATATATAGGATTTCACACAAACTTTGAGATAATAAGAGAAGAATAGTTTCTCTTTTTCCTAAAAAAAAAGATCTTAGCTTAACTAGGAAGAAAAATAAATCAAGAAACAACACAAACTAAAGATTAAAGTGATATAACCTGATAATAGCACAAGTTCTGATACTAACTGATGCAGACACCTCCTAAGATACGCTAAGATTACAACGAAGTTGATCAATCCTTTAAAGAGTTTGCAAGTTCAATCGAGAACTTATTATGGAAATCACTTAACCACACAAAACATAACAAGAATGTTGATATTTGTTTTCTTTACAATAACTAACTTGAATGGATATAATCCTTAAGATTTATGATTTGATTCCAAAATAATAATAAAAATATTTTCAAACAAAAAGGATCATTGACTAAGCTTGCAAAGTTTTTGACAAAAATGTGTTGACACTTCTTATAAGTCAACATTGTAAAGTTGAGTAGCCAGGTGACAATGTTGTGGACCCTATATAGGGTAGTGGATAATATCTAAATCATTTTGGGGCAAAGAGTCCATTACAACCAATAGTCAAATAATGATTTAATGAACTCCATCAAAACCATGAACAATACCTGACAATGATGATATGAGTACCTTTTGATGATTGTTGAAATAATAACAACAACTAGATTAGTTAGGGGGCATTTTATTTGAAAGAGTCCATAGTGAGATAGAGGGGAAGTTTGACCCATTCAACATAAAATATTTTTGAAAAACAAAACTTTTTCAATAGTGAGACAGGGGGCAATTTTGTTCTAAAATGACAATTGTAGCTCATCTTTCATCAGCGATGCTAGATGGAGGGGTATTGGACAATCCTCTCAAATTGATCAGCAAGGCAAAAGCTGTGACTAATAGGCCAATTCGAGTAGGTTAGTAGCTGACCAACCAAGAAGCTAGGTCAGTGATAGAAAACAATTATATCAAACAAAATATGAGCTGCAAAAAAAGAGGACTTATACTTCTAAACAGGTAAAAATACATGCATGTCATATAACCTTATAATCATTAAACCCAGCAAGGCTCCAATAGATTAAAAACCCAACAAGTTTTTAATAAAGAAAAAGTTTAGCTAGACGCTAGTAAATGAGAACCTAGAAAGGCTATACTTAATAAAAAAAACCAATCAAGGTTTTAGCAAAGAAGAGTCTAGCAAGACTCTAGCAAATGAGGAACTAGCAAAGTTTTGAGCCCAGTAAGGCCTAGTTAATCAAAAATAAATAAAAAATAACAAATAAAGTCCAGCAATACACTAGCAAATGAGGACACCACAAGGTTCTAAACTTAGCAAGGCTCTATTTGATGACAAGAAGTTCAACACAGACAATCCAAACTAAAATAAGAAGATGGTCCACCTAAAAAAAAAGAGGTAATCAAAATAAAAAATCAATCATTTTACTCGTGAAAAGTCATAGATACTTTTCATACCTCGGTTGTTGCTACCTAATTTTTAAAAACATACAAAAAACAACAAAAAACCTTAAAATATGTTTTTGATGTATTTGCGTCTTTTGTGACATTTTTTTCAAAGAATTTAAAATCAAAAAAAGAAAAAGAAAAGGTGCATTTAATTTTTTTTAGTGATCTAATTATAATTGTGGAAGGGAGATGACCTATTTGAAAATTGAAAACCTCCTCACCAAGCAACCTATCTTTTCTAATTAAATGATCTACAATCAATTCTCTTAATCCAAGGGTTATTTTTCTTTGCTTTATCTCCAAGTTAACAAATGAATGGTTGTGATTTATTCTTGAAATTCAATGGTTGATCTTGCTTTGCTTTTCCTTCAAGCCAAAGAAAATTTTCACCTATAAATAGGTGGTTACACACACATAAAGAGGGGAAGAGAAATTTTATGAGAGAAAAAAAAATATTCACACATACTATCCCCAGACTCACACAACACAAAAACCCTAAACCTAATAAATCTAAAAACTAGCCGTCAGGGGGGAAGCCCAAAGAAAAGCTACTGCTCACTCTTATTTTTTTTCTTTCCCATCGCCGGCCACGACCTCCACCACCAACTACTCCCTCTTTTTCATGACAGCCCATTCCTCATCGCTAACTTCCCTCTACCAGCCATTGCTGAGCCACCCCGACACACAGAAAAAAAAAAAACTTGGCCTCCTAACCCAATTACCACTAACACCTATCTCTCTTTTCCCTTTAGTTGTGGTCACTACCAAAACTAAAAACCCACACTTCCAGCCGAGACCACCATATCTCCTCTCGTTCCAGGCCACCACCTCACAACTATCCTCATCAACCACAGTTCCCTCTCCCAGCCCTTCAACCGACAACATCAACTTTCCTCTCAACCACTATCAACCAAATCAAAACGCCTAAACCTAGTACAGATCGTGACCCTTATCTTTCCTTCCCTATAGTGGCAATAAAAGAGCAACAATAACCATCATGGATGTCCATGACCGACAACACCAGTTCTAGCAACATTTTCGTTGTGAGTACCACGACCAATGGCTTTACCTCTCTTATCCAAGTCACTTACGGCTCTATATCTTCATTGAGCAGTAGCTTTGTTTCTTCTCCATATCAGCCACCGGTAGAAGAGAAGAAGAAAGTGAAACAAAAAAATCAGATCTAGAGAAAGGATAGCACTGATTGTTTGTGTGTTTGTTTCCTATATTTCAAGAGGCTGTTAGTGACACCGTCGACATGAGAGTGAAGAGAAAAGGGAAAGCTACATTATTCCCTGTGTCACGCGTGTCCCAAGACATCGGGGCATCACTTGCACATGCCACCAGTAGCGGCGACATGTAAGCTCCACGCGTCACCACTGTTCCTGCACTTGCAACTATTCCTGAGCCCCCAACAACGTTTCTAGATAATTGTTTTTACCTTTGGGAGGTCTATTTTATAATTTTTAGATGTTTAATATATGTATTTAAATCATTGTTAGAATTTGAATTTCTTGTGATTTGTAAAAAAGTGTAATTGTAGGGTTTATGAGTAAAATATAGTAAACAAAATGTTTGTGTGTTCGTATTTTCGTTGTATGATTTTTAATGTTTAAAATAAAAAAGACAAAAACAATTAAAATTTTTTAATTGTACATGGTCAAGTCTCTAAAAAATACAAAGAAAATCATATTGTTTAGTATTTCCATATAAAAATTCAAAATATGTATTTACATGCATTTTAGGATTTAATAACCAGTTTATTAAATCTATAAGAATTTAACCAATATTTCAATACTCACCATATTTTAATTCATGAGAATTAATGGTTAAAATCCTGGTATAGAATGTTGGACCTACAAGTGAAGCTAGTATTTGAAATATCAGGAGTTGAGTAGAAAATTCTTAGAATTATTTTAAATATTCACCAATTTTAATTGAGAGTATTTTTCACTGTAATACACAAATTACAAAGAACCTTTTCCTAAGAATTTATTTGGGTACATGAGTTCATAACTAATTCTTAAACACCGAATTTATTCATATGATTAAATCTCAATCCTAAACCACAGATAGACCGCTAATTAGAAAACCATCAAAACCTCTAAACCACATCAAACCACACAAAGCAGCTTACCTCAGATAAGGTGTGCTAAGGCTGTTGATACCTTCTCTAGCCACAATCAGTCCCTTACTCTCGAATTTCTAATAAAGTATACTCAGGTTTCTAAGCAACTCTGAACTAAATAACTAGGTGGTAACTCTAACGACCACCTAACGTGAAATATAAGTCACCCAATCACATATCAAAGGCAGGTCACCTAAACATAGACCACATGCAGGTCACCTAAACATAGACCATTCATGAAAAATTCCAAGGTTGTTAAAATCACAATTTTGACACGGCACGGAAAATGCAAAACAAACTCGGATCATAAAACGGATCGTAAAATCATAAGGAATTTTAAAATACATTAAAAAAAATTCATGGTTAAAATAAAAATTCATACATAGTTCAAGCACCTTAAAATACATGGTTAAAATAAAAATTCATACATAATTTAAATAATTGTTTATTAACTAATAATTAACAAACTGGTGTGTCATGTAAAGTAAAACCAGCTTCATTACCTTCATCTTCCTCATTATTCATCAGACATTCATCAATATCATTAGCATCAAGAGGATTATTAGTGTCACTACTAATACCAACACCAATATTATGAATATTAGTGCTCCTACTAGTACCAACACCAATATCATCAATTTGAATCTCCAAATCATCTTCAGTACCATAACTCTCCGTTTCAGCATCATTAGGAATTTCTTCTTCATCACTTTCATCTTCATTATCATTTTTTTTTTCATGTTGCACTGTCAATAGCACCAAGTAAATCAATGTTTTAATGTTTTTCTCCCTCAGTTATCCAATCATCATCAGATGAAACATCATCTTCTACACCAAAATCATCAGCTTGCTTTTTAACTTGATTATTATTCAATTTTAGATTGCACATTACAAATACCAAGTCATTCATTTTTCTCTTGTGCAAACAATTTCTTAGTTTTGTATGAACCTAAATAAACAATTCAAATTTATAATATTTTTATTAAATATTTCAACATTTAAAATAATAAAATAAAAAAACTCACCATTTCAAATGCACTCCAATTACGCTCACATCCAGATGAAGTACAAGTCAAGCTTAGAACTCGGATTGCAAACCTTTGTAATTCTGGACATTCATCCCCATAAGAATCCCACCATTGAGTTGGAGTTTTTTTTATCTCTTGCTTTCTTGACAGCCTCAATGCCAAACAATCCTTTTGCATCCTTGAATAATTCAAGTTTAAGTCAATTTTGCACCTTTTAGTTGCATTAGGCACCATCCTTTCTAAGCATTGATATAATCCAATTTTAATGTTGGCATTAACCTTAAAATTAGGAATATAATGATAATGAGAATTCAAATAATAAGTTGATGCATATAAGGGTCTGTGGAGTTGAAGTTCTCATCTTGCATCAACAATATTCCATGTAGGTATATATATATATATATTACAATCTAGGAATATTACAATCTAGGAATATTTCAATTGAAAGTATCTCTAAAGACATTCATATTAATAGATGGCAACATTTGAAATAAAAATTAGCAAGATATATACCTTTTTTTTCACATAACGAAAATTCACTTATATCTTCTCTTTTGCTTCATCCATTGCTTTATATATAAAACTCATAGCCGGTTTCTCATCAGAATCAACTAATCGAAGAACTTTAATTAGAGGATACGCTGCCTTAATACATATAGTAACATCATTCCAAAACTTGTTGTCCAAAGCACAATTTTGAATTTGTTTCCCTTCTTCTATTCTTGCAAACCTACATGAACTCCACTGTTTGGAAGTGAACATAGTCATCAACTGCATTTTATGATCATTCAAACATCCTAGAGTCAAATATACAGTAGCAAACCGAGTGGCAGCAGTCATAATCAAATCTCTTCCTTTCGTAAAGTGCATTAGCATGGAAATAAGAATAGTTCTTGAATAAATATATGAAGTGATTCTCCTCCCCATAGAAATAGTTACTTGATGAACCTCTAACGTTTTCTCAAAATCTTCTAATATCAAGTCAATACAATAGGCAACACATGGTGTCCAAAACAAACTCTTTCTTTTTTCCATCAATAATTGTCCCGCTACCTTATATTTTGCAACATTATCGATGACTATTTGGACAATATTTTCCTCCCCAATCCTCTCCACAATGGCATCTAACATCTCAAATACCTTATCAGCAATCTTGGACATATTAGAAGTATCAACCGATGACAAAAAAAACTGTCTCTTTAGGACTATTAACCAAAAAGTTACAAATACGTCTTTTTTATCTGTCCATCCATCAGACATTATTGAACAACCTATTTGTTTTTCCATTCTAGCTTGTACTCCTCAAGCAAATTCATTGTTTGATCCACTTCTTGCTTCAAATACTTCTCTTTAATATCATGGTAGGATGGAGGCTTGAAACCTGACCCATGATTTGCAACCAATTAAAGTGCCTTAAGAAACTCAGGGTTTTTTACACAATTAAATGGAATTGCACTAGTGTAGAAAAACCTTGCAATTTATCGATATGCTTTTTCTCTAATATCCTTTTTTAGCAATTGATTTAGGGTTGTTTGTGTACTTCCACTCCCACTAGCTGGCTGCTCTCTTTCCTTTGTCCTTGGAGCTAATTTCTTTTATTTCATCATCATCATCATCATCATTTACACTATATTGATGGGCCTTTCTTTTCTTTTCAGTTGCTTCTAGATTTTTCACCAAAACACCCAAAATCATCTGCTTAACATTTTCTGGTACTTGCTGATATGGCTCAACATCCTTACGAGTGCAAGCTAAATGCTGTTTGAAATGAAAAATACCTCCACTGATAATTTTTTGACAATACTTGCACTGAACTTTTCTAAAATTCTTATCAATATCTATACCATGTTGCCATCCCACATCAAAGCCTATTACCAGAAGAATTTTTTTCTAGATACCATAAGTTCAACAATTCAAGAATAAATTCAAATCAGCTCTATAATCAATCCAAATATTTTATGATTGTAATTAAATTTTTGTTAAAAAAGAAATACCATAGTACATAACAGCCCATCTTCTATATTAGTATCCAATCAGAAAACCTAAGATAATTGATTTTAGTACACGCTATAATAAAATAACAGCCCATCTTCTATTCCAACTGAAAATAGAAGTACTAGAATCAGCTCACTAACATTGAGAATTTGAAAGATAAGTCAGCAAAGACACGCAGTTATAAACACACACACACGGTAAACTTTGAACGCAAAATCAACAATATTAGAGTTACAAAGATAAACACACACACACGATAAACCATCAGCAAAGGCAACAGACAAGCATAAAAACAGCATACTCTCAAAGATTCGAATGCAAAATCTCAAAGATAAATTCAGAAGCCAAATCCATTCATCACAAGTTACAACCCAGTTAACTTGAAACACTCTAAATTACAATAAATCCAAATCCATTCATCACACTCATGACTTATCTATATAAACACACACATGGTAAACTTTGAATCAAAAATTCGAATGCAAAATCTCAAAGATAGACAGAAACTTTAAATCAAAATCTCAAATTCTCAATTTTTAACATCATTAGAGTAAACTGTAAAGATTAAAGCACCTAAACAACAGTCACGCAAAGATTAAAAACAGAGTAAGAAATGGACAGGGAAAAAAACAAATATAGGTTCTTACCTCTATTCTGAGCAGATAAATATTGCAACAAGAGAAAATCAATCACGAATCCAATCAAACTTGGAGCCTGTGAATACAATCAAACTAATATTAGAAACCTTAAAAATAGAGTAAGAAATGGACAGGGAAAAAAACAGCACCTCTAGCCCTGGTAGGCTGGTAGTTAGCAACAGAGAAGAGAGAACCATTGAATTTTTGCAGGAGGTGAAAAAAGATAAACAAAGTAACTTACCTGGTGGAGACTGGAGAGACGTCGTTGTTGTTATGTGGACTCTGGTTCTCACGGTGGCTGGTGAAAAGGACATCGTCGATGATAGAAAAATAAAAACGATGAGGGTTGTTACTGGTGTACCGGTGGTTGATTGTTGGACCTTGGACGGCTGACAGAAGGAGATTAAGAGACTGAGGAATCCTCAGTGAGGATTTAGAAATTTAGGGGTTTCAA
>Ga0307514_10006197_pt1 | contig 10489 bp, 7 predicted proteins | sample 16_EM_MG_FD_203088 | JGI IMG/M metagenome (GOLD analysis project Ga0307514, IMG submission 203088) | Populus trichocarpa ectomycorrhiza microbial communities from riparian zone in the Pacific Northwest, United States - 16_EM | ecosystem: Host-associated > Plants > Roots > Unclassified | place... | reverse complement strand
AAAAAAGGAGGGCCTCTGTCACTGCTCATTAGTGAAGTAGGTGAGTCATACCCTAGTTTTTTAAGTTTGTAGTACTAGTTTACAAGGTCGCATTATGTTGCGGGTTAGATCATTTTTTTTAATGTACTAAAAAATATATATGTCATAGAGAACTATTTGACATTAAGTTTGAGTTTAAAATTAAATCGTGTGGTAATTAGCCCGGTGTGACGTAGTCGATTTGGCTCATCCAAAAGCAATATGGTTGATTAGTAAAAAAATAATAATAAAGAGAATGAAATTGGAAAAAAAAGAAGATGAAATAGAAAAAAGAAACAAGAACTCCATACCCAACTTTTTGTCTAACTCGAGTTTAAAATTAAATCGTGTGGAAGTTGGCTCAACGTGATTCAATAGACTTGGCAAATCTAAAGGAAACCCGATCAACCGACAAAAAAAAAAATATGAGGATGAAACTGAGAAAAAAAAGAAGTTTATAGAAAAAAAAATATTAATCTGATTTTTTATCTAACTCGAGTTTAAAATTAAACCGTGTAGAAGTTGTCCCAAGATGATTCAGTAAACTTGAGTGGTTTAAAGACAAATCAAATGATTGTTAAAAGAGCTGGAGGATGAAATTGCAAAAAAAGAAGAAGATGAGATTAAAAGAAAAAAATAAGAAAAATAGAAAAAGAGAGGGATGAATTGAAAAAAAAAAAAAATCTTAAGTCTTTTTAGTATACAAGAGCATTTTGCAAATAGCAGCCCGTCAATGGTAGTTCGAGTTAAGTTTGTGATTGGAATGGGATGCAGAAATTCATCTGATGTAAGCAAAGAAACTAGAATGGCAGTTTTAGTCTCCATTTGAAGATCAACTGTACTCGCACGAGTTTGACCTCAGCTTCAGCAACCTTTTAATTTACCTACCTCCTATTTTCTTTTTCTTTTTCTTTTTTGCAAGAGATGAATTGTAATTAAAAGAACACACCGGTCTATCTCTCTCTCCAAACTTAGGGTTAGCATTTATATAAATCATTAAATCCTGTCAATCCCTGTCATAAACTTTGAAGTTTAAAGTGTTTTTTTATTACTCTATTCTGCAATTTAATACCACCATTGACTGGTTTTTTTTTTTCACGAAGAATGAAAAAAAAAGCACCCTTCTCGATTACATCGTAGAAGATAAATCATAAATAAATTATAAAGTTTAATTTTTAATTAATATATTAAAGGATGAAATTAAAAAAAAATTAATTAAATAAAATTCAAAACAAAACAAAACAAATAACAATACAAAAAAAATATAGATCAAATTTGACATAAAAATAAATCGGTAGGGCACAAGTTATTTTGTGAAAAAATTGCACAAAAACCAATGAGAAGAGAGAGAAAAGAGTAAATAGAAAGAAAAAAAAATTAACCTCCTCACACCTTCAACATGTATACGGTTCGCACCACCAGAAAAATAATCGTTGAGATGCATTAAACTCCACCAAGAAAGGTAGCATTCAACCACCAGAGGAAGTTGCACACGTCGCTAAAATACGACAACTTACTTCACACGTTGGTGTGTGCAATACACACGCTAACCTCTTTATCATTATCCGTTGACCCTAGTTCATGTGATTGCTTTACATTTTAAATTTGATTCCTTAAATCTTAATTATTTTAAATTAATAAAATTAAATTTTATTTTATAAAAATAAGCACCAACCACGCCTCATAAATTTTCCTCAACAGGGATCCTTATATTTAGGCATTTTACAAAATTCTATTCCGCACAATTTCAAATAAATTTAATGTTAAATAATCAATTTGATTATATATATATATATATATCAAAGAAAAAAATTAAAGTTGATCTTTTCCTCCCGTACAAGTTGATCCTTGAACTATTTCATGAAAAAAAGTTGGATATTTGTGACTTTGTTTTAAATCAATAAAATTTCATTTAATTTTACCCAGCAATCACGCATAAACAAAAGGGACATGGTCTTAATTATTGCCATGGACATACTTGGTGGTGAGCTTGCCATGTGGGTTTGCATCTTTCCCTTCACCCACCACTCAAAAGCCAGATGGAAGGATCAAGAATCCACCCCAACAATCAATGAATCTCACTGGTTCCAAAATAAATGACGGCAACTTCATTACAGACCAAAACAAGGAGGAGAAAAAAATGCCTAAGCAATCTGGAAGGAGTACCAAATCAACAAACAGGACAAAATTGATCTTTTATTGGTACAATTAAGATCAAGAAACTCAATTAAAAAGCACCCACCAATCAAGAAGAAGGTCCGGCACCGGCACCGTCACCGGCACCGGCAGCATGAGTAGAACTCATCAGCCCAGTAGTTTCTTCATCCAAGGACAAATCATCAATCTTCCTTGTAACCCCATGAATCAAAACCAGAACCACGCCAACCAAGAGTGAAACCAGAACATTCCAGGTCACATGTGTCAACAACAAGAAGAAGATGGTCAACACCCCCAACACGATCATCACCACACGATCATCAATTGTGCGGCCTAAAACCACAAGGGGCTCATCACGCAAGAAGTACAAGCACACCCACGCAACTCCCATGACAATAAATACTATGAGAGAGACAGGGTGCCATAACAAGCTCAAGAACAAGATTATCAGCACTACTATCGCGTAGTTCATAGTAAAGTAGGCGATGTTTTTTCTAACTCTTGCTAGCGCATCTGATAGAGTGCCAGGGAAGTTGAAAGACCGGAAGTTGAACATCACTTTCCATGGCTGACGTGTGCCCAGACCAGCTTTTATGCGCTCTTTGGCACGAGAAATGTATTCAAGTTTCGTGGAGCTTCCCGGTGAGGAAGAGGTCGGGATTGTGCCGTAGTTTGCCATTGTTTCCGGGCAGATTCCGGTGGAGGCGGTCCTTGGGTCACGTTCTTGGGTTTTGCTTTTGTCAGGTTTGACCTTTTGGTGATCCTTTTGAAGAGAGATATTAAGGAGATGAGGGGGTGACGTTGTTAAAGAGAGCAAGAGGAAATGTAAGAGAGGAGAGGACTAAATTATATTTATGGACAACTGGATTTATTCCATTTGGATCTCGTAACAGTTACAAAATTATTATTTGATTTAATATTTTTTTTAAATGATAAAGGAATATTTTTCTAATGAGCTTGCAGGTTAACCGTTATTATTATTTTTTCTTTGAATTGGTGATCTCAAGAACGCGTTCTTCGCATTTTGTTGAGAGTAATTTAATAAAATATCTTGGACACTATCCTTCGAAAAAAATAAGTAAGAAAGCATATTGTTTTTAACCATCTGACCTTCTAGAAGTAGGAAATTTATTTTAATTTATTTTTATATAGTTATTGTAGTATATAAAAAATATTTTAATATCAGGTTGATATTAAAAAAATATCTCAGCATCACGGCATGATCTATTTTTTTTAAAAAATTAGTTAAATAAAAAATCATTTTGAAAATAATAATTTAGTTAAATGAAGAAACTTTAATGTGGATTATAAATGATTTTCCTGTATATGAAATAGTTTCTGGACGAAGCACACATGAAAAATTAGACTTTTCATATTGTATGGAAAAGAATAGGGCCTACACCTTAATGAATGATGATATTTTTTTTTTATTACTATCGAAGGTTCTTGCCAAGTCATCATTGATACAAAAAAAAAAAAAAAACAGAAATGACTTCTTAAAAGGTAAAGCTAAAAGGGAAGTTGCATCATCAATATTGTCGAGTGAAGAATTTTATGATGTAGTATCACAATATGAGGACATTGTATTTGATTTTCTATTCTGTAAATAAAGTTTCTTGATTTTAATATAACATGTAATTGAGTAAAACCAAATATTTTTTAGGAACTTCCTTATTGGAAACTAATGTCCTTCACCATTATTTAGATGTTATATATATCGAGAAGAATGTATTTGAAAATATTTTTAACACGGTCATAGACATTAAAAAGATAACAAAGAATAACATAAAAGCTAGAATGGATATAACTTTTCAAAGATCAACACCACCTTCTTCTCCTATTATAAATAAACTTCAAGATCAATACTTTTTTCAAATTATCACTTGCATCAAACAAAAAAGGATAAAAAATATTAAAAATAATGGTAACACCATACTCACCTAGAAGATCCACCTTGTATAAATTGTTGATGATTTGTTCAAGAACTTGGAATGCACCATCTCCTCTAGGCTACAACTTACAATGCAATATATGAATGTTACTTTAAAATTATAAATGACAAGCACATGAACATACCCATATAGGTTTAAGGCTATATATACAATTAAAAAATATTTAGCCTTTCAATCATCTTACAACTATCTACTGCCTTTCAACAAAGCATGATGCCTTTCAACAAAGCATGATTTGGATTCTTATGCATATAGGAACACATTAATGTAGTGTTTCATATTATGGTAATGATTGTTTTTCAAAGTACTTTTCATTTGGAAATGTATTAAAATCATTTTTTTATTTTTTTAAATTTATTTTTGACATAAATACATCAAAATAATAATAAAACATAAAAAAAATTATATTGATAAAAAAATTAAAATTTTTGAAAAGCCATAACCCATCTTCAACCTCGGCCTCCCACAAAAACCCAAATCAAACTAACCCTTTTTAACCCATTTCATTTATTTTGTCCGAATTATCCATCATTTACGTCTTCGAACTTTGCCCACCTCTCTAACCTTTGCTCAACTCTTCAACTCTACTATCACCACCACCTACAACCCTAACTAATCCACGTCGATAGCTTTACAACAACAATGTAGCATCTGTTTTTTTCTCTCCAATCACGAGAACCACAACATCATTTTCGAGTAAGAACAATAGCAACAGGACCACTTCGACCAAGAGTTTCCTTTACAGTAATAGTCTTGATCGACACCTCCTTCTCATCCATCTCACCCATAAAAGCAACAAACCTTATCATTGACGGCCATTGTAATGCATCACAAGATTTTCTAAATAATACCACAAGCAACCCCATAACCCTCATTTCTCCTCAAAACTAAATTAGATTAATGACCACACAACTCGATGCCTCCAACCATTTCCTCTTCCACTTGTGGTAGTAGCAACGATAACCACTTATGAAGAAGAAGAAAAGATCAATTGAGGGAGATAAAAGTAGATTTGTAAATAAAAAGAGAGAGAGAGCTGTAACTTTATTGTGTGTTTTTCCCATGTTTGTATGTATTGTTTAGGCTCACCTCCGACACAAGTAGAAAGAAGAGTAAAATTCGGTCTAAATCCACCTGTTTTTTTATCTTCACCATCGATGATGCGTGAACCCACATGCTGCTAGTGGCGATGACACGTGGATACACGCGCCACCACCGTTCCTCTGTTTCCCAAAGTCTTTCAACACTGTTTTCTTGGTTACAACAACCTCTATAATTAACTTCTAGTCCTTAGAAGGTCGATTTATAACCTCAAATCATATTTTTTTTTTGATAAATTGCTAAAAAATGTATATATTTTTGGAAAAATGCTTATTATTGTGTATATTTTTGGATTGTTTAAACACTATTAATTTGGTTTGGTTTGTGTTTTTTATTTTGAAATGATTTGATTATTTATGTTGATTTGCGAGTTTATTTTTTTAAAGTTATGATTGCTTTTTAGACATTAAATGTTGATTCATGGATTATGTCTTGATTTATATTGATTTATTTGAATTAGCATGAAATTTGATCGAAGTTTGTGAAATTCAAAAGATTCATGTGGATTTTTGGTGTTGTTTAGTTTCAAGTTGAGGAACGATAATTCATTTTGAATTGATATCATGGTTAAAATAGCTTTGATTAAAACATATATTTGTGTTTTTCCAAACATGACCTTAGTCTAATTTTAATAAATTTTCAAATTTTTAAAAGATCATATTGCAATTAATTTTGAATTCACCATTTTTTTTGCCCTCCCCAACTTAATATGTGAAATCGTGATTTACACGTAAGATGCTTTTTCAGTATTAAATAAATCGAGTTCTTTCCACAAAAACAAAAACAAAAAATTTCTTTCAAAAATACAATTTTTAGTTTAATTTGCACATGACCAAGTCTCATATAAATAAAACAAAATCATATTTGAATAAGTAATAATAAGAAAAAGTGCATGGCATGATTTATCGTCTTTAAAAATCCAAAAATTCAAGAAAAATAGTTTTGTTGATATCATTGCATGTATTTTTGGATTTAATAACCAGTTTATGAAATCTATGAGAATTTGGTTTGTTTTTCAAAATTACAAAAAAATTATTTTGTTTCTTTTAATATACGAAATTATAAACTTATATGTAAATTGTATTCTTGATATTAAATAAAAAGATAGTTTATTTTATTTTTATGTTTTAACTCTAGAATAATAAGGCTTGACCCCTAAAGTTATGGTATACTCTATGATCTTGTAATAACATAATTTTCTTGTTTGGATATCAACATACCATGTAACCTTTTACAAAATATTAAAAACACCTAATATCATAATTACTTCTTTCTTGCTCTTACATGGTTTGATTTTATTTCCTATAATTAGTTTAGTTCATGTAACCCTCTCTCTTCTATAATTTAACTTTCATTTCAAAAAAAAACTTGAATTTTGAACTTCTTGTGTAATATCCCTTTCCTCTTAAGTTGTATTTTCACCTTTGTAGCAATTTGCATTGTGTCTGCACGTCACAATAACAAAGACTACTTAAATCTTAGAAGGAAAAGGAAACAAAAAACAAAGACAGAAAAGCCATAACCCATCTTCAACCTCAGCCACAAAAAAAAAAAAAAAACCCAAATCAAACCAATCCCCTTTAACTTTTTTCGTTCATTCTGACTGGATTATCCATCGTCTCCGTCTTCAACCTCTGCCCACCTCTCGAACCTTTGCTTACCTCTTTACCTTTATTGTCACCACCACCTATAACCCTGACTAATCCACATCAACAACCTCACAACAACCATGTGGCATCTGCTTTTTTCTCTCCGGTCACGGGAACCACAACATCAGATTCGGGTAAGAACAATAGTAATGAGACCACTTTGACCAAGAGTTTCCTTTACAGTAATAGTCCTGATCGGTACTTCCTTCTCATCCATCTCACCCATAAAAGCAGTAACACTTATCATTAACGACTATAATGCACCACAAGCTTTTCTAAATAATGCCGCAAGCAACCCCACAACCCTCATTTATCCTCAAAACTAAATTAGATTAATGAGCACACAACTCGATGCCTCCAACCATTTCCTCTTTCATTTGTGGTAGCAGCAACGGTAACCACCTATGAAGAAGAAGAGAAGAGCGGTGGAGAGAGATAAAAGTAGATTTGTAAATAAAAGAGAGAGAGAATTGCAAGTTTGTTGTGTTTTTTTTCTATGTTTGCATGTATTGTTTAGGCTCATTGCCGACACAAGTAGGAAGAGTCCAGATCCACCCTTTTTTTAATCTTCACTAGCGATGACGTGTGAACCCACGCGCTGCTAGTGGCGGTGGTAAGTGAATATATGCGCCGCCACTGTTCCTCTGTTTCCCAAAGTCTTCAACACTGTTTCCTTGGTTATAACAACCTCTACAATTAACTCTTAGTCTTTAGAAGGTCGATCTATAATCTCAAATCATTTTTGTTGATAAATTGCTAAAATATATATTTTAGAAAAAATTCTTATTATTGTGTATATTTTTGGACTATTTAAACATTATTAATTTGGTTTGGTTTGTGTTTTTTATTTTGAAATGATTTGATTATTTATGTTGATTTGCGAATTTATTTTTTATTTTTTAAGTTATGATTGCTTTTTGGACATTAAATATTGATTAATGGATTATGTCTTGATTTATGTTGATTTATTTGAATTAACATAAAATTTGAACGAAGTTCATGAAATTCATATGGATTTTTGGTGTTGTTTAGTTTCAAGTTGATGCAAGATAATTCATTTTGAATTAATATCATAGTTAAAATAGCTTTGATATCTTATAATATCACAACTCTCTTATTTGGATATTGATACACTGTGTAACCTATTATCAAATATTAAAAACACTTAATATCATGATTATAAAGTGTTTGAATATACCTTTAGTATCAATATATAATTCTTTCTTCTCTCTCCTATAATTTAGCATTGTCGTGTAATACCTTTTCTCTTAAGTTGTATTTTCACCTGTGTAGCAATTTGCATCGTGCCTGCACATCACAATAACAAAGACTACTTGAATCTTGTAGGGATGACAATGATAAAGAGACGACAAGACACTACCGGACCGGCCGACTCGGGCACGCGGCGTGTTTCCAATCTCTGAACTTGAGCCTACTTTCCCTTTCACGTCACTGAAGTCGATTCTCTTCATATTGTGTCCATGATTTCGTTGTGGCATGAAGCTGTTGGAAGCTAGAACAACCATCCAATTAACTGTAGCCATGCCATCGATTTGAGGAGCTTTTTGTGTGTTGGATGGCAGCAACGACAACGTTTTGCGTGTTGGATGGTAGCAATGAAGGGAGTGCAAAGGGAAATTCTATTGTTCTGATGTAATTGTATTGTATGGTTATACTTTTGTGGCACATCAGAAAAGGAATTCATTCTGCCCCATCATGTTCTTTGAAGGATCCACTAATTATTTAACGAAAGAACCCAAAATTGCAACAACACATGGAGGAAAAGATTCAAGTTTTATTGACAAATAAATAAAATATTATTGCCATAAAGTAGTAAGGTGCAATTGGATTCCAAATATTATTCCATACATACATATACATATATAAAAGAAAATTAATTCATGGACCTAGGGTGGTTGTAAAACAAATCATATTACTCTATTTGTATTTATTAAAAAAATTTAGGCTATAGAAAATTATTTGTTATTTTTATTAAACCTGATATTGCAGGTTAACCTTAAAATCTTTTAATACCAACCCTTTAAACCTTTTAAAATTAAATCATGGAAGATTTATCTCTATATGATCTAGTTGACTTGATCGGTCAAAAAGTAACTGGACCAACCAATAAAAAAAATTTGACAATGAATTTTTTTTTTTTAAAAAAATAAAGGGTTGAATTGAAAAAAAAAGTTTCAATGTCGTATTTACCTATTTTTTAAAGAAATTTCAAAGTTACATATTTTAAGTAAAATCTTAACTCTAGTCAAGCCAAGTGAGCTCAATAACATGAGAAATGGGATAGCTAACCAAGTTAAAGTGTTTGTGGGTCGACAATAGAGGAAAATAAGTGAAAATTAAATGAATCAAATTTCACTATATTTGAAAAAAGATAGAAAATTAGTATATATAGTGAAAATTTCAATGAGCTTTTTAATACAATTTTAAAATTAAAATTGATAAATATATTAAACTTAAATAGTAAAAAAAGAAAAGGTCAAAGATGAAGACGGTGGTCGCCAAGACTCCTTCTAACATCTAAAATAAGACAACCTTTTCCTATAGCTATCAAAGAGGGATAATTATATTGCACTTCATATCTCATATTTTTTTTTATAGTCTACATCAACATGCATTGTTTCAAAAATTTTCCATGTAGAATACTAAAACTTTAAATATATATTTTTCTATTTTCTCGGGTTGACCCGGGTCAACCAGTACGACTTGTGACTCAACCCTTTGACCTGGTCAATTTTCAAGTCGGGTTTAACAACTATGCCTTTTCCTTTCTTATATAGTTATAAAATAAATAGAAAGATAAAAAAGTAACAAACTCAGTTAAAAAGAGAGGAGACATTTATATATATTGCAATATGTTTTGAGTAAAATGAAATCATAGAAAAATATAAATGGCGTGGTAAATAATTTTGACATATTAATTGGGATGAAATAATTATATTATTGGTTAAAAATTGAAGAGATTAATTTGTTTAGTTATATCCATTTGGACCGCGTGTGAATTTTTTTTGTCACGTGATCTAAATAGATGGGCTATGCCAGCAAATTAGGAGATTGTGGGCACCTATATTAACTAAGGTTTAAAAGGATATTGTGGTTAACCTTTGATGTTATCAGTTAATTTCTTATATGTTATATGTATGCAATTTTTGTAAATATTATATCACCTTCTATACATATGTGATTCATATTCGTTTCTCTTATTAGAATGAATGAAATAAAACTTTTTTATAATTTTCAAGTAACATTCATATATTGCATTGTCATCGAACATTTATATCTCATTATCTTTTAACTTCTTTATAATATTTTTTTTGTGTATTTTCTCGACAATATTACATGATAAGTTGACAAAGATAATAATGGCCAATACACTCTTAAAGATAATAACATGAAAGCTTTACAATGTTGTTATCATTATATATGTTTTTTCTATGTTTACAGGTACTATTTAGGCTCACCGTTGACACAAGGAGAAAGAAGAGTAAAAGCTAGTTTAGATCCATCTATTTTTTGTCTTCACCAGCGATGATGCGTGAACCCACTTGTAACCATTGTTCCTCTATTTCCCAAAGTCTTCTAGCACTGTTTCCT
>Ga0307514_10006196_pt1 | contig 10490 bp, 15 predicted proteins | sample 16_EM_MG_FD_203088 | JGI IMG/M metagenome (GOLD analysis project Ga0307514, IMG submission 203088) | Populus trichocarpa ectomycorrhiza microbial communities from riparian zone in the Pacific Northwest, United States - 16_EM | ecosystem: Host-associated > Plants > Roots > Unclassified | place... | reverse complement strand
GCTGACGGATCTTATATTGAATAGGTAAGAAATAATTGGGGGAATTTGAAATTGGGATTTATTTCTACTAGGACTTTGAAGAATACAACAGGGTCAAAGTCTTCAGGAAATGGGGACAGGCCTAACTACTGGCTATGGTCATTTCTTTTCTTCGTTATTTTATTATACTCTTCGGGTAATTTGTAACTTAATCTCAGGTAGTCAAAGAATTTATGCAGTGCCACATTTCTGAGTGAATTGGAGCAAAGTTGAGAGGGATCGACGTTGCAACGCAACCTACTGACGGGGCCAGCGTCAATACCCTTGCTGTCGTTGCAGCCCTATAGACATTTAAAGAATGACGAAACAGTTGTGATGAATTAGCCCCTCAAGAAGCAAGTTTGCATTGTCGAAGCAAATCTATCAAATTTCAAACACGTCAAAGGAAGTCTTCGGCACGTGCACGTTTCTTGCCCCGTGGTTCTTCCTGAATAGGTGCCGCAGCGCTATCCAAAGTTGAATAAAAATATTTTACATGGATAGCTCTGCGTTCGTCCTGCGAATAGGATATATCAAGATGCATCGTAAAATAATGGACTAGAAGAGCTCACTGGAGAGAAGTTCGCGTCCTTGAACTTGAGATCCGTTGGCTTTTTGAAATCTGGATTTGTTTGTGCACGGGATGGATCAGGGAGAGTCAGGACAGGTCGTCGTACTTGAACTTCAGGAAGAGTAGCCGGCGCTTGTTGGGTTTGGTTCGAGGAAGCAGGAGGTGACGCAGAACCCTGAAGTTGAGCCGGAACAAATCGAGGTGGAGGTGGAGTCGATGGGATTGGGAAAGCCGGTGGTAGAATACCAGAACCCGCCTCAGGTGGCATCGTCGGTGGGGGAACGAATCCAGGAGGCGGAAATGGTGGTCTTCCTGGAACCCCTGGGGGATGGAACGGTGGCAGCACGCCAGGCGGTAAACCTAGCGGCGGAGGCAACGGAAAACCTGGGGCAGGAGCACTATTTAGAAGCGGTGAGATGATAAGCGGAAACAAAAGGGCAAAAACTAACGAACCCTGGTGGAATACCTGGCACGAATGGCGGAGGAAAAGCCGGTGGAACTGACGGCACTGTAGACGGAAGGAGTGGCGGAACTGGCGGGTATTGAGAAGACACGGGCGGGCCAGAGGGAATTCCAGGGGCCAGTGGAACGGGAGGAGCAGCATACGTCTGTGGGGCTGCATAAACAGCACCTGAAGTTGACTCTGGTACGGACGGTGGTTCCAGATTGTTAAGGCCCATCAAGGCCTTGTGCTCTTCCAACTGGCGTCGAAGCTCATCCTCAGATATAACCCTGTTCTCAATTTTGGGTCGCTTTGCTTGGGGTTGTGAAATCGAGCCTGCAGCGAGTCCCAGTTCAATCTCCTTGCGACGTTTGTAGTCGGCAACGTCAGGAGCAGGGATTCCTTCCATTCCAAAAATTTCCACTTCATATCCGTCACGTCCTGGCAACGCATTTTCAATACGAGGCAAACTGAAAAGGAGACGAATTTTTTTAAACGATGCATTCCATTAGAACCAAATTAAACTCACTTCTCTGGTTCAAGCTTGTGCACCTGCTGAATATGAACGGCCAAACCACCAGCTGTGTTAAGCCTCCTCGGACACATGCCACACTTGAAATGTTTCGCTTTTTGATGCTGCATTAAAACTAACGACACGATTAGTATGCAGGTAAGCAACGAAGGAAAATAACTAGCCTTTTTCATCCTCAAATTCACGTTCGCAATACCAGCACCATGGCCGAATGAGCTAGAAATAGAAGTAAGTGTATGTTGCTGCAATAAAAAGGATATTTTACCTGTTTGTTTTTCTTTTTGGCCATGATCTATGATTGAACAAACGACGATGTTGTTGCAGTGTGAAGACACGGCCGTGGGAATAACAGAGTTCTCACTACGCTCTTTCTTCAAGGGACCTACACCGTGCACGAGAATCAATTCATTGCGACGCCATGGCTGACACCTTTCTTATTTTCCCGAAAATTGTTGTCACTTCCTTTGATGGAAAATTCGATTTTTGATGGACGAAGAATATGACAGAATATATTACTGTAAGTACGTGTCTTAACATCTCCTCCACAAATCTTGCAAAGATCATGAAAGAAAGTATCTATCAGCAAACCGTCCGTTGAGATTTTGGAATTTCCTAAACTCCAAAAACGTGCTGAAAACTCTGAAAACGCAAAATACCTGAACAGAAACTCTAAAAACCTGGTAAAACTCATGAAATTTCATGAAAATGTGTTAAGATATCAAACAAGGGGCAGAATAGTTTACCTATACCCAATCCCATGGGAATGTACGTCCACAATCGAGGAATCTGAGGCCTGGGTTACAGTGTATCCCAGCCAAGCAGACTGTTCGGACAGTGCACTGTAGCCTACCTGGTTAACTACAACTTTGGCTTGTGGGCCCTCCAATAAAAAGACACCAATGATTCCTCTTCATGCCTTTTCAACATCGGCATCGTTCCAGCCAGTCATGATGAGATCTGTCTTGTCAATAGGCACCAATTCAACGCTAGAACATATAATATGTTACAGTCACAATGAGAAGTGTTGTTAAATCTCACACCTTTGCTTCAGAGCTTTCATTGCTTCTTCAGCGGCCGCATTTGCATCGTCAATGAGCTGACCCTTACGCTTGTCTTCTGCGCTCCGAAACTTCTCCAATGCATCCTGGGCATGCTTCAGGGCTTCTTCCCGCTTCACGAAGCTCTTTCTAAATTTCTGGTCTTTCGTCCCCTTCCGTTCGGATCGTTGTTGAAATGCCATCAAGCTCGAGACAAAAGCGCTCATAAGTAAGTCGAATATCACCTCACATATCTGACGACGTTCAACTATAAAACGGGCGGGACCTGTTAACGTAAAATCGCTGAGTTGGAGACCACGGCGGAATTCTGGAGGATCTCCTGGAAAGCAGCCGCGTGTAAATGAAGGGGGACCGGTACTGCCATCAAACGAAAAGAACTTCCATCGCACAGGATACTACTTTAAAACCTTTTATTGCGTTGTTCCAATCGCACGCTATGGATTTAAAAGAAAAACATACCACGTTGGGCATAATAAAAGCGACTCACCATCGCTCTCCGCAATGACTTGACCAATTGCATTCAAGCGCTCTGCAAGATCGCCGATTTTCAACTTGATCTCAATGAGGACAATCGAGACAGATCCAAATGCCTTGAAGTAGTATTCAATCCTGCCTTTGGTGGTCCCCCGGCCTTCAATTCCACAAGATGGAGGCCGTACAGGAGATCATCTTACCGGGGAGAAAAAACGGTCCCTCGTCTCCTCCGTCATCTGTTCAGGCGGTGGCCATATTGCATCAGCATGATATCCATATCTTCAACGATAGACTTGAAGACTTTGGTAAGGATACGCGAACGATGCAGAGCGAACGTCCTGACATCAATTGACTTTCGTAAAGGGTCAAGCCCAACGAACTCGGAGATGTCCTCCTTTTTGACTTTGCAAGGTTAATCTCCAAGCCTTCATCTGGTAAACATGTTAGTCAAGAGACAAATGGATCCAAAAGGTGAAAGGAGCACTGAACCTATCAAAACCTATTGCAAAATACTCAAATCGAATCTATACTCTCTCATGAGCCACAGAGATGCAAGTTCAGCCGTTTCGTAAATTGCGGTAGCTGAAGCGAACAGTCTTCGGAAATCCTCGCTAGACTGAATCTCCTCGATTTCCTCTTGGATGCCATGGTACGTATACGAGACTACAAGTTGTTCAAAGTTACGAGTTAGGCCATATTGATCCGCGTGACGATTGTTGTAATTTGTCGATGTTTTGGCACGTCTCGTAACTTGTCCGGGACCAGCAAAGTATAGCAATTCCCTCTCACTCTTCGAATATGTCTACTTTGGCGCGTCTTAGGTTAGCCAGGCAATTTGTAAGTTTTTCCATTTCTCAAATTCATCTTTAAAATATGCGTATTAGCCGGCGAGGATTCGAGCACAATGTCGGAGCGTGCAAACAACAGCCGACACCACCGAACTTCAAGACAAACCTCACGACTTATCACAGCCTATCACTCTCAAGCTGCATGAGGAGTCTTTTCGCTCATACAATTGCGAACCCCCAAATTTAGAAATTCAGTTGACGAAGAATGAGCTATTGACCATGTACAAAGAGATGCAGACTATGCGCCGCATGGAAATGGCCGCCGATGCACTCTATAAGGCCAAACTTATCCGGGGCTTTTGTCATCTAGCTATTGGTCAGGTCAGACGGCTTGAATCCATGTGTAATATGCGACCACAACTTGAAATTTTTTTTTCTCTTCTAACAGGAAGCTGTGTCGGTTGGACTCGAACACGGTATCGAAAAAGATGACCGCGTCATCACCGCCTATCGTTGCCATCCCTTTGCTGTTATGCGTGGTGGAACTATCAAGGGTGTCCTTGGTGAACTTCTCGGCCGTCAATGCGGGATGTCACATGGCAAAGGTGGTTCAATGCATATCTTCACACCCACCTTTTTCGGTGGAAACGGTATTGTCGGAGCTCAAGTACCTATTGGCGCTGGCATTTCTTTTGCTCAGAAATATCGTGGCGAGAAGCATTGTACTTTTGCATTATACGGTGATGGTGCCAGCAACCAAGGCCAAGTCTTTGAGGCATTCAACATGGTACGGAGATAAACGCAGTAAACAACTTTTTGAACTATACGCTGAATATATGCCTTCTGTAGGCGAAACTGTGGAACCTTCCATGTGTCTTCGTTTGTGAGAACAACAAGTACGGCATGGGTACTTCGGCGGCACGCAGTTCGTCCAATACTGAGTATTTCACCCGTGGTGACAAAATTCCTGGCCTCCAGGTGACAGTCTTTTTTCTCGTATACCCGCTCGATACTGATCGAGCAATGCGAAGGTGAACGGTATGGATATCATCGCAGCCAAGCAAGCTGTTGAATGGGCCAGGAAGTGGGCCGTTGATGAAGATAAGGGTCCTCTGTTACTGGAATTCGTTACCTACCGTTATGGCGGTCACTCGTAAGTGATACGTACCTTGCGAAGTCTGTCATAGTTACATCCCCGTTCTTAGCATGTCCGATCCCGGAACAACTTATCGTACCCGTGAAGAAGTTCAACGCATGCGTAGTACCCAAGATCCCATCCGTGGTCTCCAACGCTATATCGAAGATTGGGGTCTCGCTACGGAGCAAGAACTCAAACAGCTTGATAAGGAAGCCAAGGCAGAGGTTGACGCTGCTGTGGCCGAGGCGAAGGAATCCAGTGAACCTCTCGCAGTAGATTTATGGTCAGATATCTACTTCAAGGGTACCGAGCCACCTTATATGAGAGGTCGTGAAAGGGATGAGGTGAGTATGGTAATTGATGTCGTTACTTGCCATCTTGACATCTGGGCTAGGTTCACTACTACTAGAAAGCTAAAGGGAGAGGGTGGGGACTGCCGTTTCACTCCAGCAGTGCTTTTTACTCGTTTCGTAGATTTGGGGATCCTATCGTTACCATTGAATTTGTTAAATTTGTTCTGTGGTTGTCGTGGTAATTACATCTGGGAATGAAAGTTTACAACTTTGCATATCATCATACTATTTGTCCCCAGGCCCTCCTCTGGCTGGGACAATCCAGTGGAGCTTTGCACTCCGCATGAAATATAGTTCATATAAATCCGTGAACTAGAGGGAACTGAAAAAATAGCGGGATTAGTTGAAGAACAAGCGTACACATTTCACCTTCACCGAATGGACACTTTTGCACACCAAGTACCTATTGGTGCGACTCGTCTGCGTAGCAGTTCACCAGAGAAAGAACCAGATACACCATACCAGCTCAAATCTGCTCCCAAAACTACCGTCTCACTTCCCAATTCAACCCCGCCTTCATCACCTACATCGCCCGATCCTCACTGCTCGCCTCTGCAGCCTCTACCGTTTCGTCGCCTGCTGCCATATCCATGATCCCTCAACTCCTTTTATCCACGTCTTTGTCCCATTGGCACAGGACTCAGCCTCTGGACCGACGGCCCTCAATCCCAGGAAGCGACTAGAACCCAACGCGCCAACTCTGTTATCTTCAAAGGACCCTCTGTCTCTGCCGATTATGACGAATAACTTCAAACGCTTTGTCATAACCGTCGGTACTGTTTTTTGGGCCTCCAGGAGGCACTGTTTTCAAATCACAGTTTCTGAATTGCTTTACAGGCTTTCATCCTCGATTGTTACTTCTGTTGCCCCATGCAGTCCTTATTGGGGCTATCCTGGCAACATATCCGTTTCCTTCGAACCCATCCCTTTGTATACAACGGATACCTCCACGGCTCAAGTACCACCTACCTCATGCCCAACTGAAGGTTCCGCGCCATGGCAAGCCAACATCCAGGGAATCCAAAACCCCATGGGTGCCATGTTTGCTTTACTCTTTTTCTCATCCATCTTTCGTTCTGACTTCTACGTCCGTAGTGCCGATTTTCATGCATTGGTAGAACCATATCTGCACCACTTCTATCTAACACCCGCACACCGTAGTCCATCAGCTCAGCCGGCACATCCTCGCCGATCCCCTTACACTGCTCCTCTCCTTTCACTTCTCCTGCTTTCATTCTTCCCTCTCTTGTTCATCGTTCGCCTACCTTGGTTCCCTATTCGCGAAGTATGCCTTCTTGCTAGCGCCATTCCTTTATATGCATCCCTATGTACAAGCTCTGATTCCCGTTTTGCTACCTGCGATTATGGAGTCCATTCCTGGTCCTCTGAGAGCCCAACACGTTCTGACCAGCTCATACTTCATTTCTCAATTCTTTGAAACAGGCCGTTGTTTTGAATCGTCCACCGAAGCAGGGGAAGGGAGCTCGAAGCCAGTGCGGATGATCCTACAACGATTTTTAGACGATGATAAGTTAACTGACGAGTGTTGGAACTCGGAAATGCGAGAGGTCGAGTTGTGGGAGAATGAGAGGTATGGTGGATCTATGCAGTCTTTGTATTCGGAATCGTATCCGTCAGTGTCTGGCTCGATGCAGAAGGGATGGGGCGAACATAATTTAAGAGTTGTTGAGAGGAGTGCGTGGACAAGAAGTAGGGACGGATCGAATGTGGCTACTGGAGGTGGTATCAGTTTATGAAGCAAGTGGACAAGTCAGGTTCGTGTTCGTTACACAATCCAAATTATTCTTCTGAATGCTGAATCTTCTGGATTTCTATTTCATTTCCAGTAGCAATCTCACATTTTCTCTTGCTCCTGGTTGGTCGTTCATCGAGTCGGAAGACTGGAGGAAAGATTTGCAAGGGGCTTGGTCGAGGTGTGGTTGTGATGCTGGTACGGGAATTTCTGCGATTTCTGTGTGAGGCGTTTTATTGACGGTTTTTATAGATGGATGGGTGTACTCGAACGACGCATGGATTAGGTCTCGACCTGTGCCTTATACTTCTGGTGGAGGGAGCGTTACACGTCGGAGGAGATGGGCTAGAAGAGTCTGGTATGACCCGGAAAAGGAGAAAGAAGATTCACTCTGAATTTTATATACGTACAACTTCTAGGCTAAAGCTATTGCGAGTCCCCAGTGTCGCTACCCATCAATCGGGCCTCTTTGTTTTTTCTGTCTTAGACTTTCATTGACTCGGAGTGGGTCAGCCTCACCGAAGCTTTGGATTGCGTTCGCAAATGAACGGACAAATTTGGCCATGTGTTCCGAAGTTATTCCTTCTCCTTCCAAAATTACTACTGTGCAGTATGCCTGGCGAAAATCTTTTGCGACCCGCAAAATCTGGCAACGACTGGACGAACTCCTTGCTTTCAACATCGAAGTCAAGGATGCGACAACAGCTGCGTTTTTCAACGTGGCAACTCTTCCCGCGGCATCTGTATCCCAGACGATTCTCAATAATTTGGCAGAGCCGGCTGGTCCACTTTCAAAGACTGATCAGAACTTTTTCATATACATGCGGATGGCAGAGCTTGGGACCTCCGAAGAATCGGCTGTCGACGATTTTGCTATCTTCCTCCTACCTTTTTTACTTCTCGAGTCTAACCCGGACTCGAGAAATCGTACACTGACGTATATGATGCTATGTAGTCGCAGTGGCTCGGAAAGTGCATATTTTTCGTTATCATTATTGTAACAAATGTTCTTCTTCCCTAACCTATTCGTCAATTATATCGATGGCTTCTATGAATTAATCAGTAATTTCAGCCTGAGATCTTTGAACAACCCACTTTGTACGAGTCTCTCACTTGCCTCAGGACTGCCATCTGCGCATCTCTTTCGACGTGGTTCACCATATCCCAATCTGCCTCGGGCGGGTTGGCACCTTCTGTATACTGCAGCTGAATACCAGTTATTCCAGTTCCTGTCCTTCCATGCCCATAACCACAATGAACGAGAATCCCCGTTCCGATATCAAGGTTGTCCGAGTCAATGACGGCATATGCATCGCGGAGCTGTTCCAAGGTTGCAGCATGGAAATCTCTCACGCCAAAATGGTGGTAGGTGATACCGGCGTCTTTGAGCAGGGTGATTTCATCAGCTGTGTAAGAATAGTCGTTGAAGCTGATGATAACGGTTATGTTGTTGTCCTCCAAGAACTTGATAGCATCAGGCGTGATTTTCTGGTCAAAGTAGTAGGGCGCGGAGGAGCGATAGAGACGGCGAGAAGTAGGGATGTATTCCTTAACTTGCTCGAAACGTTTCCAGATGTTGGACATGATAAAGACTGCGTATCACAGCTGTGACTCAGGCGTGTCACGCATCTGGACTCTTCTTACAGATCCCAACGGGGTGACCAAGCTCACTACTGCCAGACTGCAGGCGGTTACTTCTTGGAATGCGGGCGCCATCGACAGAGCTGCTCACTCAGCGGGAGTTAAGTCTGCTGCTGCATAGCCGATCGAGCTGAACGGTGCTTTATCACCAACGTTTCGGCCTATACTCACCAACAAGCCCCCTATAATCTGGCCAACAGTGAGTCTTTTGCCTGGCTTTTCTTGACCTACTAGTTATTTCCGCAGTCGACGCATCGCTTCACATCGCGATGGATAAATATGCCATGTTCGCTATAACTTGCTCGCATAAATTCTTGGACAAGTACACCGAGATTATTACTGCTAATAACAACGAATGGCGATCTCGGTTTGCAAATGGGAGAAGTTATACCCGAGAGCTTCAGGTAGGTTGGCTTCGCCCTCCGATGCCTTTCCACTCACCTTGTTCACCAATGTAGGTTTTTGACCCTTCTGTTCGTTACGCTGAGTACGAACTCGTCGTGCTCCAACCTGGTCATTTCATAGTGCTTCAACCCTGTGACCTGCCCTCCTTGTCGTGAGTACAAAGGGAGTGATGCGTTATCCGGCAGGAAATGGCCGCTGACCACATGCTCCGCGAAGACACCGGGCACAACACCTCATTGAGATTCCCTCTCTTCCGCTTCATCGGCAATCGCAGTCAAGTGGGACACACGATCAATCCATACCTTATCATTCTGGCTGCCGAGATCAGATTTAGACGGTATCTGGCGGCTGGCGGCCCTTCTGGTTTATGACTCTCTTATGCGGAAAACTATTCAGGTATCTATTTCCGACCTGCAGATCATGGCCCTGCTTTCTACGGCCCCGTAGTGATTGACATGGAGGCATTTCACTCTCTGGTCGACTTTGTCGATGCGGAGATGGGTTTTCGGACTGGTTCCAATGATGACTCCGGCGGTTCCACTGCTCGACAGAGACGAACTGCCGCTGGAGCTGGAGGTCAAGGTGAAAAAAGACGCACAGACGCTGAATATTGGCGGCATATGCTCTCTGGCCGTGGTAGGCTCCGAATTTTATTTATTGCGGTCATGTGTACTGATTAGAGCATTGGTAGATCTCGAACTGAAGGATGATGACTTAGATGTTCTCTCTGACATAAAGGAATCTAACAGAGGTGAGCAACACAATCAACTTCGGGTTGACTCCTCATCTGATACCTCCTAGCCGCCTCCAGTCATGGTCAATCTCTTGAACAGGTCGAAATGTGGAGAGAGACCATTGAAGTGTAGAGTTCTGTTGTCTCATTACTAATTGTCGTCTAAAGTGTAAGTACATCCCTACAGAAGGTTAGAATTTAGCCAACCAATCTGCATTGATACTTTTATTACTTCTCGGATCCAGGACCCAACCCGAGAAGAAACAGAGATAGGGTCTTGGCTCGCATACAGTAAATGCAAAACTTATCTATGTCCCCACATAGCCAACGCGTTGCCCCCCCATTGCACAGCTCACCTTCGTTTAAACTTTTTCAAAATCATCATACAGTAGTAACCAATCATACGTTGTGGAATAACACAAGCTTTTTATGGCCAGGAATAATTTGTCATGCAGTGCAATTTGCGCAAATTACATCCATAATTGAAATCGAACAACAGTGCCCTAAATTTTAAATCTCCCATCGATGGGCAGGGACGTCAATGCAAAGAAAATGAATGCCGTTCAAAAGGAACGAGGCTTTGA
>Ga0307514_10006195_pt1 | contig 10492 bp, 2 predicted proteins | sample 16_EM_MG_FD_203088 | JGI IMG/M metagenome (GOLD analysis project Ga0307514, IMG submission 203088) | Populus trichocarpa ectomycorrhiza microbial communities from riparian zone in the Pacific Northwest, United States - 16_EM | ecosystem: Host-associated > Plants > Roots > Unclassified | place... | reverse complement strand
GGGCTTCAAATTCCACATGGAAAAGATACTATGTTATCATTTTAAATTGAAATATTTAAACCAAAAGGTTTATATCCCACATTGAAAAAACATGATTTTTTTTTCTTGAGAACATAGAGTATATATACGAAAAGGCTTCAAATCCCATGTTGAAAAGATACTATGTTATCTTTTTAAGTTGAAGTATTTAAATAAAAAAGTTTTTTTTATCCCACATTGAAAAAAATATGATCTTTTTTCTTTAGAATATAGAGTATATATACTAATAGGTTTCAAATCCTACATTTGAAAGAAAAAAAAAAAAACTAGGTCTCGTCCGGGTTTGCCAGGGTTTGGCCGGCAGCCGGTCTTTTATTAAACCCGGACCGGTCCAGTCACCGGGTCGACTTGCCGGGCCAGGTTTAATAACACTACAAAAAATATTTTGAAAAATAATCGATACTAAACGGGTTCTTACATTAATAGTATTTGTATTGTTTTAAAAGTGATTCCAAACAAAAGTTGAAATTTTTGTATTTTGTTTTTACTTTAAATTAATGTTTTTGGGTGATTTTAGATTATTTTAAAGTGTTAATGTAAAAAATAAATTATAAAAAATAAAAAAAATATTATTTTAATATATTTTTAAATAAAAAATATTTTAAAAAATAATAACTATCTCATAATATTCATTCATGTATATTTGTTTTGTTGCTGCGTTTGCTTTTAGCAGGGAGATCTGCCATTTAAAACAAAAAAACTCCGCAACAAAGAAAAAGATGTTTGCCTAATGACCCATTTACTCACTTTGCTATGAGGCGAACTATCTACGTTTGACTTCCAGCCCATGACATGCATTGCAGTGTTTGGTAATGTTTTTAGATCATATTATAATTTAAAAGATGTTTTGTTTTTATTATTTAAACTTGTTTTTCATTTTAAATTGTGATAAAAAATTGAGTTTGAGAAAAATTATAATTTTTAACTTTTTTTTTTAAATTATTATTTAATCTTGATTTGGATAATCAATTGTTAACTTGGATTAATGAAAGGTGAGTTTATTTTTAATTCTAAAATTGCTTGGAGTATATATTTTAATGTGAAAAATTAAAAATTGAATAACTTGATAACATATATCACTAGAGTACCTTCTAATATTTAATATGATTCTTATTATAATAAAAGTAAATTAATTGCTATATCATCTATCTTTAACTTGTTACTAGGTAATAAAATTTGCAAGAATAAGTTTTATAAGGTTGATGCTTTAAATATTTTCAGAGGCTTAACCTATTAATAAATAAGTGGTTTTTTTTTCCCATATCATCATCCAAAATTTCAATCTTAAAAAAAGCTCTATGAAAATTAATATTTCTGAATGTATTGATCTAAGCATTGATGATTTATTTAAAACTGATCAATATTTGATTTTTATATTCTATCTAATAATACCTTTATGATTAATACAAAAAATAAAAAAATAATAATTTAGGTAGTACAAACTTACATCATTGTAAACAATATTCTTTTGTAGTTAATGTGATATCCTTAAACTAAATTAAAAAACTAGAGTATGTTTGGTATTGTGGTCCAAGTTGTTTTTTAAAATATTTTTTATTCAGAAATGAATTTAAATAATATTTTTTTTAATTTATTTTTGACATCAGCACATCAAAAAAATAATAATAATAAAAAACATATTTAAGCAAAAATACAATCAAATTTTTTTAGAAACATGCGGCCAGTCACATTCCCAAACAAACTCTACATCCATTTAAAAATATTTAGCAAGGGCACTCATTCTCAAAATAAATAATATTATAATTCTAGAAATTATTCTTGTCAAAATCGAGAGTTAACTCATAAAATACTACAATTTTATAAGTACATTATATCTAACATGCAAAATCGAACTAAAAACTCAAAAATAAAAATAAAATTAGACTTTATTCGTGAAAAATCAGTAAAACCGAACCGAGTTTACGAGTTTATAAAAAGTATAAGATAAGTGATTTTTTGGTTTTATATGAATAACTGATCGACTGGTTCTGGGTTTTTCATAAACTGGTTGACTAGTTATCCTGTTATTTTTAACTTTTTATGTATTTTAAGGTGCTTGAATTATTTATTTTATTTTTATTTTAATTGTGTTATACCATTATTCATTACTTAGGCTGAAATTATTGATATATATTTAACTTTAAAAAATTACTTATAATTTTATAATTCGAGTTTATATTGTATTTTTCGTACTGTGAAAAAGAAAAAAACAAAAATTATATAACAATGATTTTGGTTCCTCTTTCATGGGGGAGATAAACAAAAAATAAAAAAGGAAATTTTTTATGTCAAGTTGAAAGTTTTGAAGCAAAAATAAATAAATAAATAAAAAGATTGCCAGACAAGAATTCCCTTATGCATTTGAAAAATGACTGGGTCAGATTACGGAATCCAGCAAACCTTATCATCAAGAATAAAAACTTCCAAACTATCAACACCTCTAATTTTTCCCACCAAAAATTACAAGAAACAAAATAATAATAATAAATCAAGAAAAATGGCGACAACATTTCTCTCGACTGCAAAACCCTTCCTCTCCTCTTCAACACCATCTTCTTTATCATCCCTAACAAATAGACCTCTCCTGTTTTCTTGTCCACAACAAAAATGTAATCCCAGGAGACCATTGCCTTCATGCAAAGCTCTCAGTGATGAGTCACTTCCAGTACCAGCTGCCTCTCCAATTATAACAAAAAGAAGCCTGTCCATTTGCTTCTTAACCAGCTTTGTATTCTCATTGGCAAGTAGAGGTAGTTCTAGTGCCAATGCAGCTATACTAGAAGCTGATGATGATGAAGAATTATTGGAGAAAGTTAAGAGGGACAGAAAGAAAAGGTTAGAAAGACAAGGAGTTATTAGCTCAGCTAACAAGGAAAAAGGTTATATCCTTTTGGATTCTTTCATCGCCATGCATCAAGAATGTGTATAACTTTGATTGGACCCGTGTTTTGTTTTTTCTTGATTCTGTTTATTATTGATGAATTTTTGGTGCCTTCATTCTAATTTGATTGTCATCTTCTCCTCTCTATATATAAATATATATGGAGCAATGATTGAAAATGAAGCTTGACTATAATGTACTGTTTCAGCTACTGTTCTTTGTGGCTGTGTGAGAGACTTGCCTTCTTGCAAGTCTCGACTGCATGGATCTTTCAAATTGGGGTGTTATGCATCTCATTTCTCATGAAGAACGTGGTTAAGATTATCTTATTGCAGTCACCACAATTGAACCCTTTTTTTTATTGTTTGTTTTGAGCATAAACTTGTTGATATCATAATCTGGAGGAAGCATTTATGCACTTGAGTTATTTTTTCTCTCTCTCTCTGCAGTAAGCACATTAACTCAGTCTAGTGATTCACCGCGGACCATGCATTTATGCACTTGAGTTATTTTTTCTATCTCTCTGCAGTAAGCACATTAACTCAGTTTAGTGATTCACCGAGGACCATTTTTTAAGATCTTACTCAGCGCATTGTCAATTTCTGATTGAATGATGTTTTCTGTGACATATATGGTATTAATCTATGGAATAAAATGATCTGTTGCAGGATATTTACAAGATCTTGTGTACAAGCTAAGTAAAGTAGGGCAAGCCATAGACAACAATGATCTATCTACTGCTAGTTCGGTTCTTGGGGGTAGCACTGATACTGATTGGGTTAAGAAGGCTAACATTGCCTTCACCAAGGTAAAGGCAATTATTTATGTTCTTGATGTTGTTTGTATATTAGTTGCCTGCATTGTTCTTCTTCTTGAAGAAATCCCTTGCTGCCATTGATGCCTTTGCCTTCACCAAGGTAATCATTGGAGGGGTAGAGTCCAACCATTGGATTCTATAAAAAATGCTGTTCTGTAGAACTAAAGATTAATGTTTCAGCATTCCTGAGATTCCCCTTTTGTATTAAAGTCTTGATTTCGTAATGATGAAATTTGTGTGAATCCATATGTGTATAGCATGATTCTTTTCTGATAGATTCTGATTACTTCGGTACCGTTTCTCTGCAGCTGAGCTCTAGCCCTGAAGAAAAGATAGAGGTGGACACCTTTAATTCCTCTCTATCTTCTTTAATTTCATCAGGTTTGTTATTTTCCCACTGTCTTCACTCGGGATCTATGACTTTGATTTCTGCCACACATTTCAACATGGTCATTACAATCTGGGTCTCTGGCAGTAGTCCAGCAGACATCAATGGTTGTATAACTTGATTTTGTTTTCACTTTGCAGTTACTAGCAATGACATTGAATCCTCCAAAACTGCTTTTGTATCATCAGCCACTGCTTTTGAGAAATGGACAAACTTGACAGGGCTGTTTGGACAGCTCAAAGGGCTTTGAAAGGAATCTGGGTTACGATCCTCTTTGTTCATTTCCTTTTTGTTGCGAGGAACATTTGAAGCTCACTGGTTTCTCACCCTGGCTCATATCATTCAATTCTTCTCTTCTCTTTTCTTCTTAGTCCGAGTAGTTCCTACAATTCAAGATCAACATGCTATTTTGCTTGCACGCGAGTTGTAATTCCATGCCCAATGTTTCTGAGCTTCGGTTACGAGTAAAAATATTTTTCACCAAGCATTGCAAATATTCACCTATTGGTGACACGAGGCTACTTTCATGCGAAGCAATTTCAAGTCAAAGTGAACTAAATTAAGGAACATGTATTAGAACGCGAACTCAAAACAAAGTATGTGAATCCTAATGTTGTACAGCTTCGACATGTACTAGAGAGGCCGAAGCAGGTTCATCAGTCATGATTCACCTGTCTTCATCCCAATCCTTGCTCCTCCATTCTTCTGCTACTATCCAAGAAACAGGGAATCAGTAACTTGAACCTTACCAGCACCACCCCTCATATATAGTCATATTATTACTCTAAATTGATCTACTATAATTTTTTCCACGGCCTGAGTCTTGAGCAGGCAAAGGTCGATTTAGAAGGGAAAAAACAGTAAACTCCAAACCACATCATGAAACAAACTATGAAGAATACTACCACGAAGAATCTCGAACGGCAACTTATTACATAACTGCATGATAATATTACACAACCAGTATTTGATGCCATGACGATGCAATGACTACTACTGCAGGCTACTAGTTTAGCAAAGAGCTGCTACATTATACGCCTAACCTGTGCCTGTATTAAAGCATGTCTGAATCAACAATCAGATAGCTATTCATTACAACATTAAAGCTACAGTGATTTAAAGAACTTCACAGACTAAAAGGTCAGAAAGATGTGATAAAGACGAAACAGGGAATTAAATTACTCTAAATGTAGTAACTCAAGGTTTAACCTCGCCAGCGTTGCTGCCATTCTCAATTGCCTTTGCATCTACCTTTTCTTTGATCCCATCGACACCTGTATGATCAGGTTTCTCACTAGTGCAATTCTCTGCTTCTTTACCCTTTATCTCTCCTTCAGACTCAGGAGCAGTTCTGTTGAGTTTCTCTTTGTCATCTACAGCTTCATCCTTTTTCTCATCATCAATGGCTGCACCTGTTTTCTCTTGTTCGCCTGATCCCTGCTTTGTAGTTGCCTCACCCTGTTGTTGCCCATCCTTTTCTTGCACCTTTTCCTCATCTATTTTAGCAGAAGTTTTAACTTCTTCTCCAGCTCCAGCTCCAGCTTCTTCAACAGGAGCTGCCTCTGTTTGAGTCTCTGCACATGGTCCTTTATTTTCATTTTGATTTTCTTTCATGATGTCCTTTCCCTCTTCTACCTCCATGTCATTCATCTCAGTTTTTTCAGCTTCCTCTTTAGCCTCCTCAGTTCCTTCAAAAGTAGTTTCTGTTTCTTTGCTCTCCTTCGAAGCTGCTGATTTCCTGCTTCTTTTCTTTGGAGGCTCACTTTCTTTCACAGGAGTCACCTTCGCCTTCTCGCTAATCCTTGCTGATCTCCTTGGAGTCTCACCAGTGCCCCAGTCAAACTCAGATACTGCTGGACCACCAGCGTGTGCTCTGAGGTACTGTTCCAACTGTCTTTTGCTTGCAATTTCTTCCCCTGTTGGAGCAGTGAAAATGATCTCACCTTTCTTAGGGGTCCCGCCTTTCTTGGGTACAAACTAAACAACAACATGGACTGCCAGGTTAGTTGACTACTCACCAGCACAGACAACCAACAATGCACTAGAAATACATGCTACGTTAAGATAATGACAAGTTCAATGTTAAGCATGTGCCAAAACATTCAAGTAACAGCAGCTATAATAAAAGTGCAACATTATGAAAGTCAAGATGATAGATGCATTTCCCACTATGAATATGGTCTAGATTAGTCAAATGGCATTGCATGATTTCTGCAACTTGAATAAATTCAGATTCAATGCAATTGCTGTGCTGTTTCTGTTGTCATACGGAGAACCACACACATAGTCCCAATGTTTTACTGTAATGCTATACATTGATTCTAGGAAATAATCCTCATTAATAACCTTATGCTAAAGGAAACTTAACATTCAGGTGAGTTCTTTAAATAATATTGTCCACAGTATATTTCAAGTCAATGTAATCTTAACCTCTAGTGAAAGGATTTCTTGGTCATTACCGTGAACAAGAGGAGGGGATTGCTCGGTGGTGGTATTATGTGGACTTCAAAGGGCAGTTATGAGGTCAAAGTACAATTAAGTTACCCATTGCACAACCCCAGGAATGCATCTCCACTTTATTTCTATGCTGCCAATCAAAGTTAGGAGAAAAAAGCAGTAATATTTTACAAGCAAACCACCTAAAAAAATTCAGCTACCATGGTTTCCCCGTGAATTCAGCAATGTATATTGGTTGCTGACATTACTTGCATACCATATGTTACAAGGGAGGAAAAGAATGGAGGATGGGCATCCAGATGCCAAAGCATTTGTCCCTTTGTTTCTCAGCCAAGAAATGAAAGGCTAATAATTAGATAAAGAAAACCTATCATGATGGACCTTTCCCTCCTCATTTGCACCCATCTCCAAAGATCAATCATATGGTGGATCAGCATAAGCATTTAAGTTCTCCACTTTTCTTGCCATTTATTTAAACCAAATAATCAAATATGTTCTCTTCTTTAGTTTCCATCCCAGTTCTTCTGCCTGCAAAATTGCTCTCCCACTAAACAGTCTTATTAATTTCAAATAGTGACAGTGAATAAAATTCAATAGACTTACGCACCAAAGGGAGTACCACCCTTTCAAAAGTACAGAATATATCATGAACTAAAAATCTAGGTTCATGGACTTTATATTATATCTGCACACAAAATATATAATCTATTATTTAAGATCCTCCTGCTATTAAAAGGTTTTCCAGGATGCCAAAAAATGCATAATCCTGACCAAAAAATCCTTTACAGTATTGAGAATAGACTCTTCCCCTCAAATGCTCTTTTATTACTCCACAAAAACACACCCTCAAGCATTTAACTGCTTGTAAATTGATCCTGCCACGACTCAATAAACCTCAAAGCCACACACCAACCATCATTAACTTCTAGTCCCTGCACAATGTAAAAGCAAATCATTAATAGCTTCAGCTGCTTTTCTGCAAAAAAACATTGGTTCACCAGAATTTTTCCTCTCTTCCGAGTATCATTCATGGTTAAAATTCTTCTTCAAATTGCTTCCCACAGAAAATAACATTTTGGATGGAGCTCTAGTCTTCCATATAGCCTTCAAAGGCTGTCAAGTCTTCCATGAAATTCAAAACACTTAATTTTTCCACAAATCTCACTAGGAGGATTCTGACTCTGAATTTGCAACCTTTACAGAAATTCCAAGGTGTATCCTTCCAACAATATAAGCAAACCTTATTACATCTCTAAAAGGTTAAACCAACACAGGGCCCAAAATAACAAGGTCGTCAACTTCCTTATAATTATTTGATTTACTACAAGATCAAGACTTATTATATCCTTCCAACCATATTAACAAACCATAAAAGTACACCTACACAGCTTCCAGAATAATAATGTGGTCAACTTCCCTGTAATTATTTGATTTGATACTAGCTCTTTTTCCTTAGCTTTTATTATAGCCATGACTTTCTAGTTCCTGCAACATGAAAGAGCAGAAACTCATTTGAACATTCCATCCAAAAGCATTATCCTTGCTTAGGTTGACATGTGATCCGAGAGAGTATTGCAGGAAATACCAGCTAAACTCAATGACTGTGTGTCCAGCATAATACAAACAAGCTCTCTTTAAAGTTCAAGTGACTCCACCATAACAGCAAAAAACAATCCAATATGCCACTAACTGTAAGATTTAACCCAATGTCCTTCAAAGAGCCTGGAAGTACATTAATTCCTCGCTTAAAGCTCTTTTGTTTTGCTCCTTCCAATGAAGAAAAAATCTAAGGCATGCAACCTCATGTATCATTTTCATCTTTTTTCTCTGGGAAATGTAGAATATCGCACAGCAAAGCTCATGTTTTAACATGTTATTTCAGCAGTACAAAAGAATACAGCATTCCCCGATAAAAAAGGCAATTCACAGACTAGAGTTCCATCACTTGAACTTTTAGAATAGCAGATTGATAGTGCAACAAGCTCACTACATCTCAATGCAAAACCCATTTATCTATCCATAAATATTCCTCAAAATATTCCATAAAACAAGGTCACGGACAAGAGACACCAAAATCTTCAATTCCACCTACAGTATTGCATTTTATGGCCACACCAAAGAGTTCTAAGAGGGAGAATTTGGTAGCAATCCAACCCTAAAACATTTTATATTACATTTTAAGCTCCACTGAAGAAGTGGGTTTGGAAGACAAATTTATAGACAATCCTACAGAGCAATCTTTTTACAAGAAGAGGTTGCTCTCAAAACTCAAACCAGCCAATTTAAGAACTTTATCCGATCAAGTAATGGTCCTTAGTATCATAGAATTGCAATCCTATAAATTATTATAGTAAGTAAATAACGTGAATCCATCCATATCTTTGAACCATAAATGCAGCATTCAAAACTGACACAAAAAGGGCTTTATTCATTTAGCACTAAAAACTTTATTAGCTGGTTTGTCTCTAACAGTCTTATCAATAAAATAGAGAAAACAATGGGAATCTTCCTAAATGCATCCAATATTATTATAGCAAAAGAACAAAGATAACATGTCCATAAAATAATTAAAAAATACACGTAAAATTAAACAAACATGCCAACAATAAAAATTAATAAAACGACAAACCCACATAATTCCAACACAAAAAAACCCAAAAAATCCCACAATTTGTAATAAATTATAACCCATCACAAAAATCCCTAGTTACCAAATTCTACACCAAAACCCCAAAATTTAACAAAATCTAAAGAAACCCAGTTCGCAATTAAATCAAGATTAGCCAAATTAAAGACCAAAACACACAAATAACCCAAAAAGAATCAAACTTTAAACAAACAAAAAAAAACCAAAAAGAGAAAACAGAGAGAGAGAATTCAAAAAGGAACCTTCTTTTTCCAGCCAGAAGGAGCAGGAAGCTCTAAAGAGAAACCCTCTTCCTCAACTGTTACAGTCTCCTTATCTTTCTCCATGGAGCTCGAGATTTCACCTTCACAACTGCAAACACAAAAAAATATTAATAAATGAAACGACAAGTATTTCTATAGATAACTAAACATAGAGAGTAAGCTAGAGAGAGAAACAGAACAAGAGAGATATGTTATACGTTATCCTGTTCTGTAGTTGGTGAACAAAAATACAGACAAAAAGCAAACAATATATAAAAGTTTTAGCTGCTAAGAACACTTTCACGTTTTGATACTAGTTTATGAGAGATTTTGTTTTCTTTTTTATTTTTCTTTGTAAAGGGGTTGACGATGAGGTTTAGTTTTGGGCAAACTACAATCTAGTTTTTCAATTATTGAGTATGTTTCAATTCGGTCCTTTTTCTATCAATTGCTCTGGCATTACCCTTATACTATCAAAATTGTTTCCACTTTGTTCATAAGCTGTTATTTCGCCAATAATTTTGATGGGAGTAGAGTGTGTTACTTGTAAAGATATTTATTGTTCATCTATTTTCTATATGAAATATAAATATCATGTGGTTTTTTTTAATTCAAAATCAATAACTAATCAATATATAACCTTTATAGGTTAAGTACTTTAAATGACGAGTTTAACAATGTATCAATATCTAAGTAAAGTAACTTTTTAATTTAAAGACATATCATATATTTATTTTAATCTAAAAACTATAGTTTTGTGGGATAGATTTAATTTTTTAAAAAAATTCAAGACTATAATAATATTAGTTATGTATAGATATGTATTAAATAGCACAATAAAAAAAATATTTAGCGATTTTACATCAATATTTTTAAAAAGATTTTATTTTAGTATATGTGAGCTTGCTCTTATAGTATCATCCTCTGAAAATATTTGTTAGAGTGTGAATAATTAATTTTGGCTGTATATTAAAAAAAAAAACCTTAAACTTGACACATAATAGTAGTAGTAACGTGAAAT
>Ga0307514_10006194_pt1 | contig 10494 bp, 6 predicted proteins | sample 16_EM_MG_FD_203088 | JGI IMG/M metagenome (GOLD analysis project Ga0307514, IMG submission 203088) | Populus trichocarpa ectomycorrhiza microbial communities from riparian zone in the Pacific Northwest, United States - 16_EM | ecosystem: Host-associated > Plants > Roots > Unclassified | place... | reverse complement strand
GTGTGTGTGTGTTGTTAAGGAAGAAAAATGGGAAACAAGCTTCCTTCTATCAACATGAGTGCATATTTTTGGAGGTTATTGCGAGTACAGTAGGTAAAGTAATTTGGCAATCTATCTCTTGTCTCGATGATTTCCATGATCGAAAAGTGTTCAAGATAGAAAATGGATTGCCTTTTCGTTGTGTAACCTAACTATCAAAGATTTCAAAAATCCATTCCAATCGGATCAAGGGGCCACCACCATTGCCAAAAGTTCAAGAGAATTGTCCTCTGCTCATTGTCCTTGGACAGATTCTTGCTGGTAATGGTATCAAGATCTGGAACAATATATCACCAGCACTTGTAACTCAAAGCTCCCCACAGCTCGAAAAGATGCATGTACATGTCTTTGACCCTTTTGCCGACAGGAATATCAACGATTTCCTTTGCAAAATTCTCCATTCCTTTCACTTCCCACCTCTAGATTTCACATGTAAGTATCCTCCAACTGTTTCAAGGACCACTTCAAGGAAAAAAAAAAAAAAACCTTTTGCTATTGCCGCGAATACCCACTAAAGGGTTCTTGAGTTAAGTTGAGTATGTAATTGCTATTGTGGTGAAAAATATTTTTAAATTAAAAATATATTTTTTTAGAATTTTTTATATTTTATATGAACACATTAAAATCATAAAAAAATTATTATTTTAATGTATTTTTTAAAAGAAAAGCAATCTAAAAAACAGAAATTATAGCAGTGCCAATCGGAAATCACTAGTCCCTTGATTGAACATTGCTTGGTGATAAGCCGATATTGTTCCCTTTTTATGATATTGCCATCTTCTTTACCCATTGGCAAAATAAAGGTGTAGCAGCCCATATGCTAGTGTTCCAAGAGTGCTTTATTATGTGTGCTTGTAGTTCATCAAAAACCTCTAAACTAGAACCTTTTGTTCAAATGGATATTAATTCCATTGCATAAAGTACAATATCCTAAATTAACTTGCTGCCCCTTTATTTTATCTTTCCATTGATGCATTGATTAAAAAAAAAAGGTGTAGGCTGCTAGTTTGTGTTTACATGACTTCACCTCTTATTAAAGTTTTCCTTTTTGTTTTTTAATTTTGTGAATTTGTATATTGGCATCAATGCTAAAGATGATTTATTTAGTTAGATATATATAAATGTATCTAAAATTGTTTAAAAAGAATTTAGTTTATATTGATATTAAAAATAGTCTATAAACACTTATCGTTGAAAAAATACAGAAGAAATAAAGTTATTATTGAAGCTCAACCCTTGTTCTTTGTTGTTGTTAGATATTAATATAAATTATAATACCTAATAGTTTAGAATTTTAGATTGAAAGAGTTTTTTAATGTGATATCAAAAAATAAAAAAAACCTTACGACCCTATATATTAAAAATAATATAATTCATACAATATATCAGAGCTTGACAATTACATTTTTTCGTCATGGTTCTCTTGTGAGTATAACTTTCACTTCGGCCACCAAGAAAAAAACAAAGAAAAGAGCAAAATGAGTAGCTTTTTCTATGCCATTCAGTCCAAATTTAGTTTTTTTTTTTTTAGTTTCTTTTATAAAACATATTTGTTTTGTTTTGTTTCTTAAAAAATTTAAAATGATATTATTTTAATTTACACTGAGATAACTCATAAACATGTGAATTGAGTCTTGAATTGGACGAGTTTAATTACTAAAATAAAAACATTTCATGTTACATCTTTTGTCATGGTTATATTGTATGTATTATAGTTATTAAATCCAGACTGTCCCGACGAGTCGACCCGACACCCGGTTAAGCTAGTGGCTAGACCAATTCGGGTAAGGTGAAAGACCTGCAAGAGTAAAAAAAGATCAAAACTCGATCGACTGGCTCAGCAGGTCAATCCGGCACCCGATCGACTCGGTGACTGAACCGATTCAGGTAAGGTGAAAGACTAGCAAGAGTAAAAAAACAATCAAACCCGCTTGACCTGCTCGGTCAACCCGACAAACTTGAAAGAGACCTGTTTTTTTTTCAAATGTGTTTTTTCTCTTAGCTAGAGACCTATTTTTTTCATATTTTTTAGTTGGTTATTAACCATTTTCAAAGTTCACTATATAAATGCTAGAAGAATGTTTTATTTTTTCAATATGAGATATGAAACCCTTTAGTATATATACTTTATGCTAACAAGAAAAAAGTTATTTTTTCAATGTGTGATTTGAAACCCTTTAGTATATAGTCTATGTTCACAAGAAAAAAGTTATGTTTTTTCAATATGGGATAAAAAATCTTTTTGGTTTAAATACTTCAACTTAAAAGGATAACATAATATTTTTTCAATGTGGAATAAAAAACCTTTTGAAATAATCTTTTAAACTTTATTATTTACAACATAGATAGTCTATATTCGCACGGATTGTTTCTTAATTTTTTTCATATGAAATATTAAAACTTCAAATATATATATATATATTTTAATTTTTCCGGGTTGATTCGGTTTGACCCGGGACATGGCCCCTTGTCCGGGTCAACCCCGGGTCGGGTTTGATAACTATGGTATGCATTACTTCCAATTAGACTACGAGCGTGTTTAGTATTGTGGTAATAATTGTTTTTTAAAGTGTTTTTCGCTCGAAAATATATTGAAATAATATTTAAAAAAAATTATTTTTGAATTTAACACATTAAAACGATTTGAAAATATAAAAAAAAATTTCAAACAAAAAAAAATTAAATTTTTTTTAAAATATTTTTATAACACAAAAAATGCTCAAAATAAAAGAAGAGTTGCTTTTTTCATGCTTCAATTACGAGAAGAGATAGCCCACGACCGATTTTGCCAAAATATTTGCAATAAGCTCAATTCATTCTCAGAATATGATCAGTTCTGTTTTCAAAACCAAGCTAGCAATATTAAAATTTTACAAATCATTTTTTTTTTCAAGAACAAGGCTAGAGCCCAAATTTAGAGAGATTAATTTTCGTTAGGGGTAAAGTCATCATCAACAACAGGTAAGGACAATTCTACCAAGGGAAGTGATAATAGGATGAACACTAATTTGCGTAGTATGACCCAGATCAGCCACCAAATCCCACAAACATTTCCTTCATGCAACATTGATCAACTTTGTTTTTGTTGCTCGAAACATTATTAATATGTATTTTTACTTTCTTTTTTAATAATTATAAGTTTGTTAACTTAATTTCACAAAATAATCAATCCCAAATGTTTCTTGCTCTTTGATAATTGATGTTTATTTTTGCGTTACAACTTGCTTTTTAATTATTATTTTTATATGAAAAAACATAAAAAATAATATTTTTAAATGTTTTTTTATGATTTTGATATACTGATGTTAAAAAAATAATCTAAGAAAAATTTATTTTGATGTATTTTTAATAGGGATGACAATTTAATCTGAACTTGATAGATACCAATGTGAATAGGTAGGTATTTCTTAGATAGTTACCTTACCGGATATATAATGAATAAGATATAGATATTGTAAAACCTGATCCAAAAACTGTCCAAACCTAACCCAAAATATATATTTATATTATATAGATATATTTGTAGAACATTTATTTTTTTTAATATATATATATATGTACTATTTTATTTTTTTATTGAATAATAAATAATAATATATAATAAATAATTATATGAATACCCAAAACTTGATTGGTAATTAATAAGATATGAATATAAAAAAATTTGACTAAAAAATATTATCATTTGTAATTTTTAACTAAAAAATATTTTTAAAAAGATATTTCCACAGCAATGCCAAACTGGTTAAGCTTTCATTGAATTCTTAGCAAGAGAAGACCACATTAATGCCGAATTAAAAAACCTTCAAATTGTTTGTAAGAAAATAAAAACCTTTAGCTTCATAGGTTTTTTTTTTTCTTTTTTAAAAAAAGAAACGTGAACTGAGTTAATGCTGCCTAAAATAGAACATCTTCACTGATTGAATAGCATTATAAATAGGTTTTGTTTAAAGGGTTTTCTAAAATTTGCCATAATGACATAATTAATTGAGAGAAATAAAATATTTTATTTTCATAATTAAGTGGATTAACTTCTATGATTTAATACAATTCTAATTTATTACAGTTAATTATGAAAGTTATAACATTGTATTTTTATTAAGTAAGGGCATATGTTAGAAATACAATTGTTTGAAGCCTCAAATTTTTGTCATTTTGAGGAATGAGTCTACGGATATAGCTTAAGTTGAGGAATTTATTTTTTTGGGAAAAGGTAGAGGATATTCTATCATACTGCATTGATTCTAATTAACTAAATATACTATACTTATGGGGAAAAAAAATTAGTGATAATTTATGAAGAATATTTTTCTATATCACTTTCCAAAAAATCCAATTGAATGAGATTTTTGGAGAAGAACTTTTTGTAGAATTACATCACCGGAAATTTTCTATTCGGTAAACTATATTATAGTCTCTATAGATTTAATAATGTTCTACTTCATTCCATGTAAATCAAAACATCAATATGTGTGATGATATCCCATAAAAATCCTAAAAAAAAACTATAATTTCAAGTGTTTTATTGTGTTTGGTTAAAAAAATAAACTGAGAATACAAATGGATAAGTCTTCTATATTCTTGTTATCTTAATATCTCATGAGATAATAATGAAATGCTACCTTAACTTTTATTAGTTATTTGGAATATGGCTACACAAGATTAACATCAACAAATTATAAAATGAAGGATTGAAATGGAACATCATTTAATTTTTAGTGACTAAAATATAATTTATACTCTTCTAAGATGGACTCGACCCATTTGGGTTCCGATGTCTAAATTAATTTAACCCTATGAACAATCAAAAGAGAAAAAAAAAAGTACTAACCCCCTCAAAATGAAACTGTTACTGTTATTAATGTAAGACTATAAAAATTATTGTTATGGTTTCAAAGAAAAAACATACATTATTGTTAATGTTGTCTAGAACATATAACATCATAAGTACATTAATGGTGACAAGCTGGAACATTTGATTAAGAGGTCGGTTAAGTGATTTTTGAGCTTATATAATGAGTGGCCGTTGGTAACCAGGTCTTTTCACTTTGCACCCTTCTCTCTGTGTGTGTCTTTGCTCTTTTGTGGAGGGAGAGAAGAGTGTGTGTCATTGCATAGAATGAACACTTGTACAACACCACTTGCATTTGTTTTTTGAACCAAAACATATTCTGGGTTGTCTCTAAATTTGGTTTAGAGTCTCATTTTTTGATGAAGTTTTAATCTTTTTGGTTTTGTGTGTGTAAGTTAAAAAGTAGAACAGAATGTCAGTGAAGGGTAGAGGAGGAGTTGGAGTAGGAGAGATGGGTTCAAGGAATGTAGTAGTGTCAAGGAATGTGGCACTTTTGCTTTGTTTTAGTAGCTTCTTTGCTGGGATATTGTTCACTAACAGGTAAGTTTTGATTAATGAGCTCTTATTGCTTTCTTCAAAGATGTAAACTTTGGTGGTTGTTTTGATTGTATGATGCATTTTAACTCAACTGGGTTTCACTGAATTTTGAGAAATATGTGATCTTTGAGAGAGATATTGAAATAAGTGAGGCTCTTTGACTGATTTCTTGGAGTTTTAATTTGCAGTGTTGTCATTGATTTTCGAAGCTAAATGTCTTAAGACAGAAGATGAATGTTGTAGAACAAATTGTGTAGTATTTTACTCTTCTGTTCTTGATTTTTGGATATTGTGGAATCAAATGGCAGCCATGATTATCTTTTTATTTTTTTTTGGCAAATATGTCTCCACCGACACTATCTTCACCTTGGAAACAGAAAACTGTGAAGGTGTGCTGTCGTCTCTTTCTTTATTTTCCTTTACTTAAACTAATGTCTAATGGTGTAGGGCTGGTTTCAATTGCACTTTTTATTCTATGTTTTGAGCCACATAATTGATAATTCCATATATAGCACTAGTGTTGGTGCCAAGTGGTAGCAAGCTTCATTTATTATATTTTGGCAGACATTTGAAGTTGTATTTATTTTTTGTATTTACTTGTTTTTTTTTTTTTTGGTTTAGGACTTCTTTAATACAAGTTGAGGTGAATGATATGTCATATATATGTATATGTATGGATGTATGTATGTGTATGTATGTATGTATTTATTAATCAAGAAATATTGTACCAGGATACGGACAGAGCCTGAAAGAACAAATTTAGAATCTGAGGCTTGTGATCAGAAGCTTGTAAGTGCATACCAGGCTTTTATCTAAATCTCACTTAAAAGCATATGCATAAAGCTTAAGCTTAGTGTTGTGTTGGGCCATGTGGCATGGAGTGAATTCAGAATGCAGCATGACTATTTGGTTGCCAATGAATAAATTCGTATAACTAAATGTTTTGTGTTTGGTTTGGCTATGAATAATTTTTTCATGTAATATAATCTTTACTTTCATCTAGCTTTTTGATTTGTAAAATTCAACTAACATGGAAGAACATTGTGATTATTGCTTATGTTTCTCTGTCTTATGCATCTTATTATCCTAAGACCTTGGTAGTTAATACTTGGAACAAAAAAGGTTGGAATATGTAGCCTGACACATCAGCTATGACATTTCTGTGGTTGATCAATAATTTCTTCGAATTAAGAATTTAATTGTTTAATTTGACTATGGTCTGTCTTCTCATAAAAGCCGTCTTCTTCTATATAAAACTTTTGATTTGTGCTTGCAAAAGTGGTGGACAAAAGAAGCAGTTTTCTTCAAAAATGTATTTTTGATTTGTCTGCAGACATGGTGGAAGAATATATTATTACATGTTAGTTTTGATATCGGTGCAGTTTTTTTTTTTTTTTTGTCATTTTTTCAAGCGAAGGTTAGAATTTGCTGTGTGCATGTTTCTGGAAATCTATATTTCTGCGTAACTAGCTTTCCTATGATCAGATTTAGCTATGCTTTTTCTATCAAGCCATTGCAATTGACATGCCAATTATAGTATTTGCTCTGATTTTTTGCCTTTATCAGAAGGTTGGAAATCATATATCCAATTACAGTCTAGGGCAAATTTCAAGTACTCAGAATGATATCAGGTAAGCTCTGCTGATACATGTTGTGTTGTGTTTTTACATATACGAGGGTGTCATTACCCTTCCATTGACCTAAATTCAAATGGTGCTGTATTCTGAAAGCAGTACACTCAATAGTAAAATTTCAAGTATAGAGATGAAATTAGCAGCTGCCAAGGCAGAGCAGCAATCTTTGTCGAGTGCTGATGCTGCATCAGGAAACTTGAAAAGAAAATACTTTATGGTAATTGGAATCAATACAGCTTTTAGCAGTCGGAAGCGGAGGGATTCAATCCGTGCAACTTGGATGCCACAAGGTGAATTGACTGGGCCGTTATTTGTTCATATGCTATTCCAGTTGTAAATTTTGCAGTTAAAGTATGACTAATGGGTTCCATATTTCGAAATTTTAACTAGGTGAGGAAAGGAAGAAGTTGGAGGAGAAGGGTATAGTCATACGCTTTGTTATAGGTCACAGGTGAGATTTTATACCTTTCTTGTTGCTAGTGTTATTTGGTGGTGTGCTGGATTTTCTTAGAAAGTTTCTGCCCCTTGTCCATCCTTTCATCTACTATGTATGCAGTCCGTGGTTCTAGCAAGGGAGTACAAGTTTGATTATATCATAGTAAACAGATCTCAAAACTGATGCATTGATGAATGCAGGACTTTGTTTCAAAAGCCAGGAATCTTGAAAGATTTGAAAATTTGTGGATAAAATAATTGCAATGTCATGAGAAGGTGTCGATGCATGTGAAAGTGAGGAACTATTTGTCTGGTCATGTTATGAAAAAACCCACAGCTAAGAGCTCTATGAACCTTTTCGTCAATGTGCATGGATTATTTACCTCAACAAATAGTCACAATAGGTTAAGAGTTTGTATGCACGCCAACCTTAGCTATCACTAGTCCCTGCATGATATGATTAATGACTTGCTTAATGAGATCTGGTGGCTTATGTACATATATTTATTACATTCTTGATTGCTGAGTCCACCATTCATGCTAGATGGCAGTACATTATGTGGTTGTGGAGTATGGATTTATAGAACAACTGTTAACTGGTTTTTCCCATAGTTCAACAGCTGGTGGCATTCTGGACAAAGCTATTGAAGCAGAGGAAATGATGCATGGAGATTTCTTGAGGCTGGTGATGCTCTTGTCTTAATGGTTTTACATTTAATTCATTTCCTAGCCATTACATTATCTCTGCACTTCCGATGGTTCAAAAATAGGTCTAATCATTATGTTTTAACAGGAACATGTTGAGGGCTACCTAGAATTATCGGCCAAGACAAAGACGTACTTTAGAACTGCTGTTGCTTTGTGGGATGCCGACTTCTATATCAAAGTTGACGATGATGTTCATGTGAATTTAGGTAAAACGAATTTCCATCTTTTCTTGCATGTTTAATTTGTAGATCTTGTATGCAATGTCTCTTTCTACCCCGCCCCAAGCACCCACACTAATATGACATCAACACTCTAGAGATGAGTGCCTGTGAATTTTCCAAGTACCATGTTTGTCACTTTTCTCCTATCTGATTGAGTTCTTATACTGTGAAATTGATGTAGCAACGCTTGGCACAATCTTAGCTGGACACAAAAAGAAACCTCGGGTTTATGTTGGCTGTATGAAGTCTGGTCCTGTGCTTTCTAAAAAGTAAGCTGAATGGCCTGAGCTTTTTGAATCACCTCAATATTAGTTAGGAATGATTTATGATGTTTCCATGAAACAGGGGTGTGAGATATTACGAACCAGAGTATTGGAAATTTGGAGAAGCTGGAAACAAGTATTTCCGACACGCTACTGGACAACTTTATGCTATATCAAAGGATCTGGCAACCTATATATCAGTAAACCAGTGAGTCTGCACTCCAGTCACATAGGTTTTTTGGTTTACAGAAAAATTTATAGTCCCTTACGAGTAATGATTGAATGAGCTGAAACATTTATTGTTTAATCCAGTTTATTACCAGGAAACTGGAACGAGGGGTTCTAATTCCGGCTCCACATATTTGATTCCTTATAGATTGTGAGCTTTCTTTCGCTAAATATGCACTTAAATTGTCTTTTAATCTTATCTTTCAGGCACATCTTGCATAAATATGTCAATGAAGATGTTTCTCTGGGATCTTGGTTTATTGGCCTAGATGTGGAGCATGTTGATGATAAGAGACTTTGTTGTGGCACCCCACCAGGTAAATGTGAAATTGCTAGCCTTACATGTTTATTATTATTTATTTGGTTTTCACATGGGAAAATGGAAAATCACTCCGGTCAATGATAGGCTAAAAGGAAGATAGCAACACCTGAATGTGTAAAATTTCCATGCCTCTATGGACAGATTCATTTCTGCAACACCCAAATTGACATTATGCTTCTCTGTTGAACTTAATTACCTGGTTAATGTTAAAGGTTTTTCCTACTATCTGTGAGTTATAAACAGACATATTCAGGATTCTTTCAGGGTAATTATCCTTTAACCAAACGGAATATATTGATTAAAAGAGTGCGGATATAGCATACAAGTATAAATACTTACAGAGTTAATGATGTGATTTGTTACTGCAGATTGTGAGTGGAAGGCTCATCTAGGCAGCACTTGTGCTGTTTCGTTTGATTGGAAATGTAGCGGGATTTGCAGGTCTGTTGAAAGAATGATGGAAGTTCACAAGACTTGTGGTGAAGATGTGAATGCACTAGAGCACGCAAGCTTCTAACATAACAGACACCTTTCCTCCAAACTCAGAAAGGGCAACTGGGGAAAGTAGGTTGTAGAGATGCATGTGACATACTAACAGAAATCATAGATTTACAGTGAAAGAGAATAGAGATCCTTGCTGCTTGAAGGGCCCTTGTCAACAGGCGACCAGCCCCAGATGGTGGTAAGACAGTCAGAGGAGAGGGCTGTAACAATCGTTCTTTGAATGGTTGGAGGGCTGTTTTGGTGGTTCTCTGCCATGATTATTAATACCAAACGTTTATGTTAGAAAATCTACATGGACAGCTTTTACTTATATTTTGCTTTACAGATCAATATAATATACATCAGGTATTTTTTTTTCTTGTATCATGTATGGTTTTCACTTTTTAATATCCTTTTCTTTTCATGCTCAAGTTACATTCTGTAGGTCACACGGATCTTTATTGCGTTTGTTAGGATCTAGGAAAGAAAAGATAGACATGGAAATACAAAAGAAAGAAGCATGTTCGGTTGAAGGGTTGACGAGACGAGGATGAAGGTCTAAAATAAACTTTTCTCTACAACAATGGTAGAGTAAATTTTTATCTTTTTAAAATAGAAAGTTCAGAGGAGATATGTCCCTTTTTTAAAAAATTTCGATACAGAAAACAAAACATTACTAAATACTGATTGCTAATGGCAATGAGAAGAAGCTAGTCATCGAACTTGGTCACATTATGTTTACCATATCCAAGCTAATGAATATAAGAATGCT
>Ga0307514_10006193_pt1 | contig 10495 bp, 13 predicted proteins | sample 16_EM_MG_FD_203088 | JGI IMG/M metagenome (GOLD analysis project Ga0307514, IMG submission 203088) | Populus trichocarpa ectomycorrhiza microbial communities from riparian zone in the Pacific Northwest, United States - 16_EM | ecosystem: Host-associated > Plants > Roots > Unclassified | place... | reverse complement strand
GCGTATGTATGCGTGTGGAGCGTGGTGGTAATGGTGGTGGTAATGGTGGTGGTAATAGTGGTGGTGGTGGAGGTGGTGGTGGAGGTTGTGGTGGTGGTGGTGGAGGTGGTGGTGGTGTAGTAGTGTGGGTGGGCGGGGAAATGAAGGGTGGTTGGTTGGCTGGTTGGGAGCTGGGCTTGGGATGTGACCGCTATGTGCAAGCTCTTATTCTATGGGACTTGCTAGCCGGTTCGGACGACTCGCTCTCCAAGCAGCCTGAAGTGGGGTTGTGCTGATGGCAGCAAATGTATCTGTCCTCTTTTTCCCTCCCTGGAGGATGGGAGCACCCTGATACTATCCGAGCGTGGCTGGGGCGGAGTTGCTGGGTTCAGGCCCACCCAGCGAGCGGAGAAAAAAGACCGAGCCAGGAGAGGAGGGGCGCTGGGGCGCTGGGAAATAAAGACGGGGAATAAGTCGAGGGATGGGGGAGGGGGGGCAAGACGCAACTGTGGGCAGGCAAGTGCTGCTGTGCGTGCGGAAGGGAAATAAAGCGGAGGAAGGGCGAGGATGGTCTGTCTGTCCTGCTTACGCTCCAGCAAGAGAGGGTGGGTGGAGCTCGAGAAGGCTGGCCGTCAGAATCAAGCGCTGACTACTCTGCCGGCCTTGCTGGGTGTGTGTGTGTGTGTGTGTGTAGGTACCTACTGCACCGCACTGCACTGCACTGACAGTATCGACTCGCCTGCCCCCGCCCGCCCGCCCGCCCCACCAGTCGTTTTTATCTTCAGGTTGGGATTTGTGCAAGAGCACAGTACTCTACATGTAATGTTACCTACATAAAAGCTGCACGCATAACCGCTCCCCACAGTCATCCCTCCCTAGATCCTAGGCCGCTTCCGTGTTGTGCCTATGATTGCTGTGCCCCCCCCCTCTGATTGCACCGCCCATCCCCCCAGGCAGGAAAAGCTGCGGACTGCATGGATGAGCATCCAGTGTAACAGCATTCGCGAATATGGCCATGGGAATGTGATGCTGCAGCGCTTGCGCGACTTGCTCGTACAGCACCCCGCAGTACGATAGAGTTGGAAAAAAATAATCCATTTTGCAGTATGTGATGCTCTAGACTCTCTTGTTGGGTGGGGTCTTGCGCCGAAAGTGCTCCTTCACATGGTGCTCCTAAAGCTTACAATAAGATCCACTGGCAATCCAATGGAGTGATGGGATTGGGTCATCCGGCAGCATATCATTTCTCTTTTAGGCCGTGCATTCTCGCCAAATATTGCAAGGACATCAGCTACTTGCGCGAAATCGGCTCTCCATAGATATCGATGCACCCTAGGAACATGGGTAACGTTGGCTCAGCCGTGGGATGATGAGACTTCCGAAACAAGTCGGCAGTCACCTGTGAGAATAGCTGATATGAGAGAACAAAGGAGAGATAAGCACCATAGCGAGCTCTTCTAGGTCATGTTTGGTGTACAGTACAACACTCATTAGTTAGATGCCCCCATTCTCTTTTTCCATCTATACGCCTATGAAGCCTTATGGGACGAGAGCAAACATGTAATGCGCTGCGGGTGAATTGCTCTCATGGCGGATATTTACCATCGCAGAGGCACCAGGCAAACTGAGCACTCTCCTCACAGTTACTGTTTCCTTAACGCCTCCAGGCCCATAATAGAGATATCTTGGTCTGGCACGGCTAACCCTCCCAGATGACATGATTACCCTACAGTCTCAAATAGGCTTTGAAAGTTTCGTCCCACTTTCCTCAGTCTGGCCATGTTTGCTTTTCTCCGCAAGCAGCCGTTTGACTATCTGTGCTGATGTGATGCCTAATGTGGAATTGGGGACCGTGGTATCGAAAGCTTAAAGCTAAGTATAGAATTATTTGTGCCTCTGGAGACCACAGTGGAATAGGTATGGTGAACACCTCCAATTGAGACATACATGTACCTAGTAAGTAGAGTAGGACTGGTCGCAGGAACGGCTTCAGGTGTGCCATCCACCTAGGTACAATGTTTTGGTTCAACCAGCGGCGTTTGAAGGGACAAGGGTCTGGTCCCAGGATCATGTGTCTTGCGATGCACTGGGGATGCATCACGTACTGAGGAACCCAGTAAAGTATTAGTGACATGTGTGTGATCTGGCATCTGGCTACCTCAGCCATTCAGTATGCTCATATTTCAGTAATAATTCTTAATTGTGGAAAGTTTGGATGTCGATACGCTGAATTGGAACGTCTGGCAGGCTGCGAGTAGTGAAAGTGAGGTAGGGGCACAGTGAAACTACTCAATGTGTCTCCCGCAATTTCTTGGGCTGCGATCCGCTGTGTCGGATTCCAATGGTGCACTGTCTCTTGATTGAAGGGGAAGTGGAGGGTAGGGGCGAGGGCGAATGGTTGGGGCACCTATGTCGGTAGAGCCGCAGCACAACTGGGGTCTCTTGCAAAAAAGCTTGTCGCAAAGCGGGCGTAGAGTACACCCAACTCCATCAACTCAGTCCTGCAATAACCCCCGCATCCCCTCCCCTGGTACCGACATTACTGCACAAGATCGCGCAGAAGGGGGTGGCTTACCTCCCTTGTCGTAAGGTTCTCGTCCCCAGCAGGCTGCACCAGGAGATTTGAGACTCGCGCGGCCCGCCCCGATAGTTTAAACCGCACGACATCTTACACTACAATACCATCATGACAAGCCTCAAAAGACCAATACCCAATGGGTCAACCTCTACAGCCACAAGCATTTCATCGAAAGTATTCGTACGGTCTGGGAAGGGGAAATACCAGAAAATAGTGCGTGAGCTTTATCTTCGGCAAGATATCCCATGCTCCTCAAAGCTATGCTCCCCATGTACTTTCAATGCTCCAACAGATGCGAGTGGTAAAGGTACTCCATCAATCTCCCATGCTAGGGACCCATATCCTCTGTGATTCCGTTGCATGCTGATTCTGTTCAAATAGTGCAAAACTTTGTTCTGTCCGAAAGACCAGCTGGAACTTCGGCTTACCCCAGTGGACATTACCTGATTCCGGACACCAATATCTTTTTATATTGCATGGATATTATCGAACATGAATCGGCATTCTACGACGTTATTGTTTTACAAACTGTCCTTGAGGAAGTACGGAACAGGAGTTTACCCTTATACAACCGACTGCGGGCACTGACAAAGGGTGACAAAAAACGATTCTATGTCTTTCATAACGAATTCCGACAGGAGACGCATGTCAAGCGCTTACAAGAGGAGATTATCAATGATCATAACGATAGATTGGTGAGGAAAGCGTGTAGTTGGTACAAATCTCACCTGGCCACTGCACTGGCCGGTACGCCCAATAAAGTACCGGAAATCGTCATGCTCTCGGACGATCGGGATAATCTGAGGAAGGCAAAATCCGAGGGAATTGCCTGCTGCAATAGTATGTTGATATTCTTCTCTTTTTTTGCACCCAGAACCTCAAAAAAGATCGTTTGTTTATCAACTGCTCGACCATTGGGTTATTTCCGTATTTATATCCCATGATACAACACCCGTTTTAAGACTTGTCTGCATGTTTCTCAGGTGCCCGAGTACTTACAGTTCTGTTTTTATAGTTCGAGAATATGTTCAAGGGCTAAAAAATGCCGATGAGCTACTCGATATGATCAGTAGTGCTGTTGAAGACCAAGGATCGAAGCTTATGAAAGGCGAGATGCTCTATCCTGAGGTATATCCCTGTAGCCTACATTATCTACAAATTCAAATTGAGGCTTATGCTTGCTTGCCCAGTATTACTCCGTATCGAAGATGATGACGGGCGTAAAGGCCAGTATCCTGCATCAAGGTACATTTAACGTCAGCCCGTATAATTTCCTCGAGGTATGTCTGGGGCTGGATTTGAGCGAATGATTAGCAAGCATGATATCTAGTTCAGTCATTTTTATTACCTGCTTCTGGCGTTGGTTGCATTAGTTGAGTTCTAATTTTAATAGGGATCTGTTGCCACTGCAACGTTTGACAGAGCCCTGCTTGTGCTAGGCCGCGAGAATATCAATCGTGCCGTGCAAGGCGACCAGGTGGTGGTTGAGGTTCTTCCGAAAGACCAATGGAAGCAGTTGTCCACGAAAATAGTAGACGAAGAAACCCTCACAAAGAACGACAATCCGGATTTGGACGAACCGGAGGCTATTGAAACAGAGCAGGAGCGGCGGGCTCTTATTGACGAAGCTAAGAAAAGTCAAGGATTATCTCTCGAGTCCCGACCCCAGCCAACTGCACGAATAGTCGGAATCGTCAAACGCAACTGGAGATAGTAAGATAACCCCGACTTGCTTTTATTTCTCTCCGTACTGTTTCTATCACAACACATGTAGCTACCAATGCATGTAAGCATGTGCTCGCGGGCGACACGGCTAACCAATGAAATAGCTATGTTGGCCATGTTGATCCAAGCTCAGTGTCGTCAGGGCATGGAAGGGGACAGCAAACCGTTTTCTTATTGCCCATGGATAAGCGCATCCCGAAAATTCGCATACGCACTCGCCAAGCTACTGCGCTTCTAGGTAAGCGAGTTGTCGTCAGCATTGATACTTGGGATCGGACTTCGAGGTATCCAGTCGGGCATTTCGTTCGCTCTTTGGGGGAGGTGGAGACGAAGGAGGCGGAAACAGAGGCGCTACTGTTAGAGTGGGACGTCCAGTACCGGCCTTTCCCCAAGGCTGTCCTTGATTGCCTACCCAAGGAGGGTCATGACTGGAGGGTGCCAGAGAATAAGCAGGATCCTCTGTGGAAGGGGAGGAAAGATTACAGGGACTTGCTGATATGCAGTATCGACCCGCCTGGTATGTGCCCACGTCTACCATTTCCTCATCTTCGTAGTTGCTAACACCCCTACAGGATGCCAGGATATTGACGATGCACTTCATGCTCGTGTTTTACCCAATGGGAACTATGAAGTTGGTGTCCACATTGCCGATGTGACTCACTTCGTGAAGCCCAACAATCCTATGGACGATGAAGCAACAGCAAGAGGAACCACGGTATACTTAGTAGACAAGCGTATTGACATGTTGCCTATGTTGCTGGGAACTGACCTGTGTTCACTGAAGCCATATGTTGATAGGTTTGCCTTCTCGTGCATATGGGTGAGCTTGTTCTATCAACTCATCATTCTCTACGGCATCTAACTCTCCAACAGGAATTAGATCAGGATGCGAACATCCTTGGTGTTGATTTTTCAAAATCGGCTATCCGCTCCCGAGAGGCTTTCAGTTATGAGCAGGCTCAAATTCGCATCGATGATAGGTGAGTATTCTCCTTTGGCCTCCTATCATAATGTGGCTATCAAGCCTAACATCATGTAGTTCCTCCCAAGATGACCTCACGAAGGGAATGCGATTACTTCTTATGCTCTCCAGGAAGCTGAAGCAAAAGCGCATGGACGCCGGTGCACTCAACCTCGCCAGTCCAGAAGTCAAAGTTCAGACCGAATCCGAGACCTCAGACCCTGTTGATGTAGAAACAAAGCAGCTTCGAGAAACAAACTCCCTTGTAGAAGAATTTATGCTACTCGCCAACACTAGTGTCGCACGTAAAATCTACGAGGCCTTCCCACAGACCGCCATGCTTCGTCGGCATGGTGCTCCTCCAGCGACAAACTTTGAGGAGCTTCAAAATCAACTTAAAGTACGTAAGGGAATGAATTTACGTGTCGAGTCGTCGAGGGCATTGGCCGATTCTTTGGATACTTGTGTGGATTCTAATGAGCCCTTTTTTAATACTCTTGTTCGTATTATGGCTACGAGATGCATGCTTGCTGCAGAATACTTTTGCTCTGGGGCACAGGCGTATCCAGAATTTAGGCATTATGGGCTTGCGTCGGAGATTTATACACATTTTACATCGCCTATTCGGCGGTATGCGGATGTCGTTGCACATAGACATCTTGCTGCGGCTATTGGGTATGAACAGCTCGACTCTTCACTACATTCCAAGAGCAAGGTGGAGGCTATTTGCAAGAATATCAACGTCCGTCACAGGAATGCCCAGTTTGCAGGAAGGGCGAGTGTTGAGTACTATGTGGGACAAGCACTCAAAAACCGCGAGACGGAGGAAGAGGGCTTCGTGATGAGGATCTTCAGCAATGGTTTTGTGGTGTTTGTGCCTAGGTTTGGTATCGAGGGGTTGATTAGGACGAAAGAGTTGGAGGGTGTGCAAGAGCAGGATGTTTTGTATGATGCGGAAAATTATGTGTTGACGGTGGAGGGTGGGAGGAAGTGGCAAATAGGGCTTTTTGATAAGCTTGTCGTGAGGGTGAGAAATACCAAGGAAGAGAGCACTGGGAAGAGGAAAATTAAGTTGGGTCTGGTCAAGATTGTGGGGAGGTAGAATTTCTGAGGATGCTATTGGTCAAAAATTTGTGGATTCTTTTACCACACGTGACTGCTGATGTCAGAGAGCCTCTATTAAAATGTCATGGTATCGTAAAATTTCCTATCCCAATATTTCCTGGAACCATCACTGTATGTAACCTTAGAGCCTCTATAAATACATTTATAGTCTCTCGCCGAGCTCAGCCTTCTTCTGTCCGTACCTGTATCACCACGTTATTAGCATGTGGCCAATGTAATGTTTCAAGTGACAGAAAGCTACTTTTTCAATCTGATAGCCTGGACGTTGATGAACCCGGTGCTGTCAATTGGCTCCAAGCCACCAATGATGTCCATAGAGCTCTCATCCATGTCATACAACTTCTCAGTAGCGCTGCTTCTGCCGAGAGCGGAGAAGTATCCTTTGTATACTTGGCACCTGACAGTACCGTTGACGGTCTTTTGAGAAGCAACAATGCTAGCTTCCAAGAACTCCCTCTCGGGGGAGAAGTAAAGCCCGTTGTACAAAACCCTGGAATACCCAATAGTGACAAACTGGTCACGGAGCGCACGGACCTCCCTGTCGAGGGTAAGACCCTCAAGGTCGATGTGGGCAGATCGGAGGATAGTGAGACCTGGGGTCTCATAGCATCCCCGGGACTTGATACCGATGAACCTGTTTTCAACAATGTCGATACGGCCAACACCGTTCCTGCGGGCAATGGTGTTGGCGGTGAGGAAGAGCTGAACTGGGTCAGTGACAGACTTTCCGTTCTCATACTCGAGCTTCACGGGGATACCATTCTGAAAGTGAACAGTGAAGTCTTCTGGCACATCTGGGGCGTCTTGTGGGTCGACGGTAAGCTTCCACATGTCCTTTGGTGGGGTCGTGTTGGGGTCCTCGAGGATTCCGGCCTCATAAGAGCAGTGGGCCATGTTCTCGTCCATAGACCATGGCTTTGCCTTAGTCTGGGAGACGGGGATGCCAACCTTGGCGGCGTAGTCGAGAAGGTCATTACGGCCCTGGAAGCGGGAGTAGAACTCGGGAATTCGCCATGGGGCGATAACCTTGATATCGGGCTTGAGGGCATAGAAGGCAAGCTCAAAACGGACTTGGTCATTGCCTTTACCCGTGCAGCCGTGGGAGACGGCAACACAACCCTCTCTGAGAGCAACAGCAATCTGGGCACGGGCAATGACGGGACGAGCGAGAGAGGTTCCTAGTGTGAGATTAGAGATGGTTATGCAGCTTGCGAAGGATAGATGCATACCAAGCAAGTAGACGTTCTCGTAGCTGGCATTGCACTGAATGGCAGGGAAACAGAGCTCCTTCACGAACTCCTCCCTGACGTCCTCGACGTACACAGCAGAGGCACCAACTAAATAATGAGGTTAGCGCAAGGTATGGTATTTTCGGGTAGAGAGAGATACCAGAGAGAGCCTTCTGCTTGGCAGCCTCAAAGTCTTCCTCTTGGCCAATGTCGGCCACTGTTTACACATTCATGTTAGAGTCTTTCTCGTTGTTTATGGCAATGTTGTGGTGCTTACTGAAGCAGACGACATCGTATCCTTTCTCGAGGAGCCATGCTATAAGGTCGTTTGTTAACTTCCCTGTTTCATCTCAACTGCATGCAGAAGCTGCCACTTAGAAAGAGTTGACCCACCGAGGATGCAAGAGGTATCGAGGCCTCCTCTGAGAGAACAAATATGTTAGACAGCGGTGCTTCCATGTTTCTTCCAATTGCTGCATATTGTGTGCACACTATGTCCGAGCTGTTGGGGATACTCACGAATAGGCAAGACAAACCTACCCAAATAACCAAATTCTTTAGTAAAAACAGCACTCGACACACAACCAATTGGACACCCAAGGAAGGGAATGTTGCTTACTTTTTCCTTCGTGGTCATTGTGTGGTGCTTGTTGTCTAAGTAAAAACTCGCGGGTATCTTAATTGCTAAAATGAAGGGTGAATAGGTGAATCTAAAGGTGGTATTGGTAGTTTTTATAGCTTTGAAGCTGAGCTGGAATAATGACAATCGATATGAGCTCGTGAGTCAAAACTTTTTTTCGTCTCGCTAGAGGGGTTGCCCCCTCACTTGCAACAAAACAAAACTACCCCACCAACACCCCGCTCTTATCATTGATCTTATGTTTATACAGTCCGCCGTTTTCGGGGAAACATCACATCTACTAGTCTGGTTTCACATCTCTGGAGGGCGGGAGTCATGAAGTCATTAGTAGTACTCGAGCACATGCTCTATGTTTGCCGAGACTAAACCAGCCCCCCCCATGTTACAATTGACCCATTAAGGTACTACAAGGGTATGCCATACAAGTACTTATACATACTATCGTACCTACAAACTTGGTCGATCTTTTTTTTTTTTTTTGATGAGACGGCGTACAACTTTTTTTTTTGAGTATATACGCCTTTCCATGAGATGGGACGGCGTACATCTACTTAGGAAAAAATTCGACGATCGTCTTGGCGTGCTGTCTTGGCTAACCGGACTACCGGCTAACATGGGCGGCGGCCGGTACTACATATCTCCGTGTCCCAACAACGATTTCGGTAAAGTGCTGTATTTCTCCAATTCCATATCCAGGGCTGGGACACGATGTTTATATACCAAAGCGTTCGGCGGGGTAGGTTATCAGCAACCAGCATTAGGCAGACGCCACAGCAGCCGTTGTGTGTCAAAAGGGCATTTCAATCATTCTCTGAGACCGCCAGGACCAAGCGAATTGTGAATACATTCTCTACAAGGCAATCAATATTACTAGCCCAGAACTCAACAAACAGCCGGATACGGAGCTTCAAGAGTTTATCTGAGCAAGTAATCCAGGCAAATGCAAAATCTGGTAAGTCCATCCGAGTTTCGAACTCCCAGTTCCTGGTCGTCATATCTAACAACAATACCCTCCTCCCAAGCAAAAAAATCCGGATTCAGACTCACCCACGTTATCGCCATCACTATTCTTTCTTTCGGAGCTGGAGCATACGCAGTCATGTCCACAATCCGCAACAACCTCCTTCCTAAACTCACCGATGCGGAGTCTGCCACCGCCTTCAAAGCACAGCACGAGCACCAAAACGAAGTTGAAGAATACATCAATAACCATCCTTTTATAAAGTCCCTCCGCGCCAACCCAGCATTCTCCGAGTCTAGACCCCATCTCCGATTTAGTGATGCCCACCGAGCCACTAGCTTAACTGCTGGAGTGCTCTCTGGCCCTGGGAAGATTGTGGTGCCACCAATTGTCTTCCTTGACGAGGAGGCGAAGACTATGATCATGGTATGCTACTTGGGGGATCTTGTCTGTGGATACCCTGGGTTTGTGCATGGTGGATTATTAGCTACGTTGTTTGATGAGGGACTGGGGAGATGCACGTTCACTGCTTTACCAAATAAGTTGGGCATGACTGCGAAATTGAACATCAATTACCGAGCTCCGACGAAGGCGGGACAGTACATCGTTATGAAGGCTCAGGTGACGAAGGCTGAGGGCAGGAAGGCTTGGGCGGAAGGCCGCCTTGAAACTCTAACAAAGACTGAGGGAGAGGAACCAGTTGTTTTGGTTGAGGGGAGTGGGCTATTTGTGGAGCCAAGACAATTGAAGGTAAGCAGAATTCAATTCCTAGGTACATGCTTTTGTGGCTGACTCATTGGCCATAGTTATTGAGCTTAGTTACTGCATAGAGGTCCAGCGCGTGTAAGTTAGAAATGCATGATACAACAGCTCTCCTTGAAATATTTTGGCAATCAGGCGTGAAAGTGTAACGGGTTTCAGTTTTTGTTTTATTATTGATACCATTTCTTGTTTGCAGATGTTCTCTGTTCTCGTGCCCAGACCGATTTATTTTTGTGTGGTAGCTTAAATCGTTGCAGATAGAACGCTCATCACCTTTAGACATAATTACATCTGCTAGTATGTGTCAAGCAGCGCAGCTTGGCGCATTAACCCGTGGACATTCCGTGTTTGTGGCTTGGTGAGATCGGCTTGGTTGGGACTTTAATATTCGAAACTCCATTTCTCCTCGTGCAGTACCCGCCGTGCAAACGTTGGATTTCAAATCTCACCACCTCGATGGCCAAAAGTGCCTCATGCTCATCTCTCAATGCGTACATCTGAACGTTGCACGTACTTGCTGTTGCAGTTTGTGAGG
>Ga0307514_10006191_pt1 | contig 10497 bp, 9 predicted proteins | sample 16_EM_MG_FD_203088 | JGI IMG/M metagenome (GOLD analysis project Ga0307514, IMG submission 203088) | Populus trichocarpa ectomycorrhiza microbial communities from riparian zone in the Pacific Northwest, United States - 16_EM | ecosystem: Host-associated > Plants > Roots > Unclassified | place... | reverse complement strand
CCCCCCAAAACCCCCCTGGAGAGTTTTGAAAACCTTTTACATCACCTTGTGGCTCTACAGTTTTAGTTTAAACTGTTGAGCTACATTTGTGTAGTACCCACTGACCCATCTCTGCAACAGTGCCTGGTGGGATGTCATTTGATTATCAATAACATTCCAATCGTGGAGTGGGTACAAACATTGCGCTTGCGACCTGCTTGGAGGTCGAGTGATGCGATATTAACTCGTACACCTAGTGGGGGGCCTTACAGGACATCTGACACATGGTCAGGCCCGCATACACACTTACAGTCCACCCTTGCTATAACGGACGGCTAAAATCCAGCGCTTTCTGTCCAGTATAGCAAGGGATCTGGTATAGAAAGTGACAGGGGTTGAGCTTGGCATATGAGTAATGGGTACAGTGGGATCTGGAGCGGGAAGGTCTGGATTTCCCTCTTGCAATTGCAATACCAGTCATACCAGTATCAATTATGTTGAGAAGTGCAGGAAAACGCCGAGCACTGAGTGTGCTGGAAAAGCGAGACAAGCGGCTGGAGCCAGAACATGCAAAAGAGAAGCTTAGTGACTTTGGTAAGAATTTCATTGATGATGAGGTAGGTAATTACATAGATCCGAGTCTCACTTGATTTTGCTGTATTAGTAGTGATAATATAGGGAAGAGCACTATCACGATCGACGCTGTCTGATATACTTAAAGAGAGTGCCAAATTGTTGGAGCAAGAGTTACCTGATAGTAGCGGTTGGAAGAAAAAGCAGCGTTCAGAGCAGTTTCCAATATTTGAACGTCATGTAGTGGAGTGGGTGGATAGAGCGAACCTGAAGTGGGTCCCAATCAATGATTATGTGCTTAAGATCACTACTGAAAAGCTGATGAGTGAGCTATCAGTGATCTCTCAAGAAGATTATACAGATTTTGTTGTATCCAATGGATGGATCAATAATTTGAAGCATCGTCATAACTTGCGGTCAAAAAAAAAAGAGGTGAAGGAGGTGACTTTGATGAGAAGTTAATTCCAGGTATGCGGCAAGAGTTAAGAGCAATATTGGATGACCTCCCACTTCGTGATGTGTTTAATTATGATGAACTTGCTCTTCAGTAAGTATTTGAAATCTAAACTTTATTTATATTGCCTAATATAGTAATGTTTTAGGTTCAATTTATTACCTGATCATACTATTTGCAGAACCGATGAAGAAGTAAGAGGAGGCAAAAGACAAGAACTACGGATTTCAGTCTTTCTGACTGTAAATGCTGATGGATCAGAGAAAAAAAAAGCAATGGTTATTGGTAGAGCAAAAACTCCGGTATGCTTTCGAGAGGCTAGAGTGAATCCACATAATCTTCCTGTTGTTTATCGTAACAACAAAAAAGCCTGGATGAAGAGTGAGGTTTGGTATGAGTATTTACATCAGCTCAATACCGAAATGTGAATATCAGGTCGTCATATTTTCTGGTCACTGACAATTGTCCTTCTCATCCACATTTGATGAGCCTCCTAAGAACTATGAAGGACCACCACCACCACCACCACCACCAGTTTTAACTCATGTTAAATTGGTATATCTTCCAAAAAACACTACGCCATACCTATAGCCACTGGATCAGGGAATTATTCGCTCATTTAAAGCATCCTATCGACGCCGCTATGCAGAATATTTGGTTACGTACTTTGATACACATCATTCTACACCACCAGAAATTGATATCTTACAAGCCATACATCTCATTGCAAGCTCCTGGTCCGATGTACTTTCAAAAGCTATCTATAACTGCTGGCAAGAGGCCTCTATTCACTCTCGACTAGTAGCAACTACTGCTATAAAAACAACCTACACGCAATATCTAGAACACCTTCAGAGCGGCACTGCTATTGCAATCGATTCTTTACTTTCGATTACCTCCGATACAAGCTATCACTCAGGGCACACCGAAAATATTGTACAGCAGTATTTATATTTTGATGAGGATTCAGCGGACCTCTTCAAAGGATGGCGGCCAGCGGAGAAGATAATAACGTATTTGACTTCCGGGATGCATGTTTTTAATTGTTAAAAAATCGAGTTATCATGCAAGTGGGCTCAAATTGAAACGAGAGCTATAGTGTCAAGTACTGCCCTTGGGTGAGCATTGATATGTGAGGTATCAAAGGATGGAAGATAGTAATTGGAGTATGTATGGACCAAAAATTGACATGATTGAACTATGGCCTGAAAGAACTTGTGGCGCTCAAGATACATTGAATATGATGTATAATACATGTGGGTCCAGTATCAGGACCAACGGCGTTATTAGAGTAAGTACTAAATTATAGGGCAGCGGATACGGTCAGGCTCTAGTTCCTACGACTACTAAGTAGTTGATCTACTAGTCCACAGTACTAGCAAACTATTATTTTACGGCGTCGTTGGAATATGATACTTATCTTTCCACCCAACCTCTCGTGTCCTTACATCCTGCGTTTCTGCTTTACACTCTATGGTATCAACCGTTCTCAATCAATTCACTCACAGATGAAATCTAGGTAGGCCCATACAACTTGGACACCAAAGACTAGGAAAAACCCGCCAGAGCACAGGGCAACCGAGATTTTTGCATACGGATGGGGGTTCACATATCTCTTAAGCAGGTTCGCTTGACCCTGACTATTTAACTTTTTTTTAAGGAATCATTAATCGCATTCAGCCTACCTAGACTATGGTGATGGTCTGCAGCTCCCAGAATGCGCCGGGTGGCCTCTCTTCATCCGCTCGGAGCAGTCCCTGCGCTCCCCTCTATCTACACATGATTGTATTCTCCAAAAGAAACTCCAATACCCTCTCACACCACCCCTCATCATACTACAACTGCTCTGGCGACCTCCCCTTCCCATCCCCCACCCAAGGGCAGCGCATGACATGCGCCGCGTTTTGGGGCGTCCATCGGCCATCACAAACGCAACAGGGTTCCCTATCTCCCACAACCACTGCCGTTGTGGCCCTTTGTCCGTCACCATGTATACCAGCCCTTTGGTCGCTCTTGTAGACCATCGCATATGTGCCGGTGCCTTGGGATTCATCGGGTGCCTGGCTATTTAACCTGCACATAGTAAATGGAGCTGAGTGGAAACAGGCCAATTTCCCAATTGGGAAGTGACTGCCTAATTGGGTCGTTGCACCAGACTTATACCAGGCTAGCACCAGAGGAGTGTCAACCAGACTATAATAATAATAAGTACCACGCGGCATTCTCTCCTACAGTACCTACCTAATACTAACTACGTGCATGTACATGTACAGTACATACAGTGTAAGTACTGCCCGTGATTGCTACGGATGGAATGAAAATCAACCTCGTATGTAGTACTGTACATACATATGTACTCCGTATCGTACTACCATATTTCACGGGGTAGTGCATCATCACCAGGAAATGCATCAATTCCCGCAATCAACTTCTAGCAGCCCGAGGCCTAGTTACACAGTACCCAGGAGATCCAACGCTTCTTCCAACAACAATAGGAGATACATGACGAGGGCTGAGAGGGGTTTGGAGCAGTGGGGGTGCTTGACGTATCACGGGCAAGGGGGTAGCCACCATAATAACCGACTCAACTGAGGAATCCAGATTGAGCGGAGCCTCAAAATCAGGCTACCAATCCTCCACCTCAGATCAAGAGTCACCTTGCGATGCCCCGGCTATACTAGATTCCTCAGACTCTCCAAAGTGGACAAATACCTTGCGCTGTTGCGGCGTTTTGCCTTTATTCTTCCGAGACAGAGACTGAGACATCCGTTGCGCACTGGCCTCCCGTGCAGCTTCTTTTTTTTCTTCTCAGCACGATCTCTTTGCAAATAGAGGTTATAGAGTACGGCGCCATCAAGAACAGTGCCCTTCCTGTTGCTGAAGAAGATGTATTGTATGAGAAAGAAGAGAATAAGCAACAATTCGATGAGAAATACAATACTCAATGAAATCAAGATGAATGTGAATCTCACAACCATCAAGTATGAGAAAGCGGTATTGTTATGGTGAAACCAACCGTCCCTTCGTAATATTATCGAAATGCTTCAACCACGCAACGCTCAAAAAGCTATTATTCCATCCTGCCTTACTATAAGTAAACTTCCAATCCTTGCATATATCGATCAATGAACCCAAATGCTGATACCACCCCATATAATGTGCTAAATAATCAGTGGTGAAAGAACTGCTCCATCTCCAGAAATAGTCTCCACAGCCGTAACTAACTCCCGTCTCCCATCAGTTGCCATCTTCCCAGTCATACCACGTTCTCGGCGTTGATATATGACCTTTGCCCTACCAATACCCTCTGTCGAAACCCTTTCCATCCATATTGTACATATTCCCCTCGGTGATCGAATATTTCTTCCGTACCTGCTGGACCTTGGTAAATGACGCTGGATAACTCCCGGATCGCATATGCCTCTATAGTTTCCTCCTCTAAACCAAGCTCTGGATGCCTCAATAAGACAATTGCTTCCTTTACATGGCTTACCCGAGGTGGGAATCCAAACTCTTCTTCTGGTGTTAATAGCTGTTGATGCACATGTGCTAACCTCCGAAGGTTTTGCTCCTTTTAAGCGCCATCGCACAGTGGAATAATGAACCCCATAAGCCTCTGCTGCCTTTTGAACTGGCGGAAACCGTCCTTGTTGTACTCCATCACATGCCTTCTTGATTGTTTTCTCTCGATCGGCCTCCTCTTTGGCTACCTGAAGTCGGCGTGGCTTTAGCTTGCCCATTGGTACTACTAGCGCTATATTAGTATCAACCTCGCTGGGTCGTGTGTAGAGTTTGCCTACCGTCACTTCTATTGTGTTCTCTGGGCTGTATTTCACCTAATGTTCACTGCGCCGATGCCAATCCCGTTGAGCATGCTGACATAGCCGAGATAGGGATAGCGTGGGGGCTGATGCACATCCCCGCTAGGTACCTGGTGAAGGAAGGTACAGCTGTTACCTAAGTGCAATGCCAGCGGCTGCCAAGGGTCTGATTCTATCGAACCGGTATGTATCCAAAACAAGTACCTAACATCCGCTCTCGCGACAGTAGATTCACAATGGCTCTCTGGGCGAGAAAAAAAAGGCTCTGATTGTGTCCATGAGGAGCATGAGGAGATAACTTGGTGGGTATGTTTTACGATGTTACAAGCGCGGAGTAAAGGGCGGCGGGTATTGAATAAGGAGTGAAGATCTCGTTAACGTGACCTAGGGCTAGCAGCGAGAGGTGTAACCTAGTGGCTGCAGCACCTGGGCAAAGCAAGATTGTATGTCTGCTAGTATCTTCTGTCTGGCAGAATACATGTATCCCTTCTTAAGATGTTTCAACTTTGGCCCCAGTACCCCGCCCCGCGACTGGACCGCTTCTCCCCGAACAACCCCCTTCTTTTTTGAAAATCATTACTCGCATCTCCATGTAGGTTATCCAACCCTAGAGCCGGATTAAATACAATGCTCAGGAAGTGTTCCCTCCTGCAACACCCAACCACTCCCCCTTTTACAGCAGGAATCAAAGTCAATAATCATTGCCCTGTTGTCGGATTGATGTCATTATGCACAAACCTCCACCACAACCCTCTCCACGTCAAGCTGTCCTCGGTCCGCAACCGCCGCCGTCAAGGTAGTTCCATACCCCACAAAACGGCCAGTGACTCCGGCATCGGAGCTTCTGAGTACCTAGCTAAATATTAGGGTGCATCATGTGTGGGAGAACTCGAAGCCGCTAGTTGTTACTACCCCGATACTGGTAGAAATTATTCCCACAGCCGTGACATGCAAAGGAGTGAAGATATAACCATAGCGCAGTGGATCGTCGGGTTACTCGGCGGTTTGGTGTGCGTGGAGCTTCTTTCGGGAGTCCTGTTAGCTTGTTAGTTTCTGGTGTTGTACGCAAAGGTGAAGGTATGGGCCCTCTGACTTTCCATCCAGGTTCTCTTGTAAAATGAAGAAAATATAAATAAACCTCTCAATTCTGCCCAAGGCTTTGGTATAAAACATAGAATCATCCCCTTGATATATGTATTCTAGGCTTTTATGTCTCCAACTGAGACCCACAGCTGGAGTGGTTCAAGAGTCACGAGCGACAGTCTGGGTACAAGATCAGAGTGGTTGAAAAAATTGCCAAGCATCAACAAAGATTTCCATGCTGTTATATTAGAATGACACATATCTCAGATAATTGCCAATTAGGAAGTTTGCAAATGCGAATTCAGGATCATTGATACACTCTTTCGCACCATTGGATCTCGCATGCACAGCCACACACTGTGCTAATTAATCAAATCTGGTTTGGGGTAGGTAGCTTATTGTCACTCTGAGAGCAAACATTAATAGGTTTATGTTACAGGAATTGCATGCGTGGCTTGTTTGGGCATAATCCTGTTACAAATGATTCGTATTCTTGTCTTTCAATAGAATCTGGAGATAGTTGCAGGTTCAGATAAACAATCTTATGACTGCTGCATTCCAGCCTTACCATAATTATTTTTTCCATCCACGGGTTGATCATTTTGAGGCATACATGGGAGTGACTAGGCCACAAGAAACTAATCAGTAGGGGTTGTCAGTCCAAATTTGTAGCCTGTATGTGAATTTTCCATATCACACTTTGGGTTACGTTAAACGAAATGTCTGCCTAGGTTGTAGCACTCGAATTCGTCTTTGTCACATTCGAGTACGGAGGCCTCCGTAGCAAGTCTCAGAATGCACACTCTATGCCGATTAAAATACGGGCAAACTGCATAGTAGGTGTGGCCATTTTTATATTGTACCACTGGGATATGCATGCTGCCAGTGTTGAAATCCCACACAAAATTCGCCAAACAAAACAAAAGACACATACGGAGTAGACTCCAGGATTATCTGGGGTGCGGTTTGCGACATATCATATTGTTGAATATATGTATTGTTAGCACCATATGCATGGGCGATCCCGAGTTGCGCTCTGACTTCCAACTTGGCAGCGTACAGTACCTGCTTGGCTTCACCTTGCGTTGTCCTTGCAGCCCCGCAAATTCCCTTATAATATGCACGAGTCGAGTGAACTCCAACCCACCTCCAGTAACACCACTATCGAAATCGGATGGGGGCCCAAATGCAGCCAGTGTAAATGGCTATCAGATGTTGCTGTTCTCGACAGGCTGGGACCCACTTGCAAGCGATGTACCCCAGCTTGAATTCCATTATTTCTAAGATCTTCGGAACTAATATTTAGCAGAGTATTCTAGACTGCCAGGGCCATGAACGGCACACTGCCCACAAGCTTGATTGCTCACGAGCTGATATATTGCCGTACCCACACCAGATAGCAGGTTGTCATGGGCCATGGTGTAGGTCGACTGATTCACTATACAGTAGCACACAAGGCGGATTGATGTCATATGCATTGGCTCGTGTTTAGGCATTTTATTCATAAATGAGTGTTTCCCCTCTTAAAATCTCACACATACTCCCTGCCCCGTGTACATAAAGTGAAGCTTTCAATGCCCGCACCTCCTACTTGGCCGGGTGTGATTCGATCATATCCAGCGTTGGCTGCCTTGCATCTGATATCAGTGTCACACCCACCAGTACCCACCCATACAGAAGCTGAAATAGCGAGTCATACCTGCGTTGAGCCTAATCCCTTACTAGTATAATGGTGCTGGGGCATCTCGTTTGGGACGAAATTCGTTAGTATTATCCCAGCTAACATTGAAAATGGATCCTGAATCAGCAGAGCCCCTCAAAGTCATGAGTATGGGTATACTTACTGCTTGGTAACATCTTGCTTCCCAGTCCTAACAACCACAAGATAAGGGTCGGCCCTGGGCAACTCTATACTAGTAGACTCTCTGGGCTGAAGCAGCCGGCCATGGTTCGCCTGGGCTGTATTGTCCCGCGAACGGACAACAAGGGCCACATTGTCGTCATTGTAGATTGGAACGGTATGTGTACCGTATCTAGACATGGTGAAGTGAATGAAGGTAGAGATTGGAGGTGTAGTAATAGTTGGTAGAGCTTGGTAGTCGCTGCACAGGTTGGATATGACTGAGGGATGTGTTGGTTGGGAAGAGAGTTGGTGAGCTCGAGGGCAGTTGGGTGGACTTTATAGAGAATTCCAGCCCATGCCCACTCCTTTCTTTCTTTCAGTAGCAGTGGCATTGTAGCTCGTCTGACGCTCGTGCCACTCTCCTATCATTCGTATGGTGGATTGAGGTTCCATGCAGCCGTGGCTAGACCCATGGGGCCAACCTCAATTGCAATTGAGAAATACCCCGCCCCAACACATACCTATTGCAGGTGAATTGCGTACTCATTACACACAATTGTGACATGGCCACCCACTCAGAGTCACAAAGTAAATGTAGGAGACGATATTGTAGCTCGGATGTGTACGAAGCTTTATTCACCAGCAACGCCCCCAAATAAGCAGTTGCCTAGGGCATAGTCTAGTCACAACATACGGTAAATGGTATAGTATATGTGATGAACACCTCCATTATGAATGATACTGCCCAGAAGAAATCCCACTCAAATGTCCATAATCCTTGAGGAAAAGTGCCCGATAAGTACGAAAAGCACCCGAATGCCCAAGGGTACTTGAGTATTATGGCATTCAAGCATACGAAGGTGGCCACACGCTTACCTGTGATTAATAGTATTCGAGGATCTCCGGGCGTGCTAGGATGCAAAGACAAATACGTAATATTGCCGACTTACTAACTTGACAGCTGCAGGTCAGTTTTCAATTGTCCAGTATTTTGAGGGGTGGCCTCGCCAGGCCCCCAACGTCTCCCTATAATTGCGTGACCTATTTCTTTTGGCGCCCCACCAGCTGGATTTTCCAACTCTCGAACCGCCTTATTATTCACTCAACCTTGCTCTACCGGACAACCAAAATCTGGGTATACATATATCTATTACCCGTTATGTCAGAAGTGTGCTAGTACAAGTACGCTAGCATACCTGCACGTCCAATAACACCTGTTAGACTGGGGCGGGTAGGCCCACAGGAGGCTAATTGGATGAGACTCTGCGGTGTGAAGGTACCTCTGCCTGGTACATACATGTAGAGGGAGCGAGCACCCCCGCCGGTACATACAAGCCCATCAGGTACGGTATCTGCTATAGCTACATAACTTTGAGTAGTAAATCAGCAGAAATCTCCCATATACCAAGGTGTCCGCTATAGTGAGGGCTGAGACAGCAAGGCTTGGGCGTAATATCAACGGAACCTTCCACTCCAAAAACAATATGTTATTTCTCTACGAGATGCCGGTGCCCGCCAGACTATATCTTACTACACATTCAAATGGCGTGATCTAAACCCAGGAGCTGCAGTCCATCGCCATACTCTAGATAGGGTGAATGCGATTAATGATTCTTTTAAAAAAAAAATGGCATGATCTGAAGCACTACCGCGATATAGCGCATTGCAGAATGAACTCTATCAACAATCGAAATCGTACTGAAGCTGGACATATAGTATCTATAGCTATTGGTCTAAATGTATTGAATATTAAACAGCACTAGGGCCTTGTGCAGACCCATGTTATTGAGTTTGGTAGTGCCGTTTGGAAGGTGCCGTCTAGTTGCCCAAAGGCTGAGTAGTACGAGGACTTACAAGGACAGACTAAAACCCCATGGTTAACGCCACATTCCATCCGAGGGGCTATCCTGTGAGTTTCTGCTTTTAGAAGGTCATTTCGGGCGAAATTTGGACCTAGCTGGTCAATCCCACAAAGTGTATCCTTTCAAACACATATATATTGAACACACGCCCTGCCCAATGGATGCCCTCACCTACAACAATTATATCCTGTTGTACATTCCCATATAAATCCGAATCTAGTCCTTAGGAGGCCTCTGGGGACTCTGCTTGAGGCATCCCTACCCCAAATATCTTAAATGATATATACCCCCCAAAACCCCCCCTGGAGAGTTTTGAAAAACCTTTTACATCACCTTGTGGCTCTACAGTTTTAGTTTAAACTGTTGAGCTACATTTGTGTAGTACCCACTGGCCCATCTCTGCAACAGTGCCTGGTGGGATGTCATTTGATTATCAATAACATTCCAATCATGGAGTAGGTACAAACATTGCGCTTGCGACCTGCTTGGAGGTCGAGCGATGCGGTATTAACTAGTATACCTAGTGGGGGGCCTTACAGGACATCCGACGCATGGTCAGGCCCGCATACACAGTTAATTGTACATCTGTCCGACACATTGGCTGTATAGACCACATACTCCTAGCCACTCTGTATATGCCGTAATACCATGTCGGATGTTCATTTGGATGTCAACGCTACCAGTAGTGACTGGCAGCTATAGGTCTATACACTATCCCAATATAGAAGTGGTCACAGCCAAGGAGCATGGGTTTCTCATGTTACTATCACATACTGCGTAACGATCGACACCCGTGTAACGATCGACAAGGGTTCCGCTCGCCATGAACATTAACCTCCCAATTGTGCATCAACGCATCCAATATCTCAACAATAAGAACCA
>Ga0307514_10006189_pt1 | contig 10498 bp, 4 predicted proteins | sample 16_EM_MG_FD_203088 | JGI IMG/M metagenome (GOLD analysis project Ga0307514, IMG submission 203088) | Populus trichocarpa ectomycorrhiza microbial communities from riparian zone in the Pacific Northwest, United States - 16_EM | ecosystem: Host-associated > Plants > Roots > Unclassified | place... | reverse complement strand
TGCCTCGTTATAATCTATATAGGAACTAAACAACAGTGAAATTTCCACAAGAATAAAAATAAATTAATGTTGACTTGATTAGTCTTCATGCTACAAAGTTTGTACCCGATCATCTTTGTGGTTTAATTCTGTTGTAGAAAGTGCTACAAGCAAATTTTTAACTGGTGCCCTTATCAACTACAAGGAAAATTATGTTTGAAATTGCAGCCCTTTGATGATTTCCATATTTTTTTAAAAATATCTAAGAATTCAAAGAGTTGACTATAATTGAATAAATGTTTTAGGGGGACCTCTGTCAGTTGCATGGTCAGATTCCATGAGTTGGATAAATAATGTACATGGTGGAATTTAGTCCCACAGGTAGAGTAAATCTGAATGTCAATAGCTTTTGGTGCCCATTTATATAAACTGTACTTGTCATCATCATTAACAGTGTCAATAAAACATAGAAATCTTAGTTTGACTTCTGACTTCATATTTCACTTTCACATGGTAAATGGAATTTGGCTAATCTTATTTGTGTGCTAGAATCGGATTCATTATGAAAACTAACCATTCTATTCTTTCCATATGCAGTTCTGTATGCATTTTTTGGCCTTCGGTTGCTTTACATTGCCTGGAGATCAGATTCAAAATTATCCCAGAAGAAAGAAATGGAGGAGGTATGTTTTTCCTTTTCTTAAATCTGTTTTCTTCTCCTATTAAATGTCTAAATTGAAGATGCATTTTCTTTCATTGCTGTTAAATAAATAATATCTCCTGTCAAACAAAAGAGAGTTTAAGATTCTTGTAGCTCTCATTTCTGGTTTGGGATGTCTCTGTGGATGAGTAATTGATGATAGGATGGTTAGCATGTTTAATCTGTGGGGTTATATTCCTTCCCCCCGTCCCTCTCTCTTTAATGCTTTGATAGGCTTTGGGCACATTGGTAAACTGTCTTTATCATAATATCACTATGATCCGCTGGTTTAGCCAAGTTGCTATTACATTCCTGATCATAACCAGTCTTCTGATCCAACTTTTTTCACTTCTTTTCTTCACCTGTTTTTTTTTTTTTAAAGTTAATATTGCCTTGTTTTTGCCCTGTTTTATTTCTTTCTAAAAGTTCTCTATGCCATGGGGTCATGAACTGTCCGCATTCTTTCTTAATAAATGATCTGTTTGTGTAATTTATGTAGTTTTATTAATTTGATTATTTGAGGCTTCTAGCATGGTGGTACTTTATTGTGATTTCTTTTCAAAAGAAATTCTTTAGATATTTTTTGAAGCTTAAAATTTGATTCCCTTCTCTCTGCATTGGCCTTTCCTGAGATGGTATTACCTATATCTTGAAGCTGTGCATTTTGTGTTCAGGTAGAAGAAAAACTTGAGTCTGGTCAAGGGAAAACATCCTTCCGCCGTTTCTTTTCAAGATTTTGTACACCAATATTTTTGGAGGTATGTGTAATGCCTCATGCTTGTTCATCATTCTGATCTCATGAAGTATTTCACATTCTTTAATGTGTTATATAGTGATGGGATTTTGCAATGCCAAGTCCTTTTGCCACTCTGTATTTAAGTATGATGATAACTGCCTAAGATTATGTTCGTTTTAGGTATTTCTGTTATAATTCTCCTGATAGAATCTCAGCAGAAGCATTTTTGTTTCTCTATACAGTCATTTATTTTAACCTTTCTAGCTGAGTGGGGAGACCGTAGCCAGATTGCTACAATTGCTGTAAGTTCATTTTCCGATTCTTGTTTTCTTATAGAAATTATAGTGGCATGGCTAAGTTATAGTTGCTCCTTTTGCCTTGTGACATTTTATTTGTTGTTTTCTTCTTGTGCTGATTGGTCATTTGAGTACTTGGTTTCCCTTTCATATTTTGTAAATTAGGATTTTACTCGAATGATTGTTGCAATAGGATTTTGAGCCTTTTCTCTTATTGTAGAGAAATAATTTCATTAAGAAAATTGAATATAATAAAAAAATGGAGGTTATGACATCCATGCTAAGAACAAGAAAATTTCTTCATTATATAAAGCTCTCCAATCTTTCTATGCTATATGGATACTCTAGTGACTCTCATGGTAGAGCGCCTGCCCCTAATGAAAATTCAAGAAACCACATTCTCCCAAAACTGCTGTAAAGGTAAATGTTTTTTGCGACAAGGCACTATTTAGGACAATTTGTTTTTTTTGATCTTTGGACTCTCCAGTTTTGTATCCTAGACTTTCATTTGCGTAGTATGGTTACTGTTACAGCATATCATTGAAGTAAATATCACAAACCATCATACCTGTTGGTGGTGAGTCCTGATTAGCTGGTAGTATGTATGGGCTTTGATACACCTCACTCCAAATGAAATTCACATGTGATATACACCTTTGTCTTCCGAGTTTTTTTGCCAAATAGCAATAAAATAACTTTCTTCTAGAAATGTGTGCTTAGCTGCTAACTACCAACCTAACTATCCATATCCATGTGCAGTACAAGAGAGCAGTAATGAGGCAGCTGAATTTAGCCTTTTAGGCTGTCATGTCTGCTGCTTCCTAGTTTTGTAGAGAGTTCAATAAAGCGCTTGTTAGGTCTTGTAATGAGTTTTTTAGTCACTTTGTTGGATGTAATAGGATTTTGTGTTTGTGCATGTTAGGTTCTTGAGAGTTTCATCTAAACAGTGCAATATTTATATAAGTGCAGTCTTGTGTAATTATCAAAAAAGAAAAAAGAAAGAAAAAAAGAAAAGTCCTGGGTAGGCAAGTTGTCAAACCCCCTTAAATTGTGTTCTTTATAATGCTGTGCTTTTTATAATTTGCCTAACATGCAGCATCAGAACCAAGGTTTGGTTTGTCATAACAAGATTTTGGACTTATAGTCTTCAAATGCGAATACCCCATTATCCACTTGATTTCATGGTTCCTCCTTCATTGTGTGCATTCTCTCTATACAATTTTTTTTATGCATCTGACTTGCATGTGTTTGTGAGTTAGTTTGAAGTTGGAACACACAGGAATTCATAAGCTCAAAAGCAGCTATGAATATTTTGCATGAAAGATCAAAATGGTTCCCCATAATTATGATGTCTGCTATTTGCTCTGCTTAGCCAGAGTGATTTGAAGGGGAAGATACTGTGATTAGCAAGCAATTGTGTTCTTTCCATTTTTATTATCTAGTGATGAACGCAATTGTTTTGGTAGAATATCAAACATGATTTATCTTCTTGTTGCTGGGTGTTTTATGTTACTGTAGTCTCAAATTGCAATTTTGTAGAAGCTAGGTATTCTGTCGCTGTCTCGTAAATTTTTTACAAGAATTTCTGGTCCTGCAGTTGGCAACACACAAAAATGCGCTCGGTGTAGCTGTGGGGGCTACTTTGGGACACACTATCTGCACTTCCCTGGCAGTAGTGGGTGGAAGCATGCTAGCATCTAAGATCTCACAAGGGACAGTTGCTACGATTGGAGGCTTACTTTTCCTTTGCTTTTCCTTGTCTTCTTATTTCTATCCTCCTCTATAAGTGATAATGTAGGCAAACCTGATATACATCTTTTTTTTTTTTTTTGAAGTGTCGACGCTCTTTTTATTTTTTCTCGAAACAAGCACAATGCTAACTGGTTGACTCCAGACAGATGTTATTCTTTTGTACAATTAGCATATATATTTCAAATGTTTCTTCAATTTTACTTGTGAACACATTGATACTTGTTCAAGAAAAATAGTCCATCTCCTAGGTAGCTTATGTTTTACTTGGTTATAATTTCCTTCAATCTTTCCTCGTGTTTTTTCCTTGTGAATCTCGTCGAAGAGAAGAGAGTTCTAGTAGAGAATCCCCTTATGCGAGTGTCCTTGAGTGTATTATTTCAAGAATTGATTTTTTTTTACATTGTAAATTAGTATTTCCCGTTCTAGAAGGGATTCGACTCTCAGAACGATAAAATTTGAGAAACATCTCTTGTAATCTAACTCAGAAAAGGGCAATGGAAGTTAACCTTTAATCAGAGAACTTGCTTGGCTAGAAAAGTATGTGTAACTAGCCTGATTAGCCTATTAAATTAGATAAGACAATCTCTAAGGCAAGTGAGCATTTTAGGCCCATGCGCACCTGAAACGTGCTCTAGTAACAAAACTAATGACACATGATGTCATTGTTTTGCTTTCATGACAGTTCAAAAATGAAGCTGCTCATAAAAATTATAGCTAGAAATGTTAGTTTTTCAACAAATTTGATCTCGCTTGATTTGGAGCTCTAGAGCTTTAAATATAGGTAAATATATGAAAAAAGGTTAGCTGTCGCCCCTGCTGGCAGGTTCGACAAGATTGATAAAATAGGAAAGTTTAGCCGCGATAGGGGCAGAACTCGGTTTTCTTCCCACTAGAATTTTGTAACGTCGTACCTTGAAACCAAAAAAAAAAATAAACCACATTTGAAAATGAATTTGATAATATGCGTATTGATTTAAGATAACAGAACACAAAGAGTAAATGTTGTTGTTGTCGCCTTGCTATTTGCGAAATGTAAATTAAACATGAACTAATGTGGTGTACTTGTGGATTCAAGAGGAACCACGGGAGGAGTAGAACAACTAAAAGGGAGCGCAAACCAAGTATCAATGGCAGGTAGGTGTTTCACACCTATACTCTCCTTAGTTAACAATGAAATGTAAATTTGACACTTGTGAAGAAAGTTAAAAAAGGAAATATATGATGAAATGGACGTGGATTGAAATATGATTTTTGTTGTGGACTTATGAACTTCAATTTTAAATAATGAACTATAATGATGAACCAAAAACAACCGCTTCTGAACTTGATTAGTCAATCCTGAATAAGGGCGGCTAATGATGTTAGCAAGATTTGCTAACATTGGCATGATCTTGATGGAAATTTAACGAATGTTGAACTTGATTAACTATTCGGGTTAAGAATAGTTAATGATTTTGACGGACAATGTCGATATCGAAAAGCTCATGATAATTTGATTAGCTTCCTAAGAAGAAAGCTAATGATGTCAAGAGACCTTGGCATTGACATTTCTGGAAAATCCTCCAAGGCGAGGCGGAAAAGAATTGAATGACTATTTCAGGTTGGAAAAAGTTAATGGCACAGACCGGTTAAGTTGATGCCGACATTACTAAGGATATGATTAGTCGATCCGAGTAAGGATGACTAATGACACTAATAGGAATTATTAGTGTCGGCAATAATTTCCCCAACTTTGGGGTAAAGTAGATATTGTACCTGGTGGAAAAATAGATAATAGTCGAAAAAGGAAAAACCATAAGTGGGTTGTGAAATGATAGACTCCATATGTAGTAAAGAAAGAGTTAAGTGTGGGATTTCAGGACAACTATTATTGTGTATTATCGAGTAGGTAATTATATATATAGATACATGTATTGGTGACTCTCCCACTGTAACAACCCGGCTTTCCAAGCCAAAACAACGATAATTGTAAGAATAAGTATAATATAAATTCAACATGGACTTTAATGTTATATACTAACATGTTTTATATTTGTTATCTTATTCACTCTTAATACTTTACTTGTTAAATGGTTAATTTAGATTTATGTTGTATAACCCTTGGTACAACAAATACTTGGCACTTTCATAGCCCAACTGTATGGTATAACCTGTTAGAGAATAATATAAATCATATCCTAGGACCTCACTTAACAGCTTAAGCTTTTGGGTTGAGATGATTCTTTGACATGATATCAGAGCTTTGATGACCAAGCGGTCACGAGTTCGAATCTCACCATCCCCATTTATTTGATAAAATTAAGCACAAGGTAATGTGAGTCTGTGCAAGTTTCAAGCCCAAAGAGCTTTCACTTGAGGGGGTGTGTTAGAGAATAATATAAATCATATCCTGAGACCTCACCTAACAGCTTAAGCTTTTAGGTTGAGATGGTTCTTTGACATAACCGACACCTGTGCTATGAAAGGAACTTGATTTGTTTTTAACATAAATTAACATCATGAATACTTGACAACATTTACAAGTATTAACATTATTCGAATAAGATAACTAATGTAATCATATTAACAATTTATAATCCGATTGGAACCTCCTTTGTGTGTAGTTTCCAGTTGAGTAATAAAAAGAGTTTATACTATACTTATTTGAAATACCGTTAGTGAATCCTCTAATCTTGACAATTGTTTTATATTTGTTTAAATCCTTACATCAATATCACATATTAAAGCTCTCTTCAACTCCTTTTCATTTATTGTTTATAATTTTATATAGTTAACCTCCCTATGGTTCGACCCCGGTCTTGTCGGGTTATTTATTACTTCGACACTCCTGCACTTGGGATAAGACATCAACTCTTTGATCGTGTCCCTATTCTTACACTATAATCATTCTTCCCCTCATTTAAGGAATACATAATTAATCTATAACAATATTAATAACAAGAACATATTTTATCATTACATCTTTTATAAACCCTGACACCCACACAATTCTAATTTCATCAAAACATGTATTTAATTAAGTTTCCTAAATTTTACCAAAACTAGCAATAGATTCAAAAAGCAATACGTTATCCACCTTATATTTTATTGATGAGCTCCTATTCAACATGAACAACACCTTGCTAGAGAGTGTGTTTCCAATCTCCACCGTCTAGAATGAAGGCAACATCTAAGTACACCATATATAAGAAAATGGACATGATCCAACGGTGAAATCGGTCGAGACTTAACTGCCCTGCATGTGAATTTCCTTTTATTTTCCAGGAAATTTCCGATGATGATTTCTATCAAACAGATTGGGTGCTTTCAAATCCCTCCGGTCAGTTAGTAGAGGAGTTTGCGAAGAACAATATATCCAAAACTCAACACGATCCAACGGTGGCTACCAAAGATATGGCTACCGGAGCATTATTTGCTCTTCCAAATTCTACACTTCTCTCTCTAGCCGAATTTTCTCTATTATCTCTCACCCTTTTTTTGGACTGGTTGGCCTCTTTTCTGTTTTAAAGACATAGTTTTCATTAATTATAATTTTGTACCTCATTTATGCCTTCATGTATTTTATTTTATTTTTCACGTAAACTATCTGGTTTGTTTTTGCTTAAATCGCTAGTCTTTACCGAACTCCGATTGGGATGAGATCTTTAACCAAGGTAGGAAAACATATTAATAAACTTCATACAAAATTGCATCCCAATCCGATAATTGGATTGAGAGCTCTGCTTTCTAATGTAAAATTGGTTAGTTCATGACTTGTCGTCAACAATCCAGATTTTCTTATTCAATCTTTACATAAAATCATATCAATTATCCTTATAAACCTTTAAGGTCATTTTATTATTTTGGAATATATTCATTTTAAAATTTCCACCTTTATTTATTTATCGGGCTTATTACCGTTTCAAAGTAACGTCACTTATTTTGAATCAGTACTTGCACCTTTAGTCCTGTCCTTTTTATCGCACTATCCTTTATTATAATTTATTCTTTATCTCCTCACTTATTCTCTAGAAATATTTTATTATTTTTCTCATTATTTTATCCATCAAAACGCTTTATCAGTTCCTCTGTCCTTATGAATTCTAAACCAAAATTCATTTTATGGAGGTCATCCCTTTTATTATATATCATCATTTATCTATTATTTTTTATCTTGTTTTCCATCGCTCATTGAGATTATACCACTTTCAGTCTTACATTTACATGGGAGTTTACACATCCGCATATTTAAATTATAAATTTCAAGGGTTTCACAACACTGATTCGCTGCAGACAATGAAATTCAGCAGCGCACACTGATTCGCAACAGATAACAAAATTCAGAAGCGAACACTGATTCACTGCAGACAACACAATTTGACAACAAACATTGAATCACTGCACACAATAGAATTTTGGCAGCAAACGCTAATTTGCTACAGACAACACAAATTTTCGGCAGCGAACACTAATCCGCTTTAGACAACACGATTTTGGCAACAAACGCTGATTCGCTGCATACAACACAATCTCGGCAGCGAGCGGTAATTCACTGTAGACAACACAAACTTTCAGCAGCAAATGCTGATTTGCTGCATACAACACGATTTCGGCAACGAACGCTAATTTGCTGCATACAACACAAATTTGGCAGCGAACACTAATTCGTTGCTGGCATAGAACTTGTTGTTGCCAATTCAGAAATCAGCAGTGGAGATAAACTCGTTTCTAGTTTCACTAATAATATGCAATCAAGTAGTTTAATGAAACATTAACGTTATTATGTGTTTAGGGCATAACACTCGTAGTTCCTTTATACACTTGGTTTATGTAGATATAATACACATGAACACATCAATCCAGTTATCCTCGTAGGACGCATTAGCCGAAGTTAACCGTTCATTTAACCCTGTCATCCACTTAGGATGCCATTAGCCAAAGCTAATCATTTATTCATCTCGATCATCCATTTAGGATGCCATTAGCCGTAGCTAATCATTTATTCATCTCGGTCATCCATTCAGATGCCATTACCCGATGCTACTCATTTATTCATCCTCAATTACTCCTTTGACAACCTGGCATGTATACTAACATAATATGGTGACATTCATAATAGGGTATTTCATAAATTAACATTATGAGAGAGGGAGAAGGAAACCACCTACCAGTTCCACCTACGGGTTGCCCTTGTCCTGACGAAGGTCTGATCCCGGCCGCACCACCTAAGACATCAATGGCCACAAATCAGTATATTCGTATTCAATAATCACCCAACTCATCCTTATGCATGCTTTAAACATATACAAGTTCATATTCCAGTGTTCTACATAACATAATCATATAGTACAAGCATTTTAACCATTGGTCCAATTCAGACACGTAAAACCGCTGCAGAAATTATGAGAGAAAATTGGTTCGCTGGTGATGTAGATTCGTCAACGACAGATTTTCAGAACGCGGAATCATCATTCTACCTGATTTGCTGCAAAGCAAACTCGTCAGCGAACTGATTCGCTAGAGCACAAACTTGTTAGCATATCGGTTTGCTGCAACATAAACTCGTCAACGAACTCATTCGCTGCAGACAACGAAATTCAACAATGTACAATGATTTGCTGCACACAACACAATTCATCAGCGAACACTGATTCGTTGCCGACAATACAATTCGGCAACAAACGCTGATTCACTACACACAACACAATTTGACTGCGAACACTGCTTCGCTGCAGAGAACACAATTCAGCAGCGAACACTGATTCGCTGCACACAACACAATTCGACAGCAAACACTGGTTCGCTGCAAATAACAGAATTCAGCAGTGAACACTAGTTCACTACAGATAACGAAATTCGGTAGCGAACACTGCTTCGACAGCGAATACTGATTTGTTGCACACAACACAATTCAACAGTGAACACTGATTTGCTGCAGACAACAAAATTCGGCAACGAACACTGATTCGCTACAGATAACACAATTCAACAATGAACACTGATTCGCTGTACACAACACAATTCTGGCAGCGAGCGCTTATTCGCTGTAGCCAACATGATTTCGGAAGCGAACGTTAACTCGCTTTAGACAACACACTTTTGGTAGTGAACGTTGATTTGTTGCGCACAACACAGTTTTGACAGCGAACGCTAGTTCGCTGTAGGCAACACGATTTCAGCAGCGAACACTGATTCGTTGCACATAACACAATTTTGGCAACAAATGCTAATTCACTGCTGATAAACCAAAATTTCGGCAGTGAATGCTAATTCGCTGCAGACAACACGTTTCAGCAGCGAAGGCTGATTTGCTGCACACAACACAATCTCGGCAGCGAATGCAAATTTGCTGCAAACAACATAAATATTTAGCAGCAAACACTGATTTGTTGCATACAACATGATTTTGGCAACGAATGCTAATTCGCTGCAGATAACACAAATTCAGCAGTGAACGCTAATTCGCTGCTGACACAGAACTTGTTGACGACAACTGAATCGCTGCCGACTAAAAAATCATCAACACAACTTCTGTCACTGCTGATTCAGAAATCAACAGTGGAGATAAACTCGTTTCTGGTTTCACTACTTCCTTTCGGCCAAGCGTACAACTTACGCTAGGCTGCCTTTTACCCATGCCTCTCACCCGTGGTGGACATAAGTCTCACCAAATCGCATTACATTCATCATTCATCATCAACAACGCAAGATCAAAACAAATTCATTTAGCAAGGTTTCCTCAATCCATTCATTCTAACATCGGTATCTAGCATAGTTACTACATAAAATCATATATTCACGATTGAAATATGGTTGTGTACTAATACAATTTACAATTACAAGCTAACTTTCTCAAATTCACAATCACACACAACCATTGAACTCATCAATGAACCAAAACATTTCTAGAGGGAGTCCCGTTTCTGCCGCAACATGTCTTTTCAAGGTTTACCAACAACACAATTGCATTTCAATCATACATTAGCACATTTCAATAGAATTTTTGTCAAATATTTATACACAGAAATCACATCACAATTGCATGCATGATTTTGT
>Ga0307514_10006187_pt1 | contig 10499 bp, 8 predicted proteins | sample 16_EM_MG_FD_203088 | JGI IMG/M metagenome (GOLD analysis project Ga0307514, IMG submission 203088) | Populus trichocarpa ectomycorrhiza microbial communities from riparian zone in the Pacific Northwest, United States - 16_EM | ecosystem: Host-associated > Plants > Roots > Unclassified | place... | reverse complement strand
CAAGCAGTGATCATTGGGGGAAGTTTGGCCATCCTCAGTCTCCCTCTCCCATTAACACTGGAGAGACAAATGACCCAGTCATTGGATTGCGAGGAGAGGGAACGAGTCAAACTTCAGTATTGGGGACTCGGGGCAAGCATGTATACGGTCATCGGTCTCATTTTAGCCCTTAGTATGTTTCTTGAATACAAGCACAGCGGGGTCTAGAGGAGGGTATATTAGAATAGGCTGGTAAGCGTAGCTGGGGGCAGGAGCACTGTTTTGGGTTTTTCTAATATTAAACCAATCGTTATCTTACTAGGCTAACACATTACTCGTATGGCTTCTGGTTATCTGTTTTTTCATCTCACAAGTTTTCCCTTTTTCTCAGGGTGGGCATGCCAAACACACATGAAGGCCCAAGAGATCTATATACAAGCTAAACATACATGGAAATGGATCTCGCTGGACATGAAAAACACAACTTCCGACAACAAGGTGCGCTTCATGCCACCATTAACACCAGGTGTGGGTTGGGAAGGGGTGAGGTGGGATGGGTATGTGAGGTGGGAGCACGGGGGATACTTGTAGCTCGTAGTTAGTGTGCATATGCCAGGGAACTGTGCATGCATATGCATGAATATGCAAGTTTCCCAGATAGGAAGGAGAAAGAACTTTTGTTCTGCACCTCCGTAAATATATGGTTATACCGGATGCACTCAATTGTGTTTGGCTCAAAGAGACCTGGGTTGGCTTTGTGCAACCCCTGGAGCTTGTGCTCTGGTAGTCCGTCAAGGACAGTTCTACCTGGAGAAAATTCAAGTCTATACATACATCCGCCCTGCTGTGTTGTCCGTACAAGAAAGTAAAGAAGGTTTTTCCGGTGCCCAACAACTCAACATTAACCACCATCCTGGAGTACCTACTAGGGATGCCAATAAGAATTTACAGACTCTCCGCACTATTAGGAGTGCTCCAGGGTTGAGGTGAAATTGATAATGCCAAAATCTAACAGGATGGTGGCCCGAGGGAACTACTCCCAAGGGATAGCAGGTGTGCCCCTCCGCATTGGATTCTGACTATGTATTTGGTTTTCGGTTATCTGATCTTTGAAATCACCCCAATGCTTGGCACTGCCCTCCACGGTGGGGGGGGGTGGCGGTTTACCTAAGTCTGTGAAATTCTGTGGTGGATTGCTGCAAGGGGTGAATTTCGGAGGTGTGGCCTCTACACACTTGTATGCCTTGACAACATAACATCCAGTCGCTCTACAATATCAACATCATGAAAATGTGTGGAACCTGGGGGGCTCAATTTGAAGAGAATTTTAAAGGGAGAGAAACTACAAGGGGTGGGTGTTTGAGGATTATCTGTTTCAGAGAGGGTGAAAGTTCGGGCAAAAGTTAAGTGCGATTTGTTTTGGATGTTAAAAGCTAATATATAGGTGCACTATCGGGCTTGCATAGTCTGGCGGCAGCTGGAGTCACGTGATTCCAGTGATCGCTGAAAGCGGTAGTGTGCCTTCCTAGTTGTACCCTTCACTCTATCAACTCCAACATATACTTATGATCACCACATGAGTGATGATACCTGAGTGACGTAACATAGCACTCAATTGTGCATATAGATAAAGTTCTTTCGAACTTTATTAAAGAACACATAACTATTCATATCATATATATACAGCTGTATGATCTAGGTGAAATATTCCTCATATCTGTACCGCTGCCACCCTGAGATAACCGGTATAATAGTCTTGGCACAAGATCGTTCCTAGTGTGGTTAGCATGCAGCCTTTATCGCTCATTTGTGAGGGCGGAATAAAGCCAGGAGGAGGAGGGGTCGTGCAACCGGACTAGGAATAAAGATATATTTGAGCGTGCTAGTTTGACAGTTAAATTATTGCGCTCTTCGAACCTTGTAGATTAACGAAAAGAGCTCTAAATACAGGCGCAAATCCTACACCTTTTTTTTTTTGAGTATACGTCTATGGATGAGAGACGGAATCCTACGCTTATCCTTCGTCCGCTACCGATATATGCGGGGGTACTTTTTTTTTTTTTTTTTGAGTCTGTACGTCTATGGAGCCTAAGGCTATGAGACGGCCCCGTTCCCGCCCCTTTGAAGGTTTGGGTTTGCGCACGGAACAACACGCCGCACCAAGGAAACCAGAACATCCCCTACATATACTGTGCTTGACCCAGCTGTGTGGAAACTGTATAAGAAAAGGCAAGATGGGTCCGCGATGATCCCCTCCCTCTATCAAAATCATAGGCTTCTACCGGAAGCCAGTGCCCTCCCAACCGCACCTGGCTTCCGAGCCTGACGACCTCCTCAAAAAATACAACAACAGAGCTGGTGGCCTTTCCCAGTCTCCTGCTTCCCCCCACAAGCCAACGTGCTCCCATCATCCCTACCTTTCTTCCTCTAAGCCCTTCCCCCAATTGCTCTGTGATTTTTGCCATGGGTCTATGGCAAGGAACCCCGTGGATCATCATCCCCTTGGCACGAATATAGCCAGAGGGGATGTCCTCGGGGGCTGTCTTGGTTGGCCGGGATTTTCTGCCAACTGGTTTTTTTGCCGCAGGGAGTGGTGCAGCCTGTATTTTGGTGGGTGGTACCACCGGAGCCTCGTCCTCATCCTCGTAGCTGGACAGGTCCTCGTATGGTCGCCAGTCTCTCTCGGCGTCATCCGACCCATCCTTCATAACCTCATCCTCCTCCTCGACCTTGGCTCCCCTCTCTCTCTTCTGCTTCCCCTTCTCCCTCCTCTCAATCTCCTCGGTCTGTGTCCCCGCGGGGGATACTGCGACTTGGGGAGTACTTACCTGCACCCCCTTGTCCTTTCCCCTCGGCTTCCCCTTCTTCATCCTCCTGTCTACCTCCTCCTCAACTTCCTTCTCATAGACCCCTCTCCACGAGGCCTCCACCCTCCCCGCGATCTCCCCGCACGCCTGCTCCACCTGCTTCCATCTCCTCTTCCAGTATTTAGCCTCTTCCTCAAACGTCACTTCTCCCTTGAGGCTCTCAACATATCTGCCCCTTGGTTCAGCCTTGAGGTCGGCTAACTCCTTCTTCAACTTACTCACCTCCCCTTCCAGCTCCGCTATCTGAGCCTTGCCTGCTTGTACCTCGGCCTTAAGATCCCCGTCCTCTGCGATCTTGGCTTCTTTGACGGCCAAGCAAAGCTCCAGCTCCTTCCTCTCGGAAAGCATGTTTTCTACCAGCTTCACTCTGATCGTCATGTATTCCTCTTCTTCCTCCGCAGCCTTCTTCTTCCACTCCTCCTGCCACAAAGCCGCCAGAGACTCCTCAGCCCAATCATAATCAACCTCCCCCCCTCCCTGGTCTTCCGACCCTTCCAAATCCATCTCCTCTTCAACAACTCTTGCCTTGGCTGGTGTCGCCTTGGGTGTCGGTAGTTGTTGGGCATCTGATGACGCCTCAGGTGCCGGAGTCTAGTATCTCGGTCTATTGTCTAGGCTGGGTGTTGTAATGGGATTTGCCATACCCTTGCCCTTACTTTTTCCTTTGCGTGTATTCTTCGGCATGATCGAACTTCCACAAAGTATGTCGATAGAATAGCGACGCAGATGACCAAGATCTATTCGTTGCAGTTGTGGTTGCAACGTGCCGCTCTAACAGCCGTCGAAACTAGTGTGAAATCTGAGGCTGAATTGGTAGCCAATTGACTGCTAATGCGGGGGTACCTACTGTACCGTATCTACTCGAGTTATATGCTAGTGCGCCGTTAGCTGCCAGGTCAGAATGAGGATAGCCGTATAGGATCGAGCTGAAGGAACATACATAAATGTGCTGAGACAAGTAAAAAGTGACACTTTGGGTTTCTTAATTGTTATCACACTGCAGAGATCGGCCAGGTCTAACTGGTCTGGTTGAAGGTCTAACCTGCTTCTCCTAGTTCAACCTAACGGCGCGCTAGCATATAACTCGAGTAGATACGGTACCTGCCCGGGTTCGGTTCTTTGCTCATCTCACGTTGTATGCAACCTTACGTGGAGGCAAGGCTATTTCCAACAAGCATTTCCTACATGCACATGCACATACGGCGTGTTGTTTGCCACGGGTAGTCTGTCCCTGGTAGCGCCTCGATCATTTTAAAATCTTTTTTTTTTTTTTTGGGAGTCATTAATCGTATTTAGCCTATCAAGACTATGACGATTCATTTAAAAATCCTGCAGTGGACGCGGTACTTTCGGGGGATGGGCCCGGTAAATCTCCCAAAATCAAGTCCCGCAGGAGTGATCATGACAATTGGATGCAACATTGCACATCTACCCCACACGGCCCCTCGTTGGGGAGTGTCCCCATTGTACAAAATCCCTTGCAATCAGGCTTGGCTCCTCAAATGTGACCTATTTGCCTGCCCGTCCCTTGCTATTGTATCCCCAGTCTACCCCTTGGGTTGCCGAGACAGAGCTCACCGTGCATAAATGCTATTGTTCCTATTGTTAAGAACAATGGGTCCGCCTCATAGCCTAAAGCTCCCTTCGGGGAAAAAAATACAGTTGTATATATTCATGGTGGGCTCTGTCTCAGCAGCCCAAGGGCTAGATTGACCCAACCAAGAAGATTGCCTTTCTATAGGAGGGATCGTGGATTACTACCACAGCGCATTGATACTTCAAGTCTGTGAAGTGGTCACCAAGGGCGGTGAAAGGGCTCGTGTATATGGTAACTGACAAGGGCCCTCAACGGCAGTGGTTATGGGAGATCGGAAAGATGGAGGAGCCTTGTTGCGTATGCGACAGATGGACCTCACAAAATGCAGCACACTTGCTAGGGTGTCCATGGGACGTGGGAGACGGCAGAGGGCGCATGAGTGAGCGGCTATGGAAGTGGTGCGAGGCAGTGCCAGATTTCATTGTCTGGTTTGTAGATAGTGCCGGGACGGCAGGGACTGGCCCGTGTGGGAGAGAGAAGCTACCTGGAAACCCCAGGAGCTGCAGTCTATTGCCATATTCTAGATAGGATGTATGTCCTTAATGATTTTTTTAAATAAAAAAAAAAACTTCAAGTCTGTCATCTCACATTCCATGTCACTGGAACCCAAACACCCATCTTTTCCCTGATGCCCTGTCCCACTAGCCTTCAGACTCTATTCACCAACACACAAGTGGTCGGCTTACACTGAATCTCCGTGCCAATCCTCTACATACTCCAGCACTAACATGCCCCATCTCCGAGAAGTCTGGGACCAAATTTGCTCGGTACTGAGCAATATGTACTCAGCTTTCATCCAATGGCTCGCTCGCAAGCCGCTATATCAAATCACTATCTTCGCACTTGCCCTATATCTTGTGGGGGCAAACTCAATCTACTGGGGAGAGGCTAAAGCAGACTGGACTCCCAAAGAATGTAAAGAAACTTACCTACTGGATGTACGAAGAGATTCTTAAGTAACATGATTTCTAGGGGAGAAATACAGGACTGAGTACCAAGATTGGGAGAAGAACGAGAGACCGGTCATACCACTTCTGTTTGTCTTGATCCCAAGTCTATTCCTCTCGGCAATTTTTTTCAATGCAGCGCAACATACACCACCAAAGGGGTACACGATTCACCTCTGGCTTGTGCTAATTTATATTGTTACCTACATCTCCACTATCTTCTGGCCTGCTACTCAGACCGGGGCCCAAGCAGTGATCATTGGGGGAAGTTTGGCAATCCTCAGTCTCCCTCTCCCATTAACACTGGAGAGACAAATGACCCAGTCATTTGATTGCGAGGAGAGGGAACGAGTCAAACTTCAGTATTGGGGACTCGGGGCAAGCATGTATACTGTCATCGGTCTCATTTTAGCCTTTAGTACGTTTCTTGAGCACAAGCACAGTGGGGTCTAGAGGAAGAGTATATTAGAGTAGGCTGGTAAGAGTATCTGGGAGCAGGAGCACTGTTTTGGGTTTTTAAATCTAATATTCAATCAATTGTTACCTTACTCCGTACTCGACTAACATTACCAAGCGTACTTCGAAGGATAGACTTGCTGCTAGGTACATGTATGCCCCTATATACCCAAGTGCGTCATGATCATCGACCACTCAAATATTGCAGAAATATCTATCATACCATTTCGCTCCCATGTCTTACAATCGGATACCGGCACATAGCACATTCCACTGGAGCTTTTGTGGTACATATGCCAAGTCGCTGAAAAAAAGAAAACTCTGGAATTATAACAAATTCTACGGAGTACCACACCCATAACCGAAGATAGCTTTAGCGCAGATAACCTAAGAGTCTGGGAACGAGATCAACACCCACTAATCCCTCTACTAGGTACACATTATACCGCCTCATAACCTAAGGCTCCCTTCGGGGGAAAGTTATGGCGCGCCCCCCTGCATATTATGTAGCGCCAACGCGCCATAGTGACGTAACATAGCACTCAATCATGTATATAGATAGGTTCTTCATTATAGAAAGTAGAATGTCCAGAATATATATGATCTTCCTTTCATTGGCCACATATCTGTACCGCTGCCACTCTGATATAACCATAGATTCCAACACTACCACACCCACTGATCTGTGCCCAGACCGATTTATTTTTTGGGTGTGTTAAATCGCTACAATATTAATAGATTCTGGCAAGTCGTTTTTGTTGAAATGTCTTCGCCGCCATATCATGATCATCACATACTAACCTCACGTGTCCTACACTAACATGTGAGAGATTGTCATCCTCGTCATATCATGTGATATGATGTATGTCTATCGAGGATGTGGATGATGTAATGCACATCACAGTCATGTATATATGTATATGGATGTAGGCTCTCACTCATTCATCTCTTTCATCTTCAGTCATCACGTCCTGTACGTTTCTCCATACATCTACTGAATACATGCTTATATATACGTCTTTCTACATACATCTACCGTCATACGTATATCTGTCTTTATATATATATATATCTTCATATGTATATCTATCTACATACTGGGTGAAGTGTTTCTTTATTGGTCATACATCTGTATCGCTGCTCTTGTTGCTTCATATCATAACCTGATATTCCAATAGGTTATGAGCCCGGAATAGGCTCGACTACAGATATTCACCTTGGTCAAACAAATGAACATGTCTTCATCAGCGGCATCGCAAGCTCATGCTCCACCAGCGATATTATCTTCGCAATTGCATACACCATGAAGACATAAATCGACATCACTCGTCGACCTACGTTAATCAGGAAAGGAGCATATTCAGTGCAACCTCCCTTTAGCGATAAGAAGAAATGCAGTTATTGCTAAGGACAGGAATCAAGACTCTAACAGTTACTGATCAGGTCTCTACAAGAGTCACCGATCACTAACATAGCTACTAATAATCAAGCCTCTTAACTAAGTTACTGATTATTAAGTCTCACTGAGTCACTGATAATCAAGTCTCTAAACAGAGTTACTGGATATCAAGCCTCCTAATTGAGTTACTGATAATCAAGTCTCTTAACTGAGTTACTGATATTAAGCCTCTTAACCGAGTTACTGATTAATCAAGCCTCTTAACCGAGTTACTGATAATCAGGTCTTCAGAGTCAACCTTAGCAAATATCTGCACTAAACCATCCCAAACCTACCTTATCAAAGATACCCTAAACCAGCATGTATTCACCGACATTAATATACCTCCAAATGATCAAACCCTGAGATCATTCTCTCAACCCAGCACCTCATATGCAGAACCTCGGTACCATATGAGAGAGCTCGTATTTAATAATCAGCTGAAAATCTCTTCCAACCAGCTGATTAGCTCAAATTCTACTCCTGATGATACTACGGAAAGCTAAAGTACAAACAGGACAAAGCTCTCAAACCTAATAATAACAAGCGACAAAACCCAGCTACAGCTCAAGCCTACACATCGGGTCAATTGAGCAATATCAATAATTCCATATACACCTAGAAACTCGACACATATGCCAATGTTACACATGATATCAGACATAGGATTATTCGAACGGATCCGATCACATTATGGAAATATAGGTGTGGGGGGGGGTAATACTCTTCTGGCAGAAGCTATAGAGTCTGATCTATTGAACTGCATCCTACCAGATAGCCACACCTCCTCCATAAGGTTAACATCTGTTCTCTATATTCCCTCTCTATGTCATTCATTGGTATCATAAAATGTATCGAAATCAAAGAGTTATATGATGAAGGCTGCTGGGAATAATGTTCTTGTTTCTATGGGTATTTCGAGCATTCCTGTACTTATAGCTAAATTTATTGGGGATATTCCGTTTGTTATGCACACTACAAGCCATCAATCCCTAATATCATCAACTGTGCCAGATTATTCCTCTCCTAACAAAGCTCCAGATCAGCTCAACAGAGTTCCAGATCCACTCGATAATAAAGCTTCAGAACAGCCTCTGAACTAGCTCGATAACAGAGCTTCAGAAAAGCCTTTGAACCAGCTCAACAACAGAGTTCCGGATCAGCTCGATAACAGAGTTCTGGATTAGCTCAATAATAAACAGCCCATGGATACAACCTCAGCTCAAGCCTACAAATAGCCGGCGGAACAAGTGTATCCTAACAAGAGGAATAAGGTATCATCCATCAAGACATTCAACTACTGGCATCGGTCCTTAGACCATTCGAGCAAAATTAACTACAAGCTGTACAATGATGGTCATTTAATACTGTCAATACCAGCTGATTTTACTTGTAAGGCATGCATCATGGCGAAATCAACCAACGCAATTCCAGCAGGACTAAAGCCAGAAAGTAGAACTACCCAGCCATTTGAGTTGATATATAGCGATCTCAGCGGAAAACAACCTGTACCATTCTATAGAAATTTGCTGTACTACATCACATTCATTGATGACTTTACTCGGATGGGGCGGATATCCTTCTTGAAGAACAAATCCGATCTATCTCACGCATTGAAGTAATTTGTTATATTTGCTGAAAGGCAGTTTAGAACCACTATCCTTAGTGTCATAACTGATAATGGTGGTGAGTATGTCGAAGCCGACATATTTTTCAAGGATAAAGGTATTAGGCATATCCGAATCCTACCATACTCACATCAGTCGAATGGGATTGCTGAACGATACAACCGTACCATACAAACAATAGTCAGGAGTATGCTTTTAGACCTAAATCCAGCTGATAACCGTCTTTGGGCTGAGGCGTATTCAGCAGCTATATATATATGGAATCGTTTACCTCATTTACAGCTAAAACAAAGGGCATCCTCAGGAGATAATACCTCCACATAGGAAAAGACTCCCTTTGAAATGCTGTTCAATAAACAACCTTCGATTTCGCACCTGGAACCCTTCGACAACTACTGCTATATCCACATACCTGAAGAAAAAAGGTCACCTGGTAGCAAGCTCCAACCAAAGGCAGAACGTGCAATATTCATTGGATACTCTGAAAGCCCTAATATTTACAAGGTCCAGCTTATCAACAAGCAGATATTCACGGTTCATGCAAAAAAACTGCATATTCGTTCAACCACTAGTTTAACCTCTCGCTCAACCACTAGTTCAACCTCTCGCTCAACCACTAGTTCAACCTCTTGTTCAACTACTTGTTCAACCTCTCGTTCAACTGCTGGTTCAATCTCTTGATCATTCTCTCATTCAATCTCAGTCGGTTCAAGCTCAACTAGCATCTGTCAATGAATCCATCAATTATTTGTCCTCTGTTGCTCCACCTAATCCTACCAATCAGCTCATCGATCAATCAGCTGATAGCGAAAAACAGCACTCTAGCACATTGTTGGCAACAGCTCTTGCTGTCAATGAATATGAACCTAAAATGTTTAAGCAAGCAACTTCCTGTACTGACGCTCCTCGGTGGATTACAGCTATGCAAACAGAGCTCAAGTTGATGAAGAAACAAAATGTTTGGACTATTGTTCCCATACTCTCTAATCGCAATATCGTTGATTGCAAGTGGGTATATAAAATAAAGAAGGATTCTGCTGGACAGATAACCCGATATAAGGCTAGGCTAGTAGCTAAAGGCTTTTCACAACAACTAGGCACTGATTTTGATGAGTTGTTTTCACCAGTGGTAAGGTATGATTCATTGAGGTTGCTGACAGCACTTTCAATTAGTCTCAGTTGGAAAAGACCTAATCAACTGGACATTAAAGGCACGTTTTTTTACGGCAGTTTAAACGAAGAAATTTACATGCGGTTGCCACTAGGATAAGACGAACATGACAAATGTGCACAGCTGAATCATTCCATCTACAGTCTTAAACAATCACCAAGACAGTAGTACCAGAGATTGACCGGATTTCTTATACCACTAGGTTTCGTGACTGCATATTTTGATCCATGTGTGCTAATTCATGTAGATAACCAGGTGATTATTGCAATCTATGTTGATAATATCACCATGGTGGGTCCTAATACCTGTTACAGCTCCGGTAAGAAGACCTTTCTGGTGCAGCCAGGAACCCCAATACCAACTGAACTCGCTAACTCGGAGGCCTGATCAACCTCTAGGTAGAAGGCAGTTAGTGC
>Ga0307514_10006186_pt1 | contig 10499 bp, 5 predicted proteins | sample 16_EM_MG_FD_203088 | JGI IMG/M metagenome (GOLD analysis project Ga0307514, IMG submission 203088) | Populus trichocarpa ectomycorrhiza microbial communities from riparian zone in the Pacific Northwest, United States - 16_EM | ecosystem: Host-associated > Plants > Roots > Unclassified | place... | reverse complement strand
CTTGGCCTTTTTTTTTTTTTTTTGGCAAGAATTTATCTTCATGGTTTAAAATATAGTTATAAAACCTTATCTTAATGGGTTAATACGATGATTTCATGACTTAGCTTGCTTGATATGAATTTTACTTTAAATTATTTTTTTATTAAAATAATATTATTTTTATTTGTTTTAAAAAAAAATATATATATATATCAAATTGATCAATGAAATTATAAACAAATTAGTATAATCTATTATCCGAGTCTTGGCTAAATCAACCCTGTTCTTACAATGATGATTTAAACATGCCAACAACATATATAAATAAATTAATGCCATGTTAGCGATCTCAATACATTGGAATTATTTTTTAAGCACATAAACTAAGGTTAATGGAATATAAAGAATTATTTAGCTGAATTTGGAATCCAGCTATGGTACCCTACATGGGACCAATCCCTCTCTAAAGAAGTCACGTGGCCCAAACCCATTTTTCCGGCCCATACTTCCCTCCTCCATTCCCTTCAAAACCTCAACTCTCTCTCTCTCCACACCCTCATTCCCAAACCCCAGTTGTCTGATCCACTTCCAACCACCATTCTCTCCATGACCACCACGGCGGCCTCCACCATGGAACCAAGTGCGGAAGATCTAACCGATGATCTTGATAATCTTAGTTTCACTTCCACCACCACTGCTGTTGAGACAAGACACAGCACAAGTTCAGGGTCCGAAACCACGTGGACTACCTCAACCTCGAGCCTCATGTCAAACTCCTGCAAGCCCCATCATCCACCCCAATGTGATGAATGCTGGCATGCAATTCAACGTGAAAACTGCGGTAACTCACCCTTAACCCTAGCTGATTTACGCTTTGTCCACAAATTAGGAAGTGGTGACATAGGGAGTGTGTATCTTGTAGTGCTCAAGGAAGGCAATGAGTGTCTTTTTGCTGCCAAAGTCATGGACAAAAAAGAAATGGCTACTAGGAACAAAGACAGTAGGGCTAGAATCGAGAGGGAGATATTGGAAATGTTGGAGCACCCATTTTTGCCTCCATTGTATGCCACACTGGACTCACCTAGGTGGTCGTGTTTGCTAACGGAGTTTTGTCCTGGTGGTGACCTCCATGTCCTCCGGCAAAGGCAACCGGATAGACGTTTCGATGAAGCTGCCGTCCGGTATGTATGACCAATGCATGCATGTATACATCCACTTAATATCATACCATGTTCGTGTTCGGCTGGCAAGGGAAATAATTTGAGTGGTTGCATTTGGCGAAAAAGATACAAAATTCGTGCATGATGAGAAATGATGGATAATCATAGTGGGGTTAAGTTTACTAATTGTATAAACCGTTGATTGCCTGTAGGGTCAGTGGGTAAATCCATGTGCATTCGGGTGCAGCCATTGATGTTGTGTGGACCATGGAACTTTTGGTGCGTGTCCCGTGCACTAGATCATAATTAATAGAAGGCATGGCATTCATGAATTCATAAAAAGGAGTAAAAATTAGATCTCCCTTAATCCATGGCATGTTCCAGCTCATCATTTTTCTGGTTCTTGTCTAGTCAGAGAGTCCCAGGATATCATTTCAAGAATCAAATTCAGCTTTCCCCCCCCCATATCTTGCTTTAACTTTTCCTTTTTTAATATAATACCTTCATCCGATTTTCTACTTTATTATTGTTGTTGTTTTTAATCATTAAATCAGATTAACTTTTTTATTTTTGTCTTAAGTTTGGTTAAAATAAAATAGACGGATACCAAAAAAATATAAAAAACATTTGGATAAAAAATCAACATTAAATAAATTTTCTGAAATAATTTAATTTAGAGTGAGCATATAAAATATTTAAAACAAAAATTTATATTCTAAAATAGTAATTAAACGCACAATAATAATAATATTATTAATGATATCATTACTTAATAAAAAGGTTCAGCAAATATTTAGTTTAATAATTTTATTTTATTTTTGTTTGAATTTGAAGTCTTGATATATCTTATAATCTTATTTATAAAAATATTTTACATTGAAAACAACAAAAATATAATTGATTTTTTTATAATTAATACATAAGGAGGTTGAGAGAACTATCCGTTTTCTCTCTCTCTTTTTTTAATTAAAAAGAATATATAATTACTTGTGCATTCTCGTAACATGATATATAATAGTGATAATCTTTATAATTAGTTGTAGAATACTTATGTATATCATTAATTAATTAATTAACTAATTTTTGTTGCTTTAAGGTTTTATGCATCAGAAGTTGTGGCTGCACTTGAATACCTACACATGATGGGAATCGTCTATCGTGACCTCAAGCCTGAAAATGTTCTTATAAGATCAGACGGTCACATAATGCTTACAGATTTTGATCTCTCCTTAAAAGATGACAACTCAACATCAACAGCTCAGATTATTTCTGATCAAAACCCACCAATCACATCATCGACAAGTGATTACCCCTCTGATACATCTCAGTTTGCCACATCATCATGCATTCTGCCCAATTGCATTGTGCCAGCTGTCTCTTGCCTCCAGCCATGTAGAAAACGCAAGAAGAAATTCAATCAACGTGGGACCCTCGAGATTGTAGCAGAGCCAATAGACGTCCGGTCCATGTCATTCGTTGGGACCCACGAGTACTTGGCACCTGAGATTGTTTCCGGCGAGGGACACGGCAGTGCAGTGGATTGGTGGACCTTAGGCATATTCATATTTGAAATGTTCTATGGTGTTACGCCGTTTAAAGGGACGGACCATGAGTTAACCCTGGCTAATGTCGTGGCTCGAGCCCTTGAGTTCCCCAAGGAACCATCGGTCCCAGTCTTCGCCAAGGATTTGATCACACAACTTCTCATCAAGGATCCTACAAGACGACTGGGCTCTACAATGGGAGCTACTGCGATTAAGCATCATCATTTTTTTGAAGAGATAAATTGGGCATTGTTAAGGTGTAAAACTCCACCTTATATCCCTCAGCCATTCACTTATAAAAACTTCATTGCCACCAATCATGGGAACAATTCTATAGAACATTATTAGTAAGAGGATATTTTTTTCTATTTTCATTTTTATTAGGGGAGAAAAGATGTGAAGAAGGAGCCGAATTTGATTAAATGAAAATATATCTTAGGGCTCCTAGAAATGTAATTGTTCTTCAAATTGTTTATATGAAAACTTTTGAGGAAAGCATGCCTTGGATACCACATTGAAGAGTAGTCCCACTTGTTCCTTTAATTTTGTGTTTTATTGCCTTTTGATTGAAAATTATTGTCTTAATTCTGAACAAATCCTTACACTCAGTTGCGTAGTTATTGCAATCGATCAATTTTATAAAGATTGACAGTTTTTTTTTTATTTGGTGTTACTGCGTAAAGAATTTATGTCGATAAAATTCTTTAATTTTTTCTAAAATATATTATTTAAAAAAAAATATCATTCTAATCTCTTGATAAATTCACATCAACCTAATTGACTTGTAACCCAAACCTTGTATCAGGTCCATCATTAGAATAAGTTTTAGAGTATATTACGATTAAGGTTGTTATTTAAAATATTTTTCACTTTAAAATACATTAAAATAATATTTTTTTATTTTTAAAATTTATTTTTTAACATTAGTACATCAAAATCGTATAATAGCTAGGAGGTTATTTAGCAGGGCAATGCATATGGAGTGGGTGCCTTTAGCTCTTGTTTGTTTTTCTGTTTTAAAAGTATTTTAAAAAAAAATTAAAATTTTTTGTTTAAAATTATTATTTTTTTGGTATTTTTAAACCATTTCGATGCGCTGATATCAAAAATAATTTTTAAAAAATAATAAAGAATTATTTTGATATATTTCTTAATAAAAAACACTTTAAAAAACAACCACAATCATATTTTCAAACAATCTCTTAATCTGATTATGGTTCTCAAATTTGGGTTTTGTATTTCCTCGTGCAAAAACAAATCACACCATGTGCATTGTTTTGATTACGTTAGGAAGAGGAGTAGTAGCAGTTCATTGAAATTAATCATCGGTGTTTGATTTATTTTTCTATTTTATCATACAGAGCTATATTAAGTTGGGTTTTTTATATCTAGTTTATTATGTAAAATGGTATGAAAAATGTACTATTTATTTATTTATTATTATAGTAATTTGAAGTTATTAAACTTGATTTGTTTTATAACCTGAACTTGACTCGGTTAATTTAAAGTGGTGTCGTTTAAATTGTTTAGAATTAATTTTTTACTATAATTAAATTAAATTTTAATGTTATATTTGAATTTAATTAATAAATTAATTAATTTATATTTATAAAAAAGTTAAAATTTAATTCATTTTATTTTCTATATTAATCTAATTATTTTCATTTTATTTCTTTAAATGTCTGTAAAACAAAAGATAAGTGGAAAGGCATTTTGAAAAAACTAGTTTTAACATTAAATCTTATTTATTTGGAATTGTAAATTAGAGGAGTTGACCTCTTATTTATTTTTATGATATTTTTTTAAATAAAATTAAAATGATATTATTTTATTTTTTTTAAATCAAAGCAGATATCACTTGTTCTTTACCGGATTATAGATTAACCCAGATCTACTCCCACTCTATCTAATTTAAAAAAAAACATGTTAGACTAGATCCTAGGTTAAAGAATTGATCTATTCGACTTAGCTGGATATAATAATACTATAAAAACTATTTTTGAAGACTTAGCTGGATTTAATAATACTATAAAAACTATTTTTGGAGGATAACTTTGCTTTAATAGGACATTTTATGTTTAAGTTTTATTACAGCTGGACGCACGCTTAGAAAGAAACACCGTCTACGATTGGGCTTGGATTGGCGGCTCGTATAACTGAGGTAATACTGGGCCGCGCAGGCCCGTGCTTTTAGCTCTACATGGAAATGGCAATATTTAACTATGGTCCTCATATTTGTCGAAACTCTCATTCATAGTCTCTATTTTATTAGGTTATTTTTATACCGTTGGTTGAACGAGAAAACTTCAATGTATTCGTAATAAACAACGAATTTGATGAGTTTTGATCCCACATCGCTCGAAAATAGTCATTCCAAGTGATTGATCATGTCTCATTTTTTCTATTTATTAAGAAATTTCTTATATATTTACAATAAAGTATAAAAAACGATGGATTGATTTGAACATGTATTGCTTGAAAGCAATTATCACTTTTATTGACTCATTTTTCAAAATTAATTTTCATTTATTATAATTACCATCATATTCATTCTTTTCCTCGTAGAAGACTTTTACATCTCTTAACTCTTTTCATTTTTTATTTTTTTTTTACTATATTGATTGAATGAGAAATCTTCAACATATTTTTAATAAAAAGACGAAATAAATAATCTCTAATCTCATATTACTAGGAAATAGTTATTTCAAATGATTTGTCTTGTAACGATAGATATATGATGGTGGACCACATGCATTTCTTGAAAACAATTATCTTTATTAACTCATTTTTCAATATTAAATTCCTTTGATTACAATTACCCCAAATCCATCAATTCATTTTTTTTTTCACTTCAAATGATTTGATCATGCCTCTTCTTTAACTCTTTTTCTTTATATATAATTATTTTTATACATACTAGTTAAGTAAGTGATTTTTACTATATAATAAACGATAAAATTAAGCATAGCTTAGAAACAATTTCTTTCAAATGATTGATCATGTTTTAATTATTATTTTTAACTAGAAGTTATTTGTATATTTATAATAAATGACAAAAAATAAGTTTTGTCTTCAAAATAGTTATTATCGTTATCGACAGTTATTATTGTTATTGACTCGTTTTTTATAATTAATTTTCAATTATCGATTGAGAGGATAATTTTAAACTTATTCATAATAAACAACAATATTAATGAGTTTTGATCACGCATTGCTCGGAAACGATTTATTCCAAATGATTTTTATAATTTTAAAATAATACTCTGTATTTTAGTTTATATTTTATACTAACCCTTAATAAATAAATGTTCTTAATTGCCATTTTCCTCTTTTCTAATGCAGTAAAAAAAGCCTATAATTAGAAGTTATTTGTATATTAATAAGAGTTTTGTTTTCAAAATAGTTATTATCGTTATCGACAGTTATTATTGTTATTGACTCGTTTTTTAAAACTAATTTTTAATTATCAGTTGAGTGAATAATTTTTAACTTATTCATAATAAACAATAATATTAATGAGTTTTGATCACGCATCGCTCGTAAACGGTTTATTCCAAAAAAATTTAAAATAATATTCCTATTTTAGTTTCTACTTTATACTAACCCTTAATAAATAAATGTTCTTAATTGCCATTTTCCTCTTTTCTAATGCAGTAAAAAAAGCCTATAATTAAGAAGTATTATCAATTCTTTTTACTAACAAAAACCACTTCCATTTAAAGCAACAAACCCTTTTCCATTGCTAATTAATTGCTGCAGTAATTGAAAGTAGATTGATTATACATGTCAAGAGCACCCTAATCCTTTGACACAAAAATCATCACACGCACAATCCTTTGCTATTTCTTGCCAAATATGCAGATATGTCTTGCTTCATTTCAGATTTTGAGCGAGTCCATAACGCCTGTTTTGCCAGCACAGAAACACGCGAGAAAGTTCCACCACTTTTTGTCTTTGCCTTAACCATGGTTTTTTTTCACGTTATACAGCTCTGTCTTTATCTCTAAAATTGCATGCAAACTCAGACACAGTTACTCCTTGAACTACCTATATAAACCCCCCTTATGTTACCTTTCATGCACCGCTCCTCGCTAAGGTTCTCTCTCTCTCTCTCAATTTCTCTTTGTTGTTCTTTTGTGGGGCTAGCTTCTTCTCTTCAGCAATGACAGGCTTGGCAGCTCTTGAAGCTCTCACTGAGAAGCTGTACGACTTCATTCAGTCCATGGAAGATGATGTCTGTTTTTTTGTCTTCTTGGTACATTTTTATGTGTTTTTGATTGTCATTATGTTTATCAATTATCTTCTTTGCTTGCAGGGAATTGTGGACCATCATTTCAAAGATTGTTACAACTTGAAGGAGGCCAATGGACCCTTCCTGTTTATTGAGCTTCTTCCTACTTACATATCTGATTCTGAAACCACCTTAGAGGAGATGACTACCGAATTGTACGGTTGAATCTTATGCACATGCATGCAATGATTGTTCTTTCAGTTTATCTAAATGAGGTCTTTTTTTGTGTTTTATTACTGATTATAATTTTCTTTCTTCTTAATTTTCTTACAGGGATCAGCCTCTTGTGGACTTCAAACATCTCGAACAACTATGCATCAAGCTTAAAGGAGGGACCTCATGGTGATATAATTTATTCCCTATCAATCCATTTATTGATTAGATCTAGCTTGCGTTGCATTAATTAATCATTATGAAACATGTTTAAGAATTTTTTGATTCCTTAATTTGTTTTTATCTGTTAGAAACAATCGTCTCGGCGTGCTTTGTGTGAAATGATGGAATTGCCTAATGAAAATTTTGATAGATAGTTGATTTGAATGCCTTTAATAGAACAACCTAGCTTATGCATTTTCCGGTGCTGGGTCGGTTGTGTTTAATCATGGCTAATAACAGTCATCATGCTTATTATAATTATTTAGACTCACTTGCTCTGTTCAATTTGGTGTTGCAGCCTTGGTGCATGCCGGGTGGCGACTTCTTGTGGCGAATTTCGTCAGGCTGCTATTGCCAGAAACAAGGATGAGTATGAAATCATTAAAATTATGCTCCTAATGCAGTTTTTATTTGAAATTGCAATAGATATTAGTTACCATATCTGTCAGCCACTCACTTGTTGTACATTATCTGATTTGTAGCTGCCTCCTGAGGTTGGAGGTGATCAAAGGTGATTTTTTCATTCTGCATAATAAATTGGAGGCTTTCCTTGAGGTAACAGATATGATATTAGTTTGAGTTTGTGGATTTTCAGCACTTTATTCGACGTAGAAAGTTATCAATGACTTTTTGAATTAGTAATGGTTGTTGTTCCTCTGGGATTTCTCTGATGCAGCTGGAAAGGAGGATTGTGACCAATGACTACCAAGGTTGCTGAAAAGCACAATCTGGTGATTTTTCTGTTCTGCTATGCTCTGCGGACCGTGTTTCCGAGTTTTCAATAATGAAAGCTGAAACTTAGTTTGCAGTCTGTTTAGAACTGTCAGATATCATTTCTAGTCCTGTTTGAACTTTCAGTTGTTGTTTGATGTCATGTATGTTTCCCTGGAATTATTGTGGGCATCTTTCTCTACCCTACGGGGGGAGTTCTGGAGCCACCAGTAATTTGCAGCGAACCTCTATGTTTCTCCTTCATTTGCTGTTCTGAACAAAGAAAACGGGAAGATTTATTCTCTCCTCTAGTGGTTTTTATTATGCGGTTGTTTGGATTGTTTATTGTCTTTTGGCTGATTTCTGGCCTCGAAGATCTAAGGCCGACAACAAATTCACCAGAAAAGCTGTCCTGGAAAAAAGTCTTACAGGTTGATGTTATGGTTAGAGGAACAATCCCAGAAGTTTATTCACTGGGGGTGATAGTTAAATGTAATGTTAAAAACTGGTTATCATGTTTAGGACAGATCAAGCAATGGTTTGAGAACACCATCTCCTAAAGTTGTCATCCTGCTAGCCTTAACAGGATAGACAAAACCTTTATTTTGTCATCTTTTGGCAACCTACTCGTGTTTCTATGAAGAAAGACTGGACACACGAGAGGGATTTCTCACCTTATTTTCATTTTCCCGAAACTCCTCTGTGCCAAAACCATGGAGAATTGTCCCAGGTATGGTAGCAGCTCCTAGCCAGAACAAATCTCAAGTCGTTACAATTAGACCTATTCCGCCATTGATCTTGTCATGGCAATTAGACCTCGTTACAATTACCATTAAGCTTACCATGGCAATTAGAACTTATTACCACAAGCCGTCAATTTGTTTAAGATCTGAAACTTTTCTAATCCATTTAGAACATGAACAAAGAAAGAAAAAAAAAGGGTGGTAGTCCGAAGAACATCTGAACACTTTAATTTGGACACTGAAGAAGGCTGGGCGATAGACTAGGCTAACTCACTGCCATAATTTAAGCTTTTGGCTCCATAGGTGGAACTGTGTATTTAGTTATTTGGGAGGGGAGGAGAGAAAGAACGCATGCAATGGGGATTGGATTCTGTTTGTCGGAGGTTTGAAAATCTATGAAAGGACATCTAAGACCATAGAAGAATTCAACAAGGTCCATTACAGCTACCACTAAGACCTTTCAAAAACCTATACAGGTTTCTGACCAGATTAGACTGTTCAAAGTAATCTTTAGGCTGTTCAAAGTAATCTGATTCATACAGAACACAACTAAGACCTTTCAAAAACTTAAACAGGTTTCTGGCCAGATTAGACTGTTCAAAGTAATCTGAATCATACAGAACACGATGCACCCTGAAACTCTAAACAATATCAGTGACCAATGAGTGTTTCAACTCACAGTAATGAACAATTACAGGACCGCTGGTCAGTTTAAGTTTTGCCATGGGCTTGAAAGAAAGGGCTGCTACCATGACTTCGGTAAAATAAAAGGAGCTTATGCCGCAGAAAGATACAAAGCCGCATGTTCATAGTGATTAGACAACATAGCATTTAAAGAGCAATGCATTTGCTGCCCCAAAAAGGTATAAAGTGGTGCCTTGTTATAGTTCATTGAATATTCTGAAAATCAAGAGTTGATTACTGGTATATGTCATCATTCTCATGAACAGGCAACATCCTAAATTATATTTTGGTGCTGCCATTTTATAATTGTCGTGGGACTAGACCAACATCATCTCTCGAAACAATCCAAAAAGAGATCAGATTGATAAATTTTCACAGGAGTTCTGCCATTTTTGTGTGAACTGTAGCCGTTCATGCTATACCTCAACCGAAATTTTAATCTTTGATAAAAAGATAACGAACAAAAGGAATCCACAGTTAAAATCTCAGATTTTTCTAGCACATCTAGGGTTTTCTAGTCCAAAAAAAGAAAATGCTCATAACCTGCATCCTGTAGAAGTAATGTTCTAAAGCTGTACTACAGCTGATCTGAAGAATAAAGTTTTTCTGATATCATAGTTCCTCAATCAAAGAGACTGAAGCCCAGATCCTGCAAGGAATGAAACATAAGGAACATCAGTGCACTAGCAATTAAATAATATTTGCATGCATAACAATAACCAGATGATCTACATGATGAACCGACTAGACATGAATGCACGAATAGAAAGGAGGTACCAGATCAAAAGAATTGAAAATAGAGATGGAGTGGAATAAAAAAAAATATTCAGCCAAACAATTAGCTACTTGTAAATCTAGTAATCTGGCCTTAAGAAGGATGTTGACTTACATCATCTGTATCCTCTTTCTCCTCTACCTTCTCCTCTTTTGTCTCAGCAGCAGCAGGAGCAGCAGCGCCATCAGCTGGAGCAGCCGCTGCAACAACTGCGCCACCACCACAAGGCACAGAAGC